>Ga0315338_1001418_pt1 | contig 30344 bp, 24 predicted proteins | sample ASW8metaG_FD_204518 | JGI IMG/M metagenome (GOLD analysis project Ga0315338, IMG submission 204518) | Ammonia-oxidizing marine archaeal communities from Monterey Bay, California, United States - ASW #8 | ecosystem: Environmental > Aquatic > Marine > Coastal | place: USA: California | collected... | reverse complement strand
TCGGGCGGGCGGGCCTTTCGTTCCGGTCAACTGTGCCGCGATTCCCGCTGAACTGGCCGAGAGCGAATTGTTCGGTCACGAAAAGGGAGCGTTCACCCACGCGCTCTCCACTCGGATCGGAAGATTCGAACAGGCCGACGGAGGAACGCTCTTTCTCGATGAGATCAGCTCGATGCCGCTTCTGCTCCAGGTGAAACTCCTGCGGGTTGTGGAAGATCGGGCCATCGAGCGGGTCGGAGCGACCAAACGCGTGGGGGTCGATATCCGGATTCTCGCTGCCACGAATCGTGATCTGCCTGCCATGATTGCGGCGGGGGAGTTTCGCGAGGACCTCTACCAGCGCCTCAACGTCCACGAGCTGTTCCTGCCGCCGCTTCGGGAGCGGGGGGAGGATATCCAGCTTCTTACGGAACACTTTCGAGACCGCGCAGCGCTTCGTTTCGATGTTCCCGCTCCCGATATTTCTGCAGAGCTGACCTCCTTTCTTCGGGCGTACGACTTTCCGGGCAATGTCCGTGAGCTCCAGCACATGATGGAGAAGATGGTCGTGCTTTCGGATGGAGATACGCTCACCCTCGGGGACCTCCCGCACTCGGTTCTTCGTCGAGTCCCTCGCCGACATTCGAGCGTCGAAGAGGGGCAGGGTGGCTCGAAACAGAACGATCCAGTGCCGGGGAATTTCGGCGAGGGAGAAGCCGGAGAAGCTCAGAGCTCCGCGACCCGGCAGGAAACCCCATCAGCCACTCAGGGAGCGTCGGGTGATCCCTCGTCCCGTCCGGAAGAACTTCTCTCCTCCGGCCCCATCTCCCTCCCCGACGTCGAAGAGCGACTCCTGCGTGAGGCCATTCGTCGGGCCGGTGGAAATCTGAGCGAGGCAGCACGGCAGCTCTCGATTTCCTACAAGACGATGCGCTATCGAGCGCGCAAGTTTGGACTCGATGGGGAATGACCAGGGACGGCGACCAGAAGTGATCTGCTTTCTTCAGCCGAGCAGGTGTAGTTCGGACGTCGAGTTGAGCGGCGCCGAGGACTTCCACGAACTCATTCAGGGATAAGGCGGCTCAAGCGGTCGTGGTATCGGCGCGAGAGCGAGAGCGATGTGCCGTCCTTGAGGATGACGTCGTAGTCTCCTCGCGCGCGCGGCCGTAGCTCGCGGATTCGATCGATGCGGACAATAGTCGAGCGATGGATGCGAAGGAATCGGCGCGGGTCGAGTCGGTTTTCCAAAGACGAGAGTGATTCTCGGTGGAGATGGCTTTGCTCCGCAGTGTGAAGTTCGGCGTGATTGCCGGCCCCGGCAATCCAGTCGATGTCATCGAGCTCGACGAAGTAGATACGACCGGCCTCGCGAATGGCAATCCGATCAAAGCGGCCCGCTCCCCGCTCGGCTTCGAGCAGCCGGAGGATGCGAAGGGTCTGTGACTCCGAAGGCTCGGGAGCGCTTAGGTCCCGCTTGGCGCGATCGAGAGCAGCGCGGAATCGCTCATTGTCGAAAGGCTTGAGGAGATAGTCGACTGCGTTGATCTCGAATGCCCGCACTGCGTACTTGTCATAGGCGGTGACGAAGACGACCCGGGGCAGCTCTTCCGCACAAAGGGCGTCCAGGACTTCGAACCCACTCATCGCTGGCATTTCGACGTCGAGAAAAACGAGGTCTGGTGCCAGCACCTGGATCGCCTCGACGGCATCGGTCCCGTTTCCACATTCCCCAACGATTTCGATGTCGGAGTCAGGCCCCAGGAGCACTCTGATACTGTCCCGGGCGAGCGGCTCGTCATCGACGATAAGAGTACGAATCGAATGGGTCATTCCATCCTCGCAGGGACAGCCTTCGCCCCGTCTGCCGGTGGGATCGTCAAGGTAACTGTCATCAGCTCGTTTGCCGCGCTACCCAGATCGAGAAGGAAATCTTCGCCGTAGATGTGCTGAAGTCGCTTGCGGACGTTCTTGAGCCCGATTCCGAATCCAGAGTGGTCTTTGGACTCCCCGCCCGTCGTATTCGTGATTGTGATGGAGAGTCGATCGTCATTCTGTCTCGCTCGCAATTCAACTCGGTTGCTCTGCCGATTGTTGTCAACGCCGTGGTGAACTGCGTTTTCGACGAGAGGTTGCAGAATCATTCCCGGCAGTTGAAACGCCTCGCAGCCATCGGCGACGCCCACGGCGACCTGGAGACGGTCGCGAAACCGAACTTGCTGGATGGCGAGGTACCGCTCGATGAATTCGATCTCCTTCGCCAACGGCACCAGTTCTGTGCGCTCCGTCTCGAGAGTGTAACGGAGAAGGTCGCTGAGCCGCGAGAGCACCTGGAGAGCGGTGTCCCGATCGTCGGTTCGAATCAATCCGGCAATCGAATTGAGCGTGTTGAACAGGAAATGAGGATGGAGCTGATCGCGAAGAGTGCGAAGTTCTGAACGGATCAGCTCCTCACGGATCTCGGCATTTCGCACGGCGAGTTCAGCTCCTCGTTTTTGTTCGCTTCTTCGACCCTCAAAGTGCCAGTAGGCATAAGCTGCCACGGCGATGACCCAGTAGATGAATGCTTCGTGAAGCGCGCGATACCCATACCCTTTCAGTCCGGCAAGAAAGTCTGGGAAGAGGGGCTGCTCGCCCCAGGTTCGAATGACAACGAGAGTGAGTGGAAAATAGAGCAGTGTCCAAAGGAGGCTCGAACCGAGGTGCACGGCCAGGGCCCTCGGCCAGCGACCTTCATCGATCGGAAAGCGGCGCGCCAGCCAGATGATGACGGGGGCAACGACAACCCAGAGAACCCAAATCGAGCCAAACTGGAGGACGGTCTGAAACCAGGACAGCTCTGGCCGAACCGCGCCGTCCAGGTAGTAGCTCGATGCGCTGACCAGTGTGAGAAGTGCCCAGGCGCCGAGAATGGCCATTGCGCCAAGCAGGAGCGGTCGTTGATGTGTCCCGTTCATTGAGCCAATCGTATCACAGAACAACGTCCTGTCTGGATGACCGACGATCCCGCCGGTACCCTCGTTGATCCCGTTTACCCCACTTCGATTGAAGTGCTTGCGGTCTCCTCCGAAGATGATCCTGAGACGCTTCGTTCCATGAAGGTCGAGGCGGTTGTTTCTGCTGGGGGATTACCGAAGGAGCACATCCTAAGATGCGTCGTTCACTCGTCCGTTTCGTTTTGGCAGGTCTCACTGCGTTCTGTTGCTTCCCTGTCGTAGCTGCGGCCCAGATCGTAGTTACCCTGGGTAATAATCCGATCCACATTGACGACGGGCTCACCCTCGATCCGGAAGGTAATCTCTATGGGTCGAGTTTTGTCAGCGGCACGACTGGGCGGTTGCGAACCGTAACCCCAGCCGGTGTCGATGAAGTCTTTACCGATGAGATCGTCGACCCGCTCGGCCACGACTTCGACAGCGAGGGAAACCTTTACGTCGCGAGCTTCTACGCGAATCGGATCTATCGTCTCTTTCCCGACGGAAGTAGCGAGCTCCTGACGGATCAGATCTTTCGCCCGGCCGGGGTCGCGATGGGTCCGGATGGCCACCTTTACGTCGCGGCCTACGGTTCGAGTGGTGCGCCCGGCGACAAAATATACCGAGTTTCTCTCACTGGCCTTGTTGAGGTGTTCGCAACCAGTTCGTTCTTCGATGGACCGGTCGGGATCGAATTCGATGAAGTCGGAAATCTCTACGTCGGAAGCTACAACCGCGGATACATCACACGTGTCAGTCCTGCTGGGATCGTTGAACACCTCGCCACCGTACCTGGGCCGAACGGGTTCAACACGGGGTACGTCTGCTACGCAAACAACGCCATCTACGCTACGGGCATCGGTACTCACAAGGTCTATCGACTTCCGCTCGACACGCTCGTACTCGAGACCTTCGCGGGAACCGGCATCGCGGGTCACGTCGATGGTGAGGCGGGCGAGGCCCGTTTCGGTCAGCCGAATGGCCTCGTCGCGTCCGCCACGGGTGACACGATTTATGTGTCGGAGTACGGAAACAAGACCGTCCGGATGATCATCAGCGGCGACACCTCCGATGCACCAGTCACTGACCTCTCTCATCGCGGTGGCTTACGACTGCGGCAAAGCACTCCCAACCCATCGAACGGGGCAGCCCGCATTGTTTTCTCGCTCGAAGAACCGACCTCTGTCCTTCTGCAGGTGTTCGACGTCCAGGGGAGGGGAATCAAGACGCTGCTCGATGCGGTTCGCCCGGCCGGAACTCATGACGTCGATCTCGATACGAGTGGATTGGCCAACGGTGTCTATTCCTACCGCCTGACCACGAGCCGGGGAATGATTTCGCGACAGTTGACCGTTCTCCACTAGGAGGAAGGTTCGCTGTCAAACGGAGAGCCTCGCGCCCGCTTCGGGCCCCAATCCCCGGCCGGTCCGGAGCGGAGCGGGGTCTCCCCCAAAATACCTCGTTCGGCCGTACATCCCAGCCCCGGAGAGAGCTCTGCCGATGCGTCGAGAGACGTGTGCATTGCCGAGAGCCCATGTGCAATACTGACCTCGAACTCGAGTCGGTTTGGCGGCTCGTCCCAGGGATTCAAGGTCGGGGGATTCGATCGTTCCATGAAGAACGAATTTGCGTCAATTCCACGAGACGAGGTCGGTGAAGATACCAAACCTACCCCGCGCCTCCGGAGGCTGGGACCGGTGGTGGGTGTACTGGTCGGTGCATGCCTGCTGGTGTGGTCTCCCTCGACAGCGCGATCGAGTGAGGCTTCCCAGGACGAGCCTGCCACAGCGGAGCAGGTCCAAGTCGACCCGCCCGTCCCAGAAATCACGGCGGATCCTCCGCCGGCCGATCCGGGTAGAATGCGGTACTTTCCTCCGCGGTTCTACGCTGGCGGCTTGTTTTACCTCCCGAAGATTACCTACACGAAATCTCGCGGCTGGGGTCTTGGTGGGCAGGTTCTCTATCCATTTCGTTGGCCGAGCTCGGATGCGAGTGTGCCGGCCTGCGAACTGAATCTGAAGGGTCGCCTCACGTTTAAGTCTCAGGCTTTGGCCGAGCTGGAGGCCATACTCCATCCCTTCTCCGCCCCCTATGAGATCCGTTGGAAGATGAGCTATCGGACCCTACGCGAGAACTTCTACGGAATTGGACCGGACACGGATTTGTCGAGCAAGGAAGTGTTCAAGCCTCAGTCGACGCGAATGTACATCGAGTTTTTCCACAGCTTCCCGGCCGGATTAAAACTCGGCGTTCGCGCCGAGTACGAAGAGGTGCGCCTGTTGCAGTCAGAAGGTGTTCTTGCTGGAAGGACGATTCGCGGAGCCTACGAAAATGAACATTCGGCTGGCTTCGGTTTGGTGGGGACGTTCGACCGACGGGATCATCATCGAAGCCCGACCAAGGGATACTACGTCAAGTCTTTTGCGCTTCTCTTCGACGAAGAGTTTGGCAGTCAGTACGATTTCAACAACTACAGCCTTGATCTTCGGGGCTATTTCTCGCCTCGGGCGAATCATGTGCTGGCAGTGCAGTTCTTCACCTATGCAGCTCGCGGTGCGCCTCCCTTTTGGCGGTTGGCCGAGATGGGAGGGCGCCCTCATTCACGGGGATATCGTCGTGGGCGCTATCGTGATCGTGTCTTGATTGCAGCGCAGATAGAACATCGAGCGCATCTCTTTTGGCGGGTCGGTCTGGCTGCGTTCGTCGGTATTGCCGATGTCGGCCCCAAGGCGAAGCAGCTCGAATTGGAGCACATGAAGACGAGCTTCGGTGGCGGCCCGCGCTTGCGGATTGGAAACGTCGCCAAACGTGTCGACGTGCGGCTCGACGTCGGGTTTGGCGACGATACTCCCCGCTTCTATCTTTCCATAGGCGAAGCGTTCTAAGAAAACGAACTGTGCCGCGCACACGGCGCACAGAGCAGGCTGTCGCGGTGCCGGGCTACGAGCCTAGCTCGCGCGAATCCGAATTCGATCTGCGATGTCGCCAAGGATTTGTCGCAACTGGTCGTAGTCCGGGTGCCGCACACGCATCCAGGAATTCGCCATGTAACCGCCTTCGACTCCGCCAGCGGGCGATCCGGGCGGAGGGAAGTGCGAGGTCACGATCTCGTTCCGGTATTGTGCCATTACCTCATCGACACCTTCGTAACTGGCGACCGTGCCGTCCTGGTCTGGTCGAAGTGCGAGCATCGCACAGCTGTACTGACGGCTCGGTTGCTGGTCGACCCTTCCGTGCACGATCGCGTGTGCCCACTCCTTGTAGAGATCAAAATCGTTGGCTGCACTGTAGACATCCCAACCACCGACGCCCGGCGGACGGCAGCCGATTTCGGAGAACTTCAGGCCCTTCGGCCCGTAAAACCACTCCATGTGGGTTGCGGAAGTCGTGATGCCAAGTGCATCGACGACTCGTTGTCCGAGGTCTTTGACTTCGGCGTAGTGTTCCGCGTCCATACGATTGGTCGTGATGAAATAGGGAGATACCCACCGTGTTCGCATGGCCTCGAGAACGCCCGGATAGTAGTGCGTGATAAAGTCGTGCGTTACCTTCCCATCGATCGTGATGGTGTCGTAGAAGCCCTCGTGTCCTTCGATGAACTCCTCCACCGCAATGGAGACGCCGTTCTCGACGCCGCTTTCGCGAATGGCAAACTCGAGTTCACCGTCGTTTCCGACCTTGTACGTTCCCGAGGCACCGGCACCTCCACGGGGTTTGAGGATCAGGGGAAACCCGATCTTGGCGGCAAAGTCGCGGATCTCGGCCGCAGAGTCCGCCGAGGTCGATTGGGCACAGGGCACGCCCGCTTCTCGCAGCACGTCCTTCATCGTCGGTTTGTCCCGGCACAGATAAGCCGTCCGGGCAGAGGTGCCCGGGATCTGGCACTTTTCTCGTACATTGGCGGCGGGCATGATGTGAGCCTCGACGGTCGTCTCCATACGGTCGACCCACCCGCGCTTTTGCACACGTTGCACGGCTTCCAACATCGACGGTTCGTGGACCACCGAAGGCACCTGCTCGTAGGCGACGAGGCAATTCTTGATTTCGTCGGGGAGGTATTCGCCAGGGCGTTCACCGATTCCCGTGACACTGGCCCCCACCGCGTGGAGAGCTCGGACGAACTCCCGCTGATTGGAAGGAAAAGCCGGTTCTACAAAGATGACATGCATATTGAACGTTCCTTTCCGATTCAGTCCAAACCGGTCCTGCCGATCGAACTCCAGAATCGCTCACCATTTCGAAGATCTGCGTCGTCGGCAGATCCCCTGCCCACGAAAGAAAGACTCGGTACCGTTCGACTCGGTGTCTCCCTAGAGTGGCGTCTCCAGGAGCCGGCGGTACAGTTCCACATAGAGGGCCCCTTGTCGGTCCCACGAATAATCCGCTTTCATCCCGTTCCGCATGATCTGCTCCCAGACCGTCGAGTCTTTATAGAGGTCGAGGGCCGCCTTCATTGCCCAGTGCATTCCTTCCGCAGAGAAGTGGTCGAAGATGACACCGTTACCCTTGCCGGTATCGGGATCGTAAATCTGCACCGTGTCGGCGAGCCCGCCCGTCCGGCGTACGACCGGCACGGTTCCGTAGCGCAGGCTGTACATTTGGTTGAGCCCACACGGTTCGTAGCGCGACGGCATCAGGAACATGTCACTGCCCGCCTCGATCCGATGAGCCAACTCGTTGCTGAATCCATTGTGGAAATGAACCTTCTCCGGAAACGTCCTCTCCAGTTTCCGAAAGAAGTCCTCGTAGCGACGCTCCCCGCTGCCAAGGACGACGACCCGAAAGTCGTGGTTCCGCAGCAATGCAGGCAAGGTCTCTTCGAGCAGCTCAAAGCCCTTTTGGCCGGTCAGCCGCGATACCACTCCCATCACGGGAATCGTCGAGGAGTAGCCGAGGCCGACGCTTCGGAGGAGAGCTTTCTTGTTCTTCTGCTTTCCACTCAAATCGTCGACCGTGAACGGGTGGGGGATGTGCGGGTCGTTCTCCGGACTCCACTCGTCGTAGTCGACGCCGTTCAGGATTCCGAAGAGCCGTTCTTTGCGGTGCCGCAGGATGTCCTCGAGGCCACTGCCGTATTCGGCTGTCTGGATCTCCCGTGCGTAGGTCGGACTCACGGTCGTGAGGGCGTTGGCATAGAGTAGGCCGGTCTTTAAGAAATTGATGGCCCCGCGGTGGAGGTCGTCCTGATGTAAAAAGTGGCGATGCTCCTCGCTGAGCCCGAGATCGTCGACGATCCCGGAAGAGAACACGCCCTGATATCCGATATTGTGGATCGTCAGGACGGTCCGCGTTTCCTGAAAGAGCTGATCCCACTGGTAAGCAGATCGGAGGTAGAGCGGCATCATGCTCGTCTGCCAGTCGTTGCAGTGAATGATCTGCGGACTCCAACCCATCCGTTGACAGGACTCCATCGCCGCTCGCGAAAGCAGGATGAACCGGAGATGTTCGTCGGCGTCGTTCGTGTAGAGCTCGGGCCGGTCGTAGAGGGCCGGGCAGTGCACGAGGTAGATCATCAGGTCGCTGCCCGGCAGCTTTGTCGTAAAGAGCGAAAAGCTGAAAGTCCTTCCGCCCAGGGCGATCGGCGTTCCATGCATGAACTCCACCGGGATGAGGTCGAGGTTCTTCGTATCGATCCGTCGGTAGAGCGGGAGGAAGACGCGGACATCGTGTCCGGCTCCGTTCAGATACCGCGTCAGTGACGCGGAGACGTCCGCCAGTCCACCCGCCTTGGCCAGGGGCGCGATCTCAGAGGACACGAAACAAATGCGCATGTTTTCCATGCCGATGAGTCTAGACCAAAACCCCTATCGGTACGTGGGTGAATCACTCCGGGAAACCGAACTATTATCGGGCCTTTGGAGACAGTCTGCTGGCCGCCCGGAGGGGAAACCGCTAGACTCACCTCCTTCGACGCGACCGTTAAGAAACTGGAAAACACCCATGAATGTCATTCTTCTCTCACCGGGCTACCCGGGCGAAATGCCGTCCTTCACCCGCGGTCTGGCCGACGCCGGGGCAAACGTCTATGGCGTGGGCGACCAGCCGAGGTCGGCGGTGCCTCCGGCCAGCGCCGCTGCGTTGCACGACTACCTTCAGGTCCGCACATTGTGGGAAGAAGATCAGCTGATCTCAGACGTGTCCGATTGGCTCCGTGGCACGGCCGTGGATCGGGTCGAGTGTCTCTGGGAACCCGGTATGCTCCTGGCGGCTCGCCTCCGCGAGTACTTCGAGACTGCCGGTCTCGATCATGCCCAGACCCTGCCTTTTCGGGACAAAGAAGAGATGAAGAAGACGCTCGACGCCGCGGGCATTCGCACGCCTCGCCATCGCCGGGAGTCGACCATAGGAGGATGCCTCGAAGCCGCCGAAGAGATCGGTTTCCCCGTCATCATCAAGCCGATTGACGGCGCAGGCTCCCAGGATACTCATCGAGTCGAGGACGAGGCAGAGCTTCGGGACGTCCTCGGAAAGGTGACCCACGTCCCGATCGTCAGTGTCGAGGAGTTCATCGACGGCGAGGAGTTTACTTTCGATGCCATTTCGGTGAATGGCGAGCCCAGGTACTTCAATGTGGCCTGGTATCGGCCCCGCCCCCTCGTTGCACGGAGTAACGAATGGATCAGTCCTCAGGTCATCGCTCTTCGGGATGTGGACGATCCAGAACTGGCCGCTGGAATCAAGATGGGCCATGAAGTCCTGCGGGCGCTCGAGTTTGAAAACGGCTTCACCCACATGGAGTGGTATCGGACGACGAGCGGCGAAGTGGTCTTTGGCGAGATCGGGGCGCGGCCGCCCGGGGCTCATCAGGTCGACCAGATGAAATATGCCTGCGACTTCGATGTCTTTCGGGAATGGGGTCGTTCCATCGTCGGCGCGGATGTCCAGACGAACTTTACTCGCTCCTACAACGTTGCGACGGTCTACAAGCGTGCCCAGGGCGAGGGGCGGATCCAGAAAATCCAGGGTCTCGAATCGTTGGAGAGCAAGTTTCAGGAACATATCGTTTGGAAGTCGCTGCTTCCGACGGGCGCCCATCGGCGCAATTGGCGCCAGACGTTGGTGTCTGATGGATTCCTCATGCTTCGACATCCCGAACTGAATCCACTTTTGGATATGGCCGATGAGATCGGCCGCGATCTCCAACTCATCGCTGGATAGAGAGGCGTCTTCATGGCTCATATCGTTTTCGTGGCACCGTTTCTTTTGTCGACCACATTGCGATTCGTCAAGGGCGCAGCGGAAATGCCCGACGCCGTCGTGACTCTGATCACGCAAGAGCCGCCAGAGAAAGTGCCGCGCAAGATTCGGAAACACCTCTCCGCGATCCAGACGATTGGGCGCGCGCTCCAGGCTGAGGATCTCGTCGAGGCGATCGAGTCTCTTTCCGAACACTTTGGTCCGCCCCATCGGATCTTTGGAGCTCTGGAACAACTCCAGGTTCCCATCGCCGAGGCGCGTCAGAAGATGGGGATCGCCGGGATGGATGTTGTCACGGCTCACAATTTTCGGGATAAGTCGCGGATGAAGAACCTCTTTCGCGAAGCGGGCGTTCCCTGTGCCCGTCACTCTCTGATCGGATCGAGCGAAGAGGCAGAGACCTTCGTGCGAGATGTGGGGTTCCCGGTCGTCGTGAAGCCGCCGGCGGGGGCGGGAGGGAAGAATACCTTCCGAATCGAAACCGTCCAGCAACTGGGAGAGTACCTCCAGAACTATCGTCCCCGGCCGGAGGCGCCGACCCTCTTCGAGGAGTTTCTGACTGGTAAGGAGCATTCTTTTGATTCGGTCTGGGTAAATGGCAAGCCGACCTGGTTCTCGATCAGTCGCTACTACCCGACTCCGCTCGAGGTGATGGAGAATCCATGGATTCAGTGGTGTGTCGTTCTACCGCGCGAGGTGGAGACCTCGGAGTTCGATGACATTCGAGACGCCGCCGTGACTGCAGTGCGGGCGCTCGGCCTGGGCACGGGAATGACCCATCTGGAGTGGTTCCGACGTCCCAGCGGTGGACTAGCTATTTCGGAGGTCGCGGCACGACCACCCGGAGCTCAATTCACGACATTGATTTCCTACGCACATGATCTCGATTTCTATCGTGCCTGGCCTCGTTTGATGGCCTTCGACCAGTTTCAACCACCGCCCCGAAAATACGCCTGTGGTGCGGCCTTCTTGCGGGGGCAGGGTGAGGGGCGTGTTGTGGCTATACACGGTCTTGATGAAGTTCGGGCCAAAGTCGGCTCGCTCGTTGTCGAGGCGAACATCCCTCAGGTGGGGCAGCCGCAGGCGTCCGGATACGAGGGTGAGGGGTATGTCATCGTTCGACACCCCGAAACAGCAGTCGTCGAGAATGCCCTCGCCGAGGTGAACCGCAATGTTCGTGTAGAGCTTGGGTAAGCGGGTTCGACCGAACCGGCCGGCCTACGGTCCACTCAGGTAGGAACGCATAAGAGGAACCGATCCCCATGAAAGTCATCCTCATATCTCCGGCCTTTCCCGCGGAAATGCCACTCTTCACCGCGGCATTGGCCGAGTTTGGTGCGGAGGTAGTCGGAGTAGGGGATACGCCTCCTCAGCTGCTTCCGGAATCGATCCGGCACTGTCTCCACGACTATGTCCCGGTTCGTTCGCTCTGGGATGAGGATGCGGTCGTGGCTGCGGTGGCTTCGTCGCCGGCGTCGGCCGGGGTCGACCGCGTCGAATGTCTCTGGGAGCCTGGCGTGCTTCTCGCCGCGAAGTTGCGTGAACGTTTGGGTGTTCCGGGAATGAGCGTCGAACACTCGCAGAGGTTTCGTGATAAAGAGGAGATGAAGCGAGTCCTCGATGCCGCGGGTCTGCGGACCCCGCACCACCGGGCGGCCCGGACGGAATCGGAGGTCTATGCGGCGGCCGAAGAGATCGGGTTTCCTCTCATCATCAAACCGATCGCGGGGGCGGGCAGTGCCGACACCTATCGGGTCAACGAAGCGAGTGAGATCCCGGGTGTTCTCGGGAAGGTCCGCCACGTCGAGGTCGTCAGCGTCGAAGAGTTCATTATTGGGGAGGAGTTCACGTTCGATACGGTCTGCGCCGGAGGTCGTATCCTGTTTGAGAACGTTGCCTGGTATCGTCCCCAGGCCCTGCTCCAACGCACTGTCCCTTGGATCTCGCCCCAGACGATAGCCCTCCGTGATCTTGCCGCACCCCATTTGGAGCCGGGGATCGAGATGGGGCGCCGTGTGCTCACCGCCCTCCAGTTCCGCGACGGCTTTACTCACATGGAGTGGTTTCGCAAAGAGAACGGGGAGGCGGTCTTCATCGAGATCGCCTGCCGTCCTCCGGGGGCCCGCAGCGTTGACATCATGTGTCAGGCGACCGATTCCAGCCTCTTTCGTACCTGGGCAGAGGCGACCTTGACGGGCACTCTCAGAGCGCCGCTCTCCCGGCCCTACAACGCTATCGTTGTTTTCAAACGGGCAGAGGGAGAGGGGCGGATTTCGCGAATCGAAGGCCTGGCTCCGCTCCTTCGTGAATTCGGAGACGCGGTCGTCGGGGTCGACCTGCTGCCGGTGGGTGCGCCGCGCCGGAACTGGAAACACACTCTTCTCTCGGATGGATTCGTCACGATTCGCCATCCCGATCTTTCTACAGTTCTGGAAATGGCCGACCGGATTGGGACGGATGTGCGAATGTACGCACAAAGGGAAGCGTAAGGGCCCATAGGCCCGTCGGGGCCTGCTCACCAACTACGCCAGGGCCGGAAACTTACTTTCCATCTCCATCTGCAGGACAGTTCAGCGTTTGCGTCGATCCTTCGACGCCGGTGGTTACTCAGGTGCCAGCACCACCGGTTTTCAGTCCTGTCGCCAAATAAATCAGACCGCGCCAGAGGCTTGCTCCAAAACCACTTACACGAACTTAGAAGAGAAAAAAGGAACCTCGGCACAGTCATTACGTATACAAGTGCATCAGATAAACGGAGAGTTCGCGCAAAGGCTCTCCAACTTGTTTCGATCAGCCTTGTGGGATTTGAGTGGGTTCCGCAGTGCTGAGGAGGGCGGGGGACCGAACCAGCCGATTGGGTCCGCGGAACGATGTGGCAGTGTCGTCTAGCGGGTCGGACCCAGGTCATGCACACAGGATCGATGACTGGAACGTGTCCCCCCTCCTCCGCCTCCTTGCCTCCATGTCTGTCGCAGGTGGATTCGTCAGGCCCCCCTTTCGGCGCTGCATCTCCACAGAGACGCAGCGCCGACGGTCCGCCTCCTGGAAGAACCGATCGAGGACTGTCCTGGAAGGGTCCACGATCGGTTCTTTTTTTTTCAATTTCTTAAAACTTCTGTTACCTCACCTGGGCATCTGGGTCTTACATCACGTATCGACCAGAAGCGAGTAGGAGGGGTGTGGAGGTGAATAGCGGGCGACCGTCTCTTTCCTTTTGGGAAGATGCCTACAGGGAGCATGGTCCGGACGTTCTGTCCTTTCTCCGCAGAAGGGCCAGAGCGACGGCCGACGCCGAAGACCTCCTCCAGGAGACCTTCGTCCGGGCCATCCGTTCTGAAACCGGGCTCCGAAACCTGGGCAAGGTGAGGTCGTATCTCTTCACGACGGCGCAGAACCTCCTCATCAACCACTTGCAACGCGATCGGCGGGTGCTGAGCGAGATCGAGATCGAAGCCATTCGTTCCGAGATGCAGCCCGAGCCTCAGCCGGCGCCGGACGCTTCGGTTCGGGAGCAGGAAATGGACGCACGCCTCGTCGCCGCGATGAAGAGCATGCCGGAAGCAGAAGAGAATGCCTTCCGCTCCGCCATCCTGGAGAGGCAATCCTACGAAGAGGTGGGGCGGCGCCACGGTTGGAGCCGCGATCAGGTAAAAGTGTACGTCTACCGAGCACGCAAACGCATGCTCACCGAGTTGGGCGAATTCGTCGATGAGCCCGGCCAAGGACAAAAGAAATGACTTGTACAGAATCCACCCAGATCGATCTCTCCGCCCTTCTCGACGGCGAGTACGATCCCGATGAACTACTCCAGCTCATCGACCAGCTCGTCGAGAGCGAAGACTGCCGCGAATTCTATCGAAGTTCGCGGCGTCTCGAGCGGGCGGTATCCTCTGTAGCGCCCGGCCGGTTCTCCTTGCGACTCCCAGAGAAAGTCTGGCAGTCGATCCGGAAACGGAGTGGTCTGGTCCCCTCACTTCGGAGCCGCGTTTTGCGCATGCCCCGCCTGGTTCCAACCTGGGCTGTTGGGGTCGCCGCTGTCGCTCTCATGGCATTGGCACTTTGGGACACCGAGCCGACGACCGATCCAGCCCAATCTGGACGGATCCGCCCGGGTGTCAGGATCGAACTGGAGGTCGGAGAGGATCCCGATCATATGTCCGATGAACGGTTCGTCACCCTCATGGCCGAGCTGCTCCGAGCCGACTCCCGCTACCACCGAAAGATGCTCGAGGTGATGTCCGAGGTGGACCGCTTTGGTTTCGAAGCGGAGGGAAGCACGGAAGGAAGATTCACAACGAGTGAAGGGAGTCGAGGCGAAGGAACCCGCCCCGACGCAGGAATGATTTCACCCTAGCTGGCCGCAGAGGCCCAGCCGGGAGAGCCAGCCCAGATCGAAACGACAGGGAACCGGGTACGAACCCGGAGACAAACACAGCGAAGAGCGTGGAGGACAGATCGATGAACCGAGTGCACTGGATGATAGCGTTTTTGATTGGGTTCGGATGGACCCTGCCGGAGAGCACTCACGCTCGCAGCGAAGTCGACGGTTTTCTCTACGGAAAGATCGAGACCGTTTCGGGAGACGAGTACGTTGGCCGCCTCCGTTGGGGCAAGGAGGAAGCCTTTTGGGACGACCTCTTCAATTCTTCCAAGGAAGACCTTCCGGCCTTCGATCACGTTCCACGACGGGATAGAAGAGACCGTCGCAAACGCCTGGAAGTATTCGGCCACGAGATCAACGCGAGCTGGCACCACGGAACGGCGTCTCGCCAATTTGCCTGCCGCTTCGGAGACATCCAGCGGATCGAGCCGACCCGAGGTGATGGTGCTGTCCTCTTCATGCGCTCCGGGCATGAGATCGAAGTAGCCGGCTACTCCAACGACGTGGGTAACTCGGTTACGGTGTGGGACGACAACATGGGCAAGATCGATCTGAAGTGGAAGCGAATCGATAACATCGAATTCATGCCCACTCCGAGCACGATCAAGCCCGGAGCCTATCGAATCCATGGGACAGTCGAGACGGAAGCAGGGGACTTCACCGGCTTTATCCAATGGGACAGCGAGGAGTGCCTTTCGACGGATCTCCTCGATGGGGATTCGCGGGATGGCGACATCGCGATCGAGATGGGGCGGCTCCGTTCGATCGAGCGAAAGAGAAACCACTCGGTCATCTCGTTCAAAGACGGGCGGGAAATCGAGCTGGATGGGTCCAACGACGTGGATGATTCGATTCGGGGGATTCTCGTCGAAGATCCTCGTTTCGGTCGAGTGAAGGTCTCGTGGGACGCTTTTATCCGCGCAGTTTTCGATGACGACAACGGAAGTAGCGGCCCGACTCATGCCGACTTCCGCTTTGGAGGAGAGCTTCGGGCTCGGGTCGAAGAAGTCGGTGGAGACACAAAAACCGGTCGGATTCACTTCGATATGGACGAATCGGAGGCCTACGAGTTTCTCAACGGAGAATTCGATGGCGTCGAGTACAACATCCCGTTTTATCTCATCGAATCCATTGAACCCAAGAGCCGCCGCTCGACCCAGGTAAAGCTGATGAGTGGAGACACTCTCCGGCTCAGTGACGGCCAGGATGTCAGCGAAAAGAACGATGGCGTGCTTCTTTTCGTGAACGATTCCGATGACGACCCCGTCTATCTCGAGTGGAGGGACGTCGAGCGAATCGAGGTTGTTCACTAACCCAGCGTTCGCGAGACCCGTCCTTGTTGCGAATCTTCACGCAAGCAACTTCCTCAGGGTGGGCCCTTAGACTCCCCATGGTTTTCGGGCCCGCCCCCTCCGTTTTTGTCTTCCGCACATTCAGCGTGCGGTCACGATCGATTTTGCCGAAGATGGTTCCCTATGGCGAAGTGCGCAGTTGGCTTTCCACGGAGAATCTCTCGGTAGTTTATGGACGTCTTGCTTCTTTCCGCATATCACGGTGGCAGCCATCAGGCCTGGGCAGAGGGTTGGCAGAAACAGAGTAAACATCGGATCGAGATCCTTTCCCTGCCCGAACGCTTCTGGAAGTGGCGCTTGCACGGGGGAGCGTTGGCCTTGGCGGATCAGATCCGGGAGCGGGTGGCGGCCGGGGCGAAGTGGGATCGAGTCGTCGCAACGTCGATGGTGGATCTTACCGTCCTCCTCGCCCTGACACGCGACCTGTTCGCCGGCACGCCCGTCATCTACTACGCCCACGAAAACCAATGGACCTATCCGCTTCCGAAGGACCCCACGACCGGACCGATGCGACGGCAGCATGGGGAGCGAGATCGTCACTACGCCTTCATAAATTTCTCGTCGATGCTCGCGGCCGACCTGGTCTGCTTTAACTCGAGATTTCATCGGGAGGAGTTTCTCGCCGCCCAACCAGCGTTCCTCAGTCACTATCCTGACGAAAAGAACCCGGCCTGGATCGAGCGAATCGCCGCGAAGTCCGAAGTCCTGTCGTTGGGAATCGACTTGTCGCGACTCGATTGTCCGAACCAGCCGCCCAACCCGGACGTTTCGAACGATCCGGGCGTTTTGAAGCCACCCTTGGTTCTCTGGAACCAACGTTGGGACTACGACAAGGATCCCGCGGCATTTTTCCGACTCTGGACTAAGCTGGCCGAGGAGGGCTATCCCTTCGAGCTGGCTGTTTGTGGCGAGAACCATCGCATGGAACCGGAGGAGTTTGATGAGGCCCGGGATAAACTCTCGGATCGCATCGTCCACTGGGGTTTTGCTGAGGATGATGTCTACCGGGAGCTGCTTTGGCGCGCCGACCTGACCCTTTCTACCTCGCGGCACGAATTCTTTGGTACGGCGGTTTGCGAGGCGATGTACTGCCGGACCTGGACTCTTCTACCGGCTCGTCTGAATTATCCGGACCTCGTCCCGGTATCCCTCCATGACGATCTCCTCTACCGCAATGGCAAGGAGATGTACGGGGCGGCCCGCTGGGCCCTGACCCATCCTGTGGAACGAGCTTTGCAGGCCGAGCAACTACGCGAGGCAGCCAAAGTCCACGATTGGACGGTGCGAGCGCGGGACTATGATGACAGGGTCGGTGAAGGATGTTTTTGACCGGGAGAGAGACATGCCCTGGGAAATGATTGGGAGAATCGCCAGCTTGATCGGTCTCGACCTCCTGCTCGTGATCGGTCTGATAGCCATCCCCCTCGGCCTGTCCGGCAATTTCATCCTTTTGGGGGCAACTCTCCTCGTTGCGGTCATATCCGGCTTCGCCGAGATTGGCTGGATCGCCATCGTCGTGATCGCGGCTGCGGTCGTTCTTGGCGAGGTCATCGAGGCACTACTCGGATCACTCGTCGCCCAGAAATTCGGGGCCAGCCGGTGGGGAGTGGCCGGCGCGTTCATCGGGGGTCTTCTCGGGGCGATCCTCGCGACCCCGATTTTTCCAGTCGTCGGCTCCGTGATCGGTTCTTTCGCGGGAGCGGCCTTAGGCGCGATCGGGCTGGAATTGGCGGCGGGCAAAGAGCATGGCCCGGGCCTGCGGGCCGGATGGGGGGCCTTTCTCGGCAAGGTCATGGCCACGGCCTTCAAGGTCGCCGTCGGTATCGGCATCGTCTCGTTCGTCGTTTGGAAGACACACTTCTAGGCCTCAATCGGGCCGAAACAGAACGAGCCGGCCCGGGCCGGCTCGCAACGATCTTCCTGCTTTGCGAAGGCTCCGGCCGGATCCTACCCAATCCGGCCGCAACTGCTCGCGTGCCAAAGCACGTCTTATCGGATTACGACGAGTCGCTCGGACTGTGACGCTCTCGTCGTGCCGAGGAGCGTAAAGTAGACGCCGGCCGGAACGGATTGGCCGCGTTCATCCTGACCATCCCATTCGATCCGATAGTCTCCCGCGGCCCAGTCGCCTCTGGCCAACTGGCGGACGAAGCGGCCATTCGCGTCGACGATCCGAAGATCGATGGTCTCGTCCAGGGGAAGTGCAAAGGCCACCGTACCCTGACCCGGCAGTGGATTCGGGTAGAGATCGATGGTGGGAACCCATTCGGCGAGGGGCCCGTTCACGCTCGAGGTACCTTCTTCAAAGATGGCTAGATCGATCGCATAGATCTGATCACCGGTGTTTCCACCGGCATTGTTGGCTCCATTACCCACCAGGTAGAAGTGGGCGGAACCGCTTCCTGTCGGTGGAGCCGTCCAGTCTATCTCCCAGGAACCGCTGATGGGCTGGCCGGCGTACGTGCCTTCACTGGTGTGCTTGGCATAATCGCGATCGGTTCCGACGCCTTCCGACACCTGAGAGAAGGCGGGATCTCCCGGGTCGAGATCGCCTGCAGCGGTCAGATCATCATCCCGGATTACCGTCATCTCGAATCCCCACCGCATCGCGTCAGGATCTTCCTGCGTCACGGTCAGGGTATACGTCGTCTCTGGCACGTACTCGGCGGGCAGGCCGGTGAGAGTGAGGAGGCCATCGCCGCTGTTGAGCGGGAAACTCGTATGGCAGTTCGTACAGTATTGAGTGGCGGGCGGGTCGCCGGCCACACCGTCAGGCGGTCCACCCGAAAAAGCGAGGGCGGTGGATGGTAAAACGAACACGGCTGCGGCGACAAGAGCGGGCAGGCGCCCAATCATCGAATGCCAAGATCTCATAAGGATTCCTCCAGAGGATGGGTTTTGCGAGTGGTGTAGGACGGCCCAACGTCGACCTTGAACGCCGAGACGACAAGGTTAGCTGAATCCTTCCTAGTGGTCAAAAATCACTATCTGCATGCGGGTTTCTCCTTATCCCGATGGACTCTCAGGGCTTATGTCCAAAAATGCTCGAATCTTCGTAAGTCCGTTCAATGCGCCAAGAACGGTGGGTTCTGTTCTTGACACCGTCCGGCCCGGGGCGTACAAACGCCAAGTTGCAACAGAGGGCCAGCTTGACGGTCCCAGATCCGCCAGATAGAATTCGCGGTTTGTGAAAAAGTACACGAAACAGGATTCCTTCGGAAAACGATCCGTGATCCGTCACCCGAACGAGGTGGCGGGGCCCGTGGTCACCAAAGGTCTGAGAGTCGATTAAGCGCATGAGCCGATTCATTTTTCCTAGGTGGTTGGACGCTCTCCGTCCGGTCCTCGCTCTTCTATTGGTCGGCGGGCCCGCCTACTTGATACTGCTCGGGTACTACGGAATGTGGCCCTCGACACGAACCCAGGGATACATGCCTGAGCAGCCCGTCCCCTACAGCCATGCTCTCCATGTGGGCGAACTCGGGATCGACTGTCGCTACTGCCATACCAATGTGGAGGTCGCTGCCGCCGCCACGATCCCTCCAACCGCCACTTGTATGAACTGCCATGCCTCGATCCGGACGGATGCGCCGAGTCTGATCCCGATCCGCGAGAGTTTTGCGACGGGCGAGCCCGTCGAATGGCTGAAAGTTCATAACATCGGTGACTTTGTCTATTTCAATCACAGTGCCCATGTGACGCGCGGAGTGGGTTGCGTTTCCTGTCACGGTCGCGTCGACCAGATGGAAGAGGTTTGGCAGGCCGAGCCCATCAGCATGGGCTGGTGCCTGGACTGTCATCGGAATCCAGAGAAGCATCTTCGCCCTGTGGAGTTTGTAACCTCAATGGACTACGAACCTTCCGAGGATCAACTAACCCTGGGACGACGCCTCGCTGAAGAGAACCAAATCAACCCATCGACGGACTGTTCGACATGTCATCGATAAGCAACGATCTCGACCAGAAGGAGTCCGGCCCGATGAAGACGTCGAGCCCCGATACTTCGCCGAAACCGGCTACGAACGCCTCCGGGCGTGACTACTGGCGTAGTCTCGAGGACTATTCCCGGACGCCGGAATTCGAAAAGATGGTCAACAAGGAGTTTCCGAGCGTCGCTCCTGATGTGGCCTCGGACGACTCGCGACGAAACTTCCTCAAGGTTATGGGTGCGTCCCTCGCCATGGCTGGCTTCACCGGATGTCGCTGGCCCGAAGAGAAGATTCTGCCGTTTGCAAACCGACCGGAAGGGCGAACGCCAGGTGTTCCGGTCTACTATGCAACGGCGATGGAATTGGGTGGGGTGGCTCGAGGCCTGCTCGCCAAGAGTTACGATGGGCGCCCGATCAAGATCGAAGGAAATCCTGAGCACCCCGAGAGCCAGGGTTCGTCCGACATCCTCAGCCAGGCCGCCATTCTCGAGATGTACGACCCCGACCGCGCCCAGAAGGTAATCGAGCGGAAGGGTGGGGGGGAATTCTCCCACAGTTGGGCCGAGTTCGATACGGCGATGCGGAAGGTGAGTGGAGAGATCCGCGGTCAGGGTGGCCAGAATGTCGCCATTCTGAGTGAAGCCAGTTCGTCCCCGACTCTGGGCCGCCTACGTGAGGAGTGGTCTCGGGCTAACCCTCAGTCCCGTTGGTATGAATACGAGTCCGTTTCTCGGGATAACGAGCGGGCGGGTACAAGAATCGCGTTTGGCCAGGCCTACCGACCTCACTTTGAGTACGACAAGGCGCAGGTCATCGTCAGTTTCGATGACGACTTCCTCGTCAGCCACCCCGTGGCGGTGCGCTATGCCTTCGACTTCGTGCAGGGTCGCCAGCCGAAAGAGCACAACTTCAATCGGTTGTACATGATCGAGCCGACGTTCAGTCCAACGGGTGGGATGGCGGACCACCGGCTCCCGGTTGCCCCCTCTCAGGTTGCGACGGTCGCCATGGAACTGGCCGCCGAGCTGTTTCTCGGGCAGCACCTCAGTCATGCGGCGATTAGCGGAGGTCTGCAAAACCGTCTCCAGTCCGTACGAAACTCAGGGAAGCACGGCGCCTTCGTCAAGCAGGTAGCCAAGGACCTGCTCGCTCACCGTAATGCTTCGATCATTACCGCGGGAACGCGCCAGAGCGCGGAAGTCCATGCTCTCGTTCATTTGATCAACGAAGCGCTCGGTAACGTCGGATCGACCGTGACCTACTCTCAGGAGATCGACGCTGACCGCCCCGATCACGTCGGAGCGATTCGCGACCTCACCGCCGAAATGTACGCGGGGCGGGTCAAGACGCTGATTATTCTCGGTGGTAACCCGGCCTTCGATGCGCCCGCGGATCTCAAGTTCGCTGAGGCACTTCCCAAGGTCGGACAGTCGATCCATCTGACGACCTACGACAATGAAACCTCGGGTCGTTGCCATTGGACGGTGCCCCGAGCTCACTTCCTGGAGTCCTGGGGCGACGCCCGTGGATTCGACGGAACGGTCAGCATTGTCCAGCCTGTCATCCGTCCTCTCTTCGGTGGGCTATCAGCCATCGAACTCATGGCGACTCTGCTTGGACGCGCGGCGGACAAGGGTTACGAGCTCGTGCGCGAAACGCTCCAGGCGAACAGCGGTCTCGGCGTCGATATGGAAGCTTCCTGGCGCAAGATTCTGCACGATGGTGTCGTTCCGGGAACCTCGTTCAGTCGGCAGACTCCCAGCATTACGGCCGGACTCTCGAGCGCCCTCTCTTCTCTGGGTGTGTCGGACGCGCAGGCCAGCGGGCTCGAATTGGTTTTTGCCACCGACCCGGCTCTCTACGACGGGCGCTTCGCCAATAACGGCTGGCTCCAGGAATTACCCGACTCTTTGAGCAAGATTACCTGGGATAACGCGGCCCTGATTGCACCGAAGACGGCAACCGAACTCGGCGTGACCAATGGCGATCTCATTCGTCTCGAGAAGGACGGTCGTTCCATCGAGATTGCTGCCTGGATTCAGCCCGGAATTGCCCCTCACACCGCCGTGCTCCACCTCGGCTACGGCCGGACCCATTCCGGACGGGTCGGTACAGGTGTCGGAGTCGATCCCTATCCGCTTCGGACCAGCGCCGAACGCGACCTTGCTCTGGGTGTCACCGCCAGCAAGACGGGTGGCGTCTACACGATCAATTCGACCCAGGATCATTTCCCGATCGACGAGGTGGGAGCGGAGGCGACCGCCGACCGGCTTTCCAGCCTCGTTCGCGAAGCAACGCTCGACGAGTATCTGCACGGTGGTCATGAGGATCATGGACATCATCTGCCACCCGCTCCGCTCTGGGAGGCTCCGGCTGCCTACGACGGTTACAAGTGGGGACTGGCTATCGATCTGAATTCCTGCACGTCCTGCAACGCTTGTGTTCTGGCCTGTCAGTCCGAAAACAATATTCCCGTCGTCGGCAAAGAAGAGATCGGGAATGGACGCGAGATGAGCTGGATCCGGATCGATCGCTACTACCGTGGCGATATGGACGATCCGGAGCTGATCACCCAGCCCGTTGCCTGCCTCCACTGTGAGAACGCTCCCTGCGAACAGGTTTGTCCGGTCGCCGCGACGGTTCACAGTCAGGAAGGCCTCAATACGATGGTGTACAACCGCTGTATTGGTACGCGGTACTGCGCCAACAACTGTCCGTACAAGGTCCGCCGATTCAATTTCTTCAACTACAACGGTGGGATGTCGAGCATCGAGAAGATGCGGCCGAACCCGGACGTGACCATGCGATCCCGCGGCGTGATGGAGAAGTGCACCTTCTGCATACAACGCATCGCCGGCGTCAAGATCGAGGCGAAGAACGAGAAACGCCGGATTGCCGATGGCGACATCGTCACCGCGTGTCAGCAGGCTTGTCCGACGCGGGCCATTACCTTCGGTGATCTGAACGATCCTCAGTCCAAGGTAAAAGCGCTCCACGAGGATGATCGCGCCTACGGAATGCTCGATGACCATCTCTATACGAAGCCTCGTTTGCACTATCTGAAGCGTCTCCGAAATCCAGCCTCCGATCTTGCCGATGCCGGCGGGGCTCACGGCGGTAACGGTGGCCACTAGTCAGTCGAGATCATATCGGGAAGAGGGAGAGCCGAACCGTTGACACAGAACCAGGACATCCAACTCGAACTCGGGCGGACACCGCTGGTGACCGGTGGACACGATTTTCACGCGGTTACGGAAATCGTCTGCACGGTCAACGAGCGGCGGAAGTGGCCGATCGGCTGGTGGATAGCGCTAGGTCTCTCTTCGAGCGCCCTAGCCATGCTTGGGCTGATGCTCGGATGGCTCTTCTATCGCGGCGTCGGCGTTTGGGGCGTGAACAACCCGGTCGGCTGGGGCTACGCCATCATCAACTTCGTTTTCTGGGTAGGAATTGGCCACGCCGGAACGCTCATCTCCGCCATCCTTTTTCTCTTTCGACAAAAGTGGCGTACCTCGATCAATCGATTTGCGGAAGCGATGACGATTTTCGCGGTCATCTGTGCGCTCGTGTTCCCGGGAGTCCACGTCGGTCGCCCCTGGCTCGCGTTCTGGCTCTTCCCCGTCCCCTACGCGCAGAACATGTGGCCGAATTTTCGTTCTCCGCTTCTCTGGGACGTGTTTGCCGTGGGAACGTACTTTATTGTCTCTCTGTTGTTCTGGTACGTCGGCTTGCTGCCGGATCTTGCGACGTTGCGGGATCGCGCCAAGACGAAACTTCGTCGCACGCTCTACGGCTTCTTCGCTCTGGGTTGGCGGAGTTCGCACCGGCAATGGCATCGTTACGAAGTCGCTTACATGATTCTGGCTGCCCTGGCTGCGCCGCTCGTTCTCTCGGTGCACTCGGTCGTTAGTTTCGACTTCGCTACTTCCCAGCTTCCCGGTTGGCACACGACGATCTTCCCGCCCTACTTCGTGGCGGGAGCGGTTTTTTCTGGCTTTGCGATGGTCCTCACTCTGATGATTCCCTGCCGGGCCATCTTCGGAATGGAAGACCTCGTGACGAAGCTGCACATCGAGAACATGTGCAAGATCCTCCTCGCCACCGGAACGATGGTGGGTTACGCCTACGCGATCGAGTTCTTCATTGCCTGGTACGGCGGCAATCCGTACGAACGATTCGCCTTTATCAACCGTGCCCTCGGGCCGTACTCCTGGGCCTACTGGACGATGGTCAGCTGCAACGTGCTTTCGCCGCAGATCTTCTGGTTCAAGAAGGCGCGCCGTAATCTGGCTCTTATTTTCGTCATCTCCATTTTCGTCAACATTGGGATGTGGTTTGAGCGGTTCGTCATTGTCGTGACATCGCTCAGTCGGGACTTCCTGCCCTCGGCCTGGGCCTATTACACGCCGACGCTCATCGACACCCTGACGTTTATTGGAAGTTTTGGACTGTTTTTTACGCTGTTTCTCTTGTTTATCCGGTTCCTGCCGATGGTGGCCATTGCTGAGGTGAAGGGCGCCATGCCCCAAGCTCACATCCACCACCATCCTGATGGGGGCCCAGAAGCGATTACCATCGATGGCGTTCCGGTCTTGCAGCCAGCCGGTGGTCCTGCGGGAGGTGGAAAGTGAGCGGCGTTCGCGAAGAGCAACGCGTTGGCCAAGAGGGCTTCTTTGGCTACCTCGTCGAATTCGATACTGTCGACGCGGTGGCCCACGCTGCGGCCAAGGTCCGCGACGCCGGCTATCGGGATTGGGACGTGCACTCCCCGTTTCCGATCCACGGTATGGACTCGGCCATGGGCGTGCAGTACACAAAACTGCCCCTCGTCGTGCTTGGTGGTGGACTAACCGGATTGAGCGTGGCTCTGCTCATGCAGTGGTGGATGAACGCCTACCACTATCCCTATGTAATCAGTGGCAAGCCGATCTGGAGTATTCCTGCGAACATCCCGGTCACGTTTGAGTTGACGGTGCTCTTCAGCGCCCTCACCGCCGTGTTTGGAATGCTCGCATTCAATCAGCTCCCGCAGTGGCGCCACGGGGTATTCAGCGGTTCGAAGTTCAAGGGCGCGACGGACGATCGTTTCTTCATTAGCATCGAAGCGAAGGATCCGAAGTTCGATTCGAAAAAGACAGCCGATTTCCTCGCCTCACTCGGTGGCTCGGAAGTCGAGGCTTTGGAGGAATGATGCCGAAGTTGCCCGAACTCCCGAAGGGAGTGATGCCGGCATTGGTCCTGCTGACCACTCTGGCGCTCGTACCGCCCCTTCTCATTGCGAAGGCGCGTTCGACACAGTTTCGTGAGCCGAGAGTACACTTGATCCCCGACATGGATCATCAGTTCAAGTATCGCACCCAAGCGGAGAACGCCCTCTTTGCCGACGGTCGGGCGATGCGCCTGCCGGTCGAAGGAACGGTGGCGCGAGGTGAACTGGCTGACGACTCCCATCGGGAGCGGGGCAAGGTAAACGGGCAGTGGGCGACCCAGTTTCCGATGCCGGTGACACAAGAGGTCATGCAACGTGGACAGGAGCGGTACAACATCTACTGTGCACCTTGTCACGGTCTGGACGGGCTCGGTCGGGGTTCTGTCGCTCTGAGGGCGGAGACCCTTCAAGAGGCGAAGTGGATTCCGCCGACCTCCTTCCACACTGACATCGTGAGAGATCGCGAAGTCGGAAATCTTTACAACACGATTACGAACGGGATCCGAAACATGCCGGCCTATGGCTCGCAGGTTCCAGTCGATGATCGTTGGGCCATCGTTGCTTATGTTCGGGCGCTCCAGCGTAGTCAAGGCGCCTCCATCGACGACGTGCCGGCTGACCGGCGCGGTGCACTGCGGTAATCAGGGGGAATCGATGGCACGTGAAGACAACTGGCGGCTCGGTGATCTCGGAAGCTCTATCTTCCGAATCGGGTTGGTGATCGGAATTCTTGGGTTGGCCGCATCGGCCTTCCTTGGACTCTTCCAAGAGGGGAACGAAGGGCGGTTCTACCACGCCTGGCTCGTCAATTTCTGCTTTTTCCTCTCCCTCAGCCTTGGAGCACTCTTCTTCGTCATTATCCAACATCTGACCGGGGCGACCTGGTCTGTCGTGGTGAGACGAATTGCTGAATCGGTCGCGGCCAATATCTGGTTGGTCTTTCTCTTTTTTGTTCCCGTCGTGATCGGGATGGACCAACTGTACCCATGGTCGGTTCCGGCATTCGTCGAGGCGCATCCTCTCGTAAAGGCGAAAGAAGCGTTTCTCAATCCGCAGTTCTTCTTCATTCGGACCGCGCTCTACTTTGCGATCTGGATCGGGCTCTCCCAGTACTTCCTTCGTAAGTCAATGGCCCAGGATGACGATGGCTCCATCTCTACTACGCTCAAGATGGAACGTGCGAGTGCCCCCGCCGCACTCCTTTTTGCCCTCACGTTGACCTTCGCTTCTTTCGACTATCTGATGTCGCTTTCTCCGGAGTGGTTCAGCACTATTTTCGGCGTCTACTACTTTTCCGGCAGCCTTCTCTCCTTCTTTGCCCTGCTTCCCATCATCGTGATCTTCCTCCAATCGAAGGGGCGGATTCAGCACGCGGTCACGATCGAACACTTTCACGACATGGGGAAGTGGCTCTTCGGATTCACCGTCTTTTGGGCCTACATCGGGTTCTCGCAGTACTTCCTCATCTGGTACGCGAACCTTCCGGAGGAGACCGGCTGGTACTTCGTTCGTAAGCACGGTGGATGGGACACGATCAGTTGGATCATGCTCTTCGGACACTTCCTCATCCCATTCTTCGGCCTGCTTCCGCGCTGGGTCAAGATTTGGCGTCCGACGCTCGCTTTCTGGTCCATCTACATTCTTGCGATGCACTGGTTGGACATCTTTTGGATTGCCGTCCCGGCCTGGAGCCCGGATCGAGTCCCCTGGAGCGTGCTCGACCTGACGTGTTTCCTCGGAATGGGGGGCATCTTCCTGGCCGTCATCGCTCACCGATTGCGTGATCGCTCGCTCGTTCCAGTCCGCGACCCACGTCTTTCTGGCTCGCTGACCTTTGAAAACGTCTAAGAGGAGGCTCCATGGCAGTACGAACTGAAGAAGGAGCGGACCCGCACGGTGCCTGGACGGCTGTGCTTGGGTTGATCATGTCAGCGGTGATTCTGGTTAGCGTAGTCGCTCTCCAGTCTCTCTTTTACAAAGTCGAGCGCGACGAGATTCAAAGGAAAGTGGGTGACGCCAGAAACGACGAGCTCACTCGCTCGCAAGCTGAACAGCTGACGAATCTGTCCAGCTACCGGTGGGTCGACGAGGCTGCTGGGCAGGCGGCCATCCCCATCGAACAGGCCATGGAACTAGTGGTCCGCGATCAACGAACGATAGGGAATCAGTAGGGAATCAGTGAAAACTGCAGGTGAACAACGCTCTCTCCGTCTTGGGGTTCTCAGGTGCTTCGGATTTGGCCTGGCCCTCGCAGCGATCTGTGGCTCGGCTTCGCTCTCCCCGGGGCAGATCATCGAGGACATCCCAGAAGAGATGGATGATGTCGCGATCGTTGAGCATCTCGACGAGCAGGTTCCGCTCGGTCTCGAATTCGTCGATGAACGAGGAAACGCGGTCACTCTTGACGAATACTTTGGCGACGGCAAGCCGGTCCTGCTCACGCTCAATTACTACGGCTGTCCGATGCTCTGCGGTCTTCAGCTCAACGGTCTCGTTGATGCGATGAAAGAAATCGATTGGACGCCGGGCGATGAGTTCGAAATGGTCACGGTCAGTATCAACCCTTCCGAGACGCACACCCTGGCCAAGCTCAAACAACAAAACTACATCAAAGAATATGGACGACGCGAAGCCGAGTCTGGGTGGCACTTCCTGACTGGACGCCAGGCCTCCATCACCGGGATCGCTGAGGCGACCGGGTTCGCCTACGAGTACGTCGAAGACACGGGCGAATACGCCCACGCCGCCGTCGCATATGTTCTCACGCCGGACGGTCGCCTCTCTCGTTATCTGTACGGAGTGCTCTTCGACCCGCAAACGGTCAAGTTGAGCCTCATGGAGGCTGCTGGCGGGGAGATCGGCAGCCCACTCGACCAGATTCTTCTTTACTGTTTTCACTACGATGCTGCCAAAGGACGATACGCTCCCGTTGCGATGAACATCATGCGAATCGGCGCCGGCCTGGCCGCTGTTGTTGTGGGAGGTCTGGTGGCCACATTCTGGTTCCGAGACCATCGGCGGAATCGGATGTCCACGCTCGGGGGTGCGGTTTGATCTCGATACTCGATACGTTGACGAAGTTGGCTGGAGGGATCCAAACCCAGGGTTCGCAAGGGGATCATCCGTTCTGGATGCCAGTCCGTGGCTCGGAAACCGCTGCACGCATTGATGGACTCTTCGATTTCATCTTGTGGGTGAGCATTTTCTTCTTCGCTCTCATTGTCATCTTGATGGTCTGGTTCATGATCAAGTACCGGGTGAAGGAGCGGGGCGAGGTCGGACCTCCGATCTATCACAACACCGTCCTCGAGTTCTTTTGGACCGCCATCCCCATGATCATCGTGGTCATCATGTTCTGGGTCGGATTCAAGGGCTACATGGACTTGGTTGTTCCGCCCGCCAATGCTTACGAAATCCAGGTGACCGGTCAAAAGTGGAAGTGGCTCTTCACCTACCCGAACGGCTACGTGGACGACACACTTCACGTACCCGCCGACCAGCCCGTGACGTTGGTCATGACATCGACCGATGTTGTCCACAGCATGTTCATCCCGGCATTCCGCGCAAAGATGGATGTCTTTCCGGGACGCTATTCAAAACTCTGGTTCGAGGCGGATGGGCCGGGAGAGTATCCCATCTACTGTGCGGAGTACTGTGGAACGAGTCATTCCGCGATGCTGAGTCAGTGCATCGCCCACCCTCCGGGCGAGTTTGAAACGTGGCTCACGGAGGCTTCGAATTTTCTCGACACCGTTTCTCCCGAAGAGGGGGGGAAGATGCTCTATGACATGCGCGGTTGTGCCCAGTGTCACTCCATCGACGGCACGAATCGGATTGGCCCGAGTTTCCAAGGTGCCTTCGGTGCACAGCGTGCGTTTACCGACGGCACGGAGGGCGTGGTCGACGAGAACTACATCCGCGAGTCCCTCCTTCAGCCCCAGAGCAAAGTTGTTGCCGGATACGATGGCGTCATGCCGGCTTTCCAGGGCCGCATGAACGATCAAGAAATTGGCGCGCTGATCGCGTATATCAAGAGTTTGCAGTAAGACACCCGCATTCGAGGTAGCTATGAGCACGATTGACGCAACCCATCCCGGATCTGCTCCGGCCAAGGACTACTTTAAGGAGTCGTCAGGAATCATGTCCTGGCTGACGACGCTCGATCACAAGCGGATCGGGGTGATGTATCTGATTTGCATCCTTGCCTCCTTCTTTCTGGGCGGGATGATGGCACTGCTCGTGCGGACGGAGTTGCTCACCCCCGGCAGGACGATTGTAGATCCCGATACCTACAATCAGTTCTTTACTCTCCATGGCGCGATCATGGTGTTTCTCTTCATTATTCCGGGAATCCCAGCGGCTCTTGGGAACTTCGTTCTTCCTCTCATGCTTGGCGCGAAGGATGTGGCCTTTCCGCGCCTCAACCTGGCTAGCTGGTACCTCTGGGTAATCGGAGCGCTCTTTGCCATCTTCTCGATGGTGACCAATGCCGCAGATACCGGTTGGACGTTCTACACGCCTTACAGCACCGACACCAATACCGCCGTCATCAATCTGACTCTCGGTGCGTTCATTCTCGGGTTCAGTTCGATTTTTACCGGAATCAACTTTATCGTCACGATCCACAAGTTGCGCCCTGAAGGCATGACGTGGTTCCGCATGCCCCTCTTTCTCTGGGGGCTTTACGCGACGGCCATCATGCAGGTCCTGGCCACCCCGGTCCTCGGAATCACCCTTCTTCTTCTCATCGCCGAGCGGGCAATGGGAGTGGGCATCTTCGATCCGGCACTCGGTGGTGATCCGTTGCTCTACCAGCACTTCTTCTGGTTCTACTCTCATCCGGCCGTTTACATCATGATCCTGCCGGGGATGGGTATCATCAGTGAGCTGATCTCGACCCACAGCCGCAAGACGATCTTCGGGTATCGGGCTATCGCGCTCAGTTCTGTCGCGATTGCCGCCTTCAGTTTCATCGTCTGGGGACATCACATGTTCACCTCGATGTCGCCGATGGCGAACATGATTTTTTCGTTCCTGACATTTTCCGTTTCGATTCCGTCGGCCATCAAGGTTTTTAACTGGCTTGCGACGATGTACAAGGGTTCGATCCGTCTCGAGACCCCCATGCTCTATGCGCTCTCCTTCCTCTTTCTCTTCGGAATTGGGGGGCTGACGGGACTCTTCCTGGGAACGCTGGCCGTCGACATCCATTTGCACGATACCTACTTTGTGGTCGCGCACTTCCACTACGTCATGTTCGGCGGAACCGTGATCGCGTTCCTGGGCGGGCTCCACCACTGGTGGCCGAAGATGTTTGGTCGGATG
>Ga0315338_1001417_pt1 | contig 30346 bp, 28 predicted proteins | sample ASW8metaG_FD_204518 | JGI IMG/M metagenome (GOLD analysis project Ga0315338, IMG submission 204518) | Ammonia-oxidizing marine archaeal communities from Monterey Bay, California, United States - ASW #8 | ecosystem: Environmental > Aquatic > Marine > Coastal | place: USA: California | collected... | reverse complement strand
AGCATGGGCATCATGCTCGAAAGCACGAGCCTGCGCCTGCACGAGAAGGGCGGCGCGCACTACGAGACCGTCACCAAGCGGCCCGAGCTGCGCATCGAGACGCTGGACGTTGCGGGTGCTGCAGGTATGGCGATGACCACCGGCATCCTTATCGGGATCGGCGAAACCCCGGAGGAGCGCGTGGAGGCCTTGTTCGCGATCCGTGATGCGCATGAGCAGCATGGGCACATCCAAGAAGTGATCGTGCAGAACTTCCGCGCCAAGTCGGCCACGCGGATGAAGGGCGCCGCCGAGCCCACCATGGTGGACATGCTCCGCACGCTGGCGCTCGCCCGCCTGATCCTGGGCCCATCCATGAACATCCAAGCACCGCCGAACCTGAATGCTGACGGCTTCCCTACGTACCTGCTGGCCGGCATCAACGACTGGGGCGGCGTCTCCCCACTGACCAAGGATTTCATCAATCCAGAAGCCGCGTGGCCCGACGTTGAGCGACTGCGGACGCTGACCGCCGATGCGGGCTACGACCTGCACGAGCGCACCGCGCTGTACCCCGAATACGTGAGGTCTGGCTGGGGCACCGCTCCGGCCGTGGCCAGTCGGATAAGCGAGATCACGGATGTGGAGGGCTACGTGAGACAGGAGCTGGAGCAGTGGTAAATCAGGCGAACATGCCCCACCTGCAGGATGCGCTCGAAAGCATGCTCGGGTCGGTTCAGCCCGACATCGCGCGCATCTTGGACAAATCACTCAGCGGCGGCGAGGTGAGCGTCGACGAGGGCGAGCGGCTGTTCGAAGCCGACGGCCCAGGCTTGCTGGCGCTCATGGCAACGGCCGACCGCCTGCGCCAGCTCGCCAACGGCGACGCGGTCACCTACGTCGTGAACCGCAACATCAATTTCACCAACGTCTGCATCAAGCGCTGCGGCTTCTGCGCGTTCAGTCGTGACCACCGAGCGGAGGAGGGCTACTTCCTGCCGCTCAACGAGGTACTGCGCCGCGCCCGCGAGGCCGTGGAGCTCGGCGCGACCGAGGTCTGCATCCAAGCCGGACTGCCGCCGAAGATGGACGGCTCGCTGTACATCGACCTCACGCGGGCGCTGAAGAGCGAGCTGCCGGATCTCCACATCCACGGCTTCTCCCCTGAGGAGGTGCTGTACGGCGCTGTCCGCTCGCGATGCTCGATCGAGGACTACCTACGGGGCCTGAAGGACGCGGGCGTCGGCTCCCTGCCCGGCACGTCGGCCGAGATCCTCGACCAGCCGCTGCGGGACAAGATCGCGCCCGGCCGCATCACGGTCGATCAGTGGACCGAGGTGATCACCACGGCCCACAAGGTCGGCATCCCCACGACCTCCACCATCATGTACGGCCATATCGAGACCAACCGCCAGCGCGCCGCCCATCTCGCCTACTTGCGCGATATGCAGAAGGCCACCGGCGGCATCACCGAGTTCGTGCCGCTGAGCTTCGTCCACGAAGATGCCCCGATGTTCGCCGAGCACCTCCATGAAGACATGCGCCCCGGCGCCACCGGCGCAGAGGTCGTCCGCATGCACGCCATCGCCCGCGTCATGCTCAACGGCTGGATCGACAACATCCAATGCTCGTGGGTCAAGGAAGGGCCGAAGCTGGCCCAGATGCTGCTCGCCTCCGGCTGCAACGACGTGGGTGGAACGCTGATCAACGAGAGCATCTCCACCTCCGCCGGCGCCTCCTACGGCCAGCTAGTTCCGCCGTCGGAGCTGCGCCGGTGGATCCGCGACATCGGCCGCATGCCCACGGAGCGCACCACACTGTACGACGTTCGCCGCACCTTCGAGGTGGAGCCCACGGAGCCGGAGCCCCTGGACCTGGCCAAGGAGAACGCCGGCAAGCTGTTCGGCTCCTACGCCGAACTCATCAAGCTTGACGCCTTCCGCTACACCGGCCAGCGCGCACCCTCGCTCGACGGCCCTACGTTGCATGACGCTAAGGCTCGCGCGCGGGCCGAGGCCGGATGAGGGCCTGAGCACCCGCTCGCCATGCCGAAGATAGTCGCGATAGCCGGCGGCGTCGGCGGGGCGAAGCTTGCGCTTGGCCTAACCCGTGTGCTGGCGCCTGCCCATCTCACCATCGTCGTGAACACCGGCGATGACGAAACGTTCCATGGCCTGCACGTCTCCCCCGACCTGGACACCGTGACCTACGCGCTCGCCGGCCTCACCAACGAGGAGACCGGTTGGGGGCTCGCGGGCGACTCATTCCGCACGCTCGAGGCGTTGGAACGTCTGGGCGGCGAGACATGGTTCCGCCTCGGCGACCTGGACATGGCCACGCATCTACGGCGCACCGAGCTGCTCGCCGGAGGCGCCAGCCTGAGCGAGGCCACCGCGGCCATCGCATCGAGCCTCGGCGTTGCCCACGCCATCGTACCCATGACCGACGACCCCGTCCGCACGGTCGCGGTGACTGACGAGGGTGAGCTTGCCTTCCAAACGTATTTCGTGAAGCGCTCCTGCGAGCCGCGGATCCGGAGCGTGCGCTTCGACGGCTGCGATGCCGCTCGTCCTAGCCCCGGATTCATCGGCGCGATCCGGTCCGCCGATGCCATCGTATTCTGCCCCTCCAACCCTATCGTCAGCATAGGCCCGGTGCTGGCGCTTCGCGGCGTCCAAGACGCCATCGGGACGTTCATCGGCCCACGAATCGCCGTAAGCCCCATCGTCGGAGGCCGCGCTTTGAAGGGCCCCGCCGCGAAGATGATGGCCGAGCTCGGCGAAGAGGTGAGTTCCGTGGGCGTGGCGCGGCGCTTGATAAGCGTCTGCGACACGCTGGTCGTCGACACCGAGGATGCGGCGCAAGCTGAGAATATCGAGGCTCTAGGTATGCACGCCCTGGTGACCAGCACGGTGATGGTCGGCGACGCCGACAAGGAGCGGCTCGCCGCCGAGATCCTGCAGCTCGTCGCGGGCCGGGATGGCTAGCCCCACCGCAGAAGCGCTGCGGGTCATCGTGCCCATGAAGCCATTGGCCGAGGCCAAGTCCCGGCTCTGGGCCGAGGTGCCTACAAAGCGGCGCGAAAGCGTGATCCTCCTGATGCTCGACCGGGTCGTCCGCGCGGCGGTCGAAGTGCTGGGGCCGGACGCATGTCACGTCGTCGGCGGCGACGCTCAGGTGCGCGTCGTCGCCGAAGCGGCGGGTGCGGCATGGCGCGAGGACCCTGCGGATGGTCTGAACGCCTCGCTCTGGTCGGCCATGAGGACTGCGTATCGCGAGGGCTGCACAGCAACCATGTTCCTGCCAGGCGACCTGCCGCTGGTCACAGCGGCCGACGTGCGGTTGGTGGACCGCGCTAGCGAAGCGCATACCCGGCCGGCCGGCGTGGCCGCGCAACGAGACGGAGGGACCAACGCGTTGCTGCTTCCGGCTGTCGCCGCTTTTCCACCGGAGCTCGGCTTGGATAGCTTCGCACGCCATCGAGCGGCGGCGGAGCGCATCAGCGCCACGCTCGCGCAGGTCGACGCCCCAGGCCTCGCATTTGACCTGGACACCGAAGCCGACCTCGCGTGGGCCATGGACCATGTCGACGGCTTCGCTGCAAACATGGAAGATTGGCAGCAGCGTTTGACTAGGAGGTTTCCAGCGTGACGACGACCCAGCGAACGAAGATCGGCGTGCTGCTCGGCACGCGCGGGCTGGTGATGAAGGCGCAGCGCGAGGGCCGCCCCGCCGATGCCGACGTGATGCTCGACCTGGCCGAGCGCACCGAGGCCGCGGGCCTCGACTCGGTCTGGGTGGGCGATAGCCTCGTCTCCAAGCCGCGCCTCGAGCCCATCGCCGCCATGGCCGCCATCGCCGCCCGCACCTCGCGCGTGCGCATTGGCACCGGCGTCCTACTGCCGGCCTACCGCAACCCGGTGCTGCTGGCGCACTCCCTGGCCACCATCGACATCCTCAGCCACGGACGCATCGTCATCGGCGCGGGCGTGGGCGGGGCGTTCACCGAAGAGCAGAAGCAGGATTGGACCGCTGCGGGCGTGGGTGTAGAGGCCCGCGGTGGTCGCGTCACCGAGATCGTGCAGATCATGAAGCGGTTGTGGGCCGAGTCGAGCGTGACGTGGGAGGGTCGCCACTTCCAGCTTGCTGACGTGACGCTGGACGTACGACCCGTGCAGCCCAACGGCGTGCCGCTGCTGCTCGCCACGCACTATCGCACCGGCTCCGAGGCCCAAGCGCGCCGTGCCGCGCGGCATGCGGACGGCATCATCGGCATCACCGACACGCCAGATGAGTTCCAGGCGACCTCGGCCAAAGTGAGCGAGCTCGCCGAGGCCGAGGGCCGCGACCCGACTAGCCTCGAGCGCGTGTTCTACATGACGGTCAACATAGGAGACGACGTGTCAGCCGCCCGGGCCGAAGCCGAGGATTTCCTCATGGCCTACTACAAGGTGCGCCATTGGGGAGAGCAGTGGGGGCCGTGGGGCACAGCTCGGGAGGTCGCGGAGCGGATGGCGGCCTACGCCAGTGCGGGCGCGACCGAGGTCGTCGTCAGGTTCGCATCTTGGGATCAGCCGGCGCAGTGGGAGCGATTCGCCCGCGAAGTGGTCCCCAAATTCCGCGAGATCGCCGGTTAAGCGATGGGCATCACGCGGATGCGTGCTGCCACGTCCATGCCCAGCGACACCTGGTTCCCGTTGCGGCGTAGGTCCACCACACCGCGATAACCGGCGATGTCTTCGACGCTCACGCGTTGGCCCGGCAGGATCTCGTTCTTGACCAGGTAGCGAAGCAGCGGGTAGTCCTCATCCGGGATCCGTGTGACGGTGTAGTCGAGCCCGGCGCGAGCCTCGCTGAGCCGCATGGTGCCGGACGCCTCGCTGCGGATCCCGACCTCGTTGGAGCGGTAGATCGGCCTCCCATAGGGGCACGTTTCGGGGTACCCGAGCTTCTGCTCGATCTTGTCGAGTAACCCCGGCGAGATCGCGTGCTCGAGCTGGTGCGCCTCGGATTCGGCGCGTTCCAGCGGAACGTCCAGCACGTCGACCAGCAGGCGTTCGGAGAGCCGGTGACGACGCACTACGTCGCGTGCCCGCTTCTCGCCCTCGGTCGTAAGAACGATCTCCTTATCCTTGCTGACGACCAGCAGCCCTTCCTTCGCGATCCGCTGCACCATGCCCGAGACGGAGGCCATCGTCGTACCGACGCCCTCCTCTTTCGGGATGTTGCGCAGATACGCTGCGAGCTGGCTCAGGTGCGGCGACACGCCGTCCTCCTGAAGGATGGCGAGCGAAAGCAGGTAGTTCTCCGCGGCCCGGGACACGCGCGCCCCACGCCGGGAACCCGATGCCGTTGCAGCCGTGCGGTTCGACGTGGCCATGATGATGCATGATACAGCGGTACTCGCCTCAAGCGAAGTGGCTCCGGCGCATGCTTGGCGCGGCGATAGCCCTGGCTTGTCCCCTGCCGACCCGGCCGATACACTCGCGCCATCCCCCCGCTTCAGGAGCTACAGATGGCCACGTTGTCCGGTCCACATCGCCTGCCTTTGTCCGGTGGTGCTCCAGATTCGCTCGTGGTCATGCTGCACGGAAGAGGCTCCAACGGGAACGACCTGATCGGCCTCGCGGACGTGTTCGCGCCTGCCTTTCCAAACACGGTGTTCCACTCGCCCAACGCGCCGCTCGACCTCGAGGGCATGCCCGGCTATCACCAGTGGTATGAGCTGTCCAATCGTGAGTCACGCGGCGAGGGCGTGCGTGCCGTCGAGCCGACGGTCAACGCATTCATCGACGAGCTGCTCACCGAGTACGGCCTCGAAGCCTCCCGCTGCATCCAACTCGGCTTCTCGCAGGGATGCATCACCTCCATGCACACGGTGCCGCGCCGGCGAACCCCGCTGGCCGGGGTCGTCGGCTTCAGCGGCCAGATGGTCACCGGAGACTCGCTGTTGAACGAGGTGGCCAGCAAGACGCCCTTCGTGCTGATCCACGGCGCGGAAGACGAGCGCCTCCCCGCCAGCGGGTCGGTCGAAGCGGGCGCGAAGTTCGAGGAGGCGGGCATCGCAGCGTCCGTCCACGTCCTGCCGGGCCTCGGCCACAGCCTGGATGCCCGCGGTTTCGTGCTCGCGGGCATCTTCATGCAGCAGGTGCTGGCCTAGGCCTACCGAGGGACCGTCGCGAACGTTCGCAAGTCGCCGGCCACGGTTATAGGAGCGTCCGTGAGCGCTCGAACCTCCTCAGGCGTGTACCCGGGCGCGATCTCCCGCATCAGGAACCCACAGCCGGTGATCTCGAAGAGACCCAGGTTCGTTGCCACCAACTTCACCACGCCCAGCGCCGTGACCGGCATGCCGCACGCGGTCACCAGGCGCGGAGCGCCGTCGCGCGTCGTGTGCTCCATGATGATGAACACCCGCTGCGCACCGACCGCAAGATCCATCGCCCCACCGATCGATCCACCGTTGGCCCCGGAGAGTTTCCAGTTGGCGAAATCGCCGTTGGCGGCCACCTGGTACGCACCGAGCACCGTCACGTCGACGTAGCCTCCGCGGATCAGCGCAAAGGAATCGGCGTGGTCGAGCACCGCCATGCCCGGTAGCGGAATGACGTACTGCCCGCCCGCGTTCACCAGGTTCGGATCCTCCTCGCCTTCCACCGCCAAGGGCCCATAGTTCAGAAGCCCGTTCTCCGACTGATAGATGATCTGCTTGTCCGGGTCCACGTAGTTGGAGCAGAGCGTGGGGATGCCGATGCCCAGATTCACGATCCAACCGTCGCCGAACTCCATCGCCACACGGTCGGCCATGGCTTGGCGGTTGAGCGGTTGCTTGTCCGGTGTCGCGCTCAAGCTCGTGCCTCCTGGATGCCGTCGGGCGGGACCACCACGATCCGGTCGACGAATATCCCCGGCGTATGGACCGCGTCGGGGTCGATCGCGCCTGCCTCCACGATCGGCTCGTCGACCTCCACCAGGGTGATGCGCGCCGCGCGGGCCATTATGGGCCCGAAGTTGCGCTGCGTGAGGTGGTATTGCAGGTTACCCATCTCGTCGGCCCGGTGCGCGCGCAGCATTGCGTAGTCCGCGTGGATCGGCAGCTCCATCACGTAGTCGCGTCCGTCGAAGCTACGGATCTCCTTGCCGTCCGCCATCTCCGTACCCACCCCGGTCGGCGTGTAGAACGCGGCGATGCCCGCCCCGGCGGCCCGGATGCGCTCGGCGAGCGTTCCCTGCGGCATCAGCTCCGCCTCGATGTCACCCGCGTCGAGCAGCTCCGAGAACGTCGTGCGGACGGACGGATGTGGCGACGCCGTGAACGCGGCCAGCACCTTGCGGATGCGGCCCGCCGCGACCAGCGATCCGAGGTCCATGCGTGGATCGGCCCAACGCCCGGGTGTGTTGGAGACGGCGGTGAGGCCAGTGGCGCCCTGGCGCAGCAGCGCCGCGATGAGGTTGCGCGGGGTCCCAGGCCCGGCAAAGCCGGAGCTCATGATGGTGGCCCCGTCCGGTATATCGGAGACCGCCGCGTCGAACGTGTCGTAAACCTTGCTGTTCATGATCGCCGAGCCACCCTAACGCCGAAGGGCTCCGGGCGCCAGTATGGCAAGCCGCTGGCCCACGCCTGCTCAACCTGGTAGCGTCGCGGCCACCCGCTGATGCGGTCGGAGGTGCCCCGTGGGTAAGCTCGATGGGCGGAACGTCATCGTCACCGGGGCGAGCCGAGGCATCGGTGCGGAGGTGGCACGCCTCTTGGCCGAGGAGGGTGCCCGGGTAGTGTGTGCAGCCCGCACGCTCAAGGAAGGTGACCACCCGCTGGAGGGCTCCCTGGAGACGACGGTTGCGGGGATCCGGGAGTTCGGCGGCGAGGCCACGGCCGTCGTGGCCAACATATCCGAGCCCGCGGAGTGCGAGTCGCTAGTGCAAGCGGCACGGGATGCCTATGGCCCCGTGGACGTGCTGGTGAACAACGCCGCCCTGACCTACTTCCTCCCCATCACCGATTTCGCCGTGAACCGCTGGATGCGATCGTGGGCGGTCAACTTCCACGCGCCCTTCATCCTGAGCCAGCTCGTGCTCGCCGACATGTTGCCACGCAAGCGTGGCCGCATCGTCAGCATCTCGTCCGTGGCGGCAGTGGGTCCCGGCCGAGCACCCTTCGCTGACTACTACAACCTGCAGGGCGGCACCTGCTACGGTGCCGAGAAGGCGGCGCTGGAGCGCTTCTCCCAGGGGCTGGCATCCGAGGTGTATGCCGGAGGTGTGGGCGTCAGTGCGGTCGCCCCATCGCTCGTCGTGCCAACCCCGGGGACCATCTACCATGGCCTCGTGTCGGGGTCCGGCGACCCGGACGCCGAACCGCCGGAGCTGCTGGCCCGCGCCGTGTTGCTGTTGGCCACCGAGCCGCTAGACCGCGTGTCGGGCCGTGTCGCCTACAGCCAGGAGCTGCTACGGGAGTTCGGCTGGATCGCCGATGGGCGGGGGCCCGGCATCGATCCCGCCGCACCGGTGAGCGGCTTCAGCCGCATGTGATCAGCGGCAAGGGCTGGATCGTCTGCATGGGCGAGCTGAGGTGGTGCTGACCTACGTGCGCGCAGTCGGAGCCGAGGTCGCTCGCCTCGGCCATCCCCCGCAGCAGGGCGTCGATACGAGGCCCCATCGGTTGGCCGGCGAACAGTTCGTTGCCAAGCTCAACCCCGATCTTCATAGGTGCGGCCCCCTAGCCACCGCTGGCTTTCGCCCGTTCCTGCTCAACGAGGATCCGGCGCAGCAGCTTGCCCGACGCGTTCTTGGGTATGGCGTCGACGAACTCGACTTCGCGCACGCGCTTGAAAGTGGCGACCTGGGCGCTGACGTACTCCATGAGCTCGTCCGCCGTGACCTCGGCGCCCTCCTTCTTCACCACGAACGCCTTGGGTATCTCGCCCGACTGAATGTTCGCCTTGCCGATGACGGCAGCGTCGGCGACGGCCGGGTGTTCCAGCAGGATCCCCTCGAGCTCCGCGGGTGGAACTTGGAAGCCGCTGTACTTGATCAGCTCCTTCTTGCGGTCCAGCACGTAGACGTAACCGTCTGCATCCGCCTTGACCAGATCGCCCGTGTGGAACCAGCCGTCGGCGTCGATGGCGGCGGCGGTGGCCTCCGGCTCGTTGTAGTAACCCTTCATCACCTGCGGACCGCGTATCAGCAACTCCCCGAGCTCGCCCGGTGGCAGGTCTTGGGTGCCGGTCTCCATGTCCACGACACGCTGCTCGGTCCCAGCCAATGGCGGGCCGATCGATCCCGGCTTTGAACGGGCGTCCGTGAGGTCCATGTGGGTGACAGGAGAGGTCTCCGTGAGGCCATAGCCCTGTATGACCTTCGTGCGAAGCCGCTCCGCGATGCGCATCTGCAGCTCCCCAGACATGGGCGCCGCCCCGAACATCACGTAACGGATCGCCGATACATCGTAGTCTTCGATCAGCGGCGTCAGCGACAGGCCGAGTCCCACCGGAGGGACGGAATAGAGCGCCGAAACGCGGTGCTCGGCGATCAGGCCGAGGAACTCGGCCATGTCGAACCGGCCCATCAGCACCTGGGTCGCACCGGAATAGACCGCCGCCAGCATCAGCACCGTCATGCCGTAGATGTGAAACAGAGGAAGATGGACGAGCACCACGTCGTCCTCCCGGATGACCGCCTCTTCGTCGACCCGCTCCTGCAGCAAGTGCAGGTCGGACTGCAGGTTGGCGTGCGTCAGCATCACACCCTTCGAGAGCCCTGTGGTGCCGCTGGAGAAGGGCAGCGCAGCGAGGTCGTTCGCAGGATCCACATCGACATGTGGATCAGTGCCCGACGCGTTCGCGATCAGCCCCCAGAACGACGCCGGGTCTGCGGCTCCTTCTTGGATGACGATCGTATGCCGTAGGTTCGGCGCGTCCCTGGCGGCAAGCTCGGCCATCTCGATCAGGGATCTGTGGACGATGAGCAGACGCGTGCCAGACGCGTTGAGCTGAGCGGTGATCTCGCGCTCGCGGTAGCCGGAGTTGATGGTGGTGACAACCGCACCAGCTTTGAGGATGCCGAAGAAGGCGATCTCGAACTCCACGCAGTTGGGAGCGAGGATGCCGACGAGATCGTCCTTGGCGACGCCCATGTTCGCCAAAGCGATAGCCAACCGCGAGGCGTGGTTGTGGAGCTCGCGAAAGGTGAATCGCTGCATGCCGTCGATCACCGCCGTCTTGTCCGGAGCGCGATCGGCTGCGTCGCTGAGCAGCTGTTGCACCGGGGTGAGATCGAACGGAGCGATGGGCGGGCGCTGGCCAGGCATGGACGCTGCTCCCTGGGGCTCCGTCAGGCGCGGCGGAGCGACTTGTACGGGGACGCTACCCAAACGCTCTGCCGCCGTCAATCCGGCGGCGCTGAGAACTAGACTGAGAGTGAGTCCCCCAGTAGCTAAACCTCGAATACGGCGGCCGTTAGCCCACCGGCGAGCCGAGCCCGGCTTGCCCCTCTGCTACAATCGGCGCTCGCAGACCCCGTGCGCGGTGCCGTTTCGCGTGCCTCGTGGTCAGTCCCGCATGGAGTGGAGTACCGGATGAAGATCGCAGCCTGCGTGAAGTGGGTTCCCGTTGTGGCTCGCATGAAATTCGACACGGAGACCCGCCGCCTCGTCCGGGAGGGCGTGCCCAGCGAGCTCAATGGCTACGACGTTATCGCAGTGCAGCGTGCGGTCGAGCTAAAGCAGAGCACCGGGGCCGAGATCACCGTCTACACCATGGGTCCCGACAACGCGAGGCAGAGCCTCGTGCGGTGTCTCGCCATGGGGGCGGACCGTGCCTTCCACATCGCGGATCGTGCCTTGGCTGGCTCGGACACGTTGGCGACGTCGCGCGCACTCGCGTTCGCCTTGCAGAAGGAGCCCTACGACTTGATCCTGTTCGGGTTCTTCAGTGTCGATGCCGAAACGGGGCAGGTGGGTCCGGAGGTCGCGGAGCTGATGGGATTGCCGCAGATCACCGGCGCATCGAAGCTCGAGGTCGTGGGCGACACAACGCTTCGCGCCGAGCGGACACTGGAGGATGGCACCGAGGTGGTGGAGGTGGACATGCCCGCCGTGGTAACTGCCGCGGAGGGCATCGCGCCCGAGGTGTTTCCGGGACGCGAGGAGATCCGTGAGGCCGAGGAGCGCGAGATCGAAACGCTGACTGCTAAGGATCTCAACGAGGACCTCAGCCTGTTCGGCTTTGACGGCTCGCCCACGTGGGTCTCCGAGATCAGGAACGTGGAATCGGGGCGCGAGCAGCGCCTGATCGAGGACGCCACCCCGGCGGACGCCGCGGCGCAGGTCGTCGCGTTCCTGAAGGAGCGAGGCGTCCTCGACCTCGAGCGCCGCGCCGCACGGAGCGTCATGACGCCGGCGCCAGGAACGGTGCGCGAACCTACCGGCCCGGAGGTCTTGGTGGTCACCGAGCTCGAGGCCGGTGGGGCGGTGCGCGACGTGACGAGCGAGCTGCTCGCGGCCGCCCAGCCGTTGGCGGAAGCCGTTGGTGGACACGTGGTTGCGGTGCTGATGGGTGGCCCGGATTGCGAAGCGCACGCCGAAGCGCTCGGGCGCTCGGGCGCGGACGTGGTGGCGATCGCTTCGGACCTCGGCCTGCAACGCTACTCGACCGACGCCTACTCGGCCACGCTCAGCAAGGCTATCGAGGAGCGCAAACCCTACGCGGTGCTGCTCCCCTCCACGGTCAACGGCCGCGACCTGGCCGCCCGGGTCGCCGCGAGACTAGAGCTGGGACTCACCGGGGACTGCGTTGGGCTCGAGGTCGATGGCGAGGGACGTCTGGTCCAGCTCAAGCCGGCGTTCGGCGGCGCCATCGAGGCACCGATCTACTCGAAGACCTTGCCCAACATGGCGACCGTTCGCCCTGGCGTGTTCGAGCGATTCGAGCCATCGGCCTCTCGCGTTCCGGGGAAGATCACCCTTGATCCGGTGATCCCCGGCGAGACCCGCGTGCGGCACGTCGAGCTATGGCCCACCGACGCCCGCGACACCACGGGGCTGGAGACGGCATGGTCGGTTATCTGCGTGGGCAACGGAGTGGGTGGTGCGGACCGCATCGCGGAGCTCGACCCGCTACGCGATATGCTCGAGGCCCGCTACGTGTGCACGCGCGACGTGGCGGACTTGGGATGGATGCCGAAGCAGCTCCAGGTGGGCCTAACGGGCAAGACGATCGGCCCGGAGCTGTACGTCGGCGTCGGTGTGCGGGGGGACTTCAACCACACGGTGGGCATCCGGCGGGCCGGCACCATCGTAGGAGTCAACAACAACAAGCGAGCTGCGATCTTCCGGCAGTCGGATATCGGCGTGCTCGCCGATTGGGAAGCGTTCGTCCCCTCCTTGGTGGAGGCCCTACGCGCAGAGATGGGCTAGCCGAGGAAATCAGCGACCGTTGCCGTGTAGGCATCGGGCTGCTCCAGGTGGACCCAATGCGCCGCGTTCGGTATCTCCACCAGCTTGCAGTCGGGGATCTCCTTCTGCATGCGGTGTGCCACCGGGCCGTTCAGCAGCGTGCTGTCGCCGCCGCGGACGATCAGCGTCGGCACGCGGACCTCAGGCAGCGTAGCCCACACGTCGGGCCGGTCGTAGTGCAGCACCACGTCGCGATGCCGCTTCCAGGTGAGCCCTCCCGCTTCGTTGGGCCGCGTAAGTTGCTCGGCCGTGTGGCGCAGGACGTCGTCTGAAGACTCCGGCTGGCGCGACCGAATGCGCTCGATGACCGCGCCCAGGTCGGGGTAGTCGTCGGACTCGGATTTGTACCGAGTGATCATGTCGACAGAGCCGGGGTTGTGCCGGTCGGGATCCATGTCGGTGATGATCAGCTTGGCCACCAGCTCCGGGTGCTCTGCGGCCAGCATCCAGGCGTTCTTCGAGCCGGCGGAGTGGCCCGCCAGGATCACGTCGCGAAGCCCGAGTTGCGTAATCACGTCTCGCGCCTCGTCAACATAATCGCTCAGGCGGTAGCGGTCGGTCGACGTGGGCGGGCTATCGCCGTGTCCGCGATGGTCGAGCGCGATGACGTGATAGCGCTCGCGAACCGTCTCGGCGAAGAAGTCCCACAAACGTGCGCAGTCCTGCAGGCCGTGCAGCAGGAGCATGGGTTGTCGCCCCTCACCCCCCCAGTCCACATAGTGCAGATCCAGCCCACCCGCTTGGACGTAATGAGATGTTGGCTCCATCGGACGCTCCTTGCTTGCCTGATCTATGGCGCGCGCAGCTGGGCTTACGCGCGAGCGAACACGGACGTCTGCTGCTGCCGCCCGTCGCGTTGTGTGTAAGACTCTTCGCGGTTGAGGTTGAACGACTCTAGCACGGGCAGGTCGTTCATCGAGAACAGGTACGCGGCCTCGCTGTTGGACGTGTTCGCATGCTCGTGCCAAGCCCATGGCGGCACCACGAACGAGTCGCCCGCCGCCCAATCATAGCGCTCGCCCTCGATGATGGTGTAACCCATGCCGCGGTGCACAAGGTGCACAGGGGCATAGGTGTGGCGATGGGCCTGCGTGTGCTCGCCGGGCCGTAGCATCTGCATGCGGCAGGAGATAGTGGGAAGCGTGTGCCCGCCGGTCGCCTGGTTGGCGTACTCGATCGCCACGCCGTCGTGAGGGCTCGCCGCCTCCACCTCGGCCAGCCGCCCAATCGCCTCCTCGATGGCCGCCCACCGGTAGACGAGTAGGGGCGTGCCGGCCAGGGGCTCGGCCGCCGCGAGCGGGCGGATAGAGCCCAGCCCGAACGCCTTCGCGGAATAGTCGAGCGGCTTCGACTCGGGGAGGAAGCTATCCTCGTAGGGCTCGTAGATCGCGGCGGCGAGCGAGAAGACGAATGGCGAATCCAGGCCGTCGAGCCACAGAACGTCCTCGGTTCCCTCGTTGCGATGCTCGTGCCACAGCCAATTTGGCGTGAGCACCAGATCGCCCGCATACATGGGCACCTTGCCTCCCTCGACCGTGGTGGATGCTCCGGTGCCCTGGAGCATGAAGCGCAATGCCGCTGGCGTGTGCCGGTGGGCGCGCGCGACCTCGCCTGGCCGCACGAGTTGGATCGCCGCGTACAGTGTGTGGGTCGCGGAGATCCGGTCGGCCAGGCCCGGGTTCACCAACGCGACGGCACGGCGCTCGCCGGGGCGGTCCATCTCGACAAGCCTACCTGCCTCGGTGACGAGCCGCTTCATCGTCTCCCATGGCCAGAGATACGGGCGCACGTCCGGCCCGGAGCGGGTGACGGTCCACAGCCCCTTGACGCTGTTGGCCGCCATTTCGGTGTAGAGCGCTTCGAGCTGTGTGGCCGGGTCGCGCGGATTCGAGATCATGCGTGCTCCTCGCGGGTCTACCCGGCCGTCCAGCCGCCGTCTATCAAGAGATGATGCCCGGTGATCGCGCCGGCTGATGGGCCGGCCAAGAACACGACGGCACCGGCCACCTCGTCGGGCTCGAGCCGGCGCCCGATGGGGGAGCGCGCGAGCAGCGTGGCCTCGTTCTCAGGCGTCGAGTCCGCGGTGAGTGGCGTGGCCGTCGGACCCGGTCCGATCGCGTTCACGGTGATGCCTCCGTTCACCCATTCAAGAGCCAGCGTCTGCGTCAGCGCGACGATGCCGCCCTTGCTCGCGATGTAGGGCGCACGAGCCGGCGACGACGAGACTGCGAGCTGAGACGCCACGTTGATGATCCTACCGCCACCGGCGCCCAGCATGAGGCGCGCGGCGGCCTGGGCGCAGAAGAACGTACCCTTCAGATTCACGTTCAGCACGAAATCCCAGTCCTGCTCCGTAAGATCGAGGGACTCCACCTTCACCCGCACGCCCGCGTTGTTGACCAGGATGTCTAGCCCACCAAGATCGGAAGCGATGCGATCGAACATCGGGCCGATCGTGCGTGTCTCGGTCACATCAAGCTCGTAGCCGCTGGCCTTTCCACCGGCCGACGCGATCTCCCCACACAACGCCTTTACGTCGGCTTGGACCGCGGCGATGTTCGTGACCGCCACCGTGGCCCCAGCGCGTGCGAGTGCGAGGCTGATCGCTTTGCCGATGCCCTGACTGCCGCCCGTTACGAGCGCCACCTTGCCGTCCAGTCGGAATCCGTCGTCGGCCATGTGCAGTGCTCCTCCGCCGGAGATTATACGTGCGTTGGCGCCGTATGATTGTGGCCATGAGCACGATGCCTGCGAACGATGCGTACCGGCGTAATCGCGAGATAAAACGCTCCTGTGCGGACTTCCGACCGATCCGGCGCATCCTCAAGCGTATCGGCGCGACGCGGCTGAACGTCCGGACCCAGGTGGACACATTCTTCCGGCTCCCTCCGGGCCCCGGAGGCGAGCCTCGGCGCCTCAAGCTGCGGATCGAGAACCGTCGCCGGCAGCTCATCTACTACGAAGACCGCTACGACGGTGGTCTTCGTAGCGTCCGCTATCAGCTCGCCGACGTTCACAACGCGGCGGTCGGTCCGCTGCTCGAGACCGCGTTGGGCGTGTCGGCGGTGGTACGTAAGCGGCGAGAGCGTTGGCACAAAGGCGACACCTTGTTCAACCTGGACACGGTCGAGGGCCTGGGCACCGTGTTCGAGGCAGAGGTCGTGCTGATGCCGGAAGACGATCCCGATGCGGCTGTGGCGGAGTACCTTGCGCTGTTCGGCCCGTATCTTGGGGAGCCCATCCTCGGATCCAACGAGGATCTGGCCGGCGGCCGCTAGCCGAGTTGGTCCGCGCCACCGTCCCGCATCGGTGCCAGCAGGCAGTACAGGCTCTCGGTGACGGGCGTTGGGATTCCGCGAGCCGTTCCGCGCCGGACCGTAGAGCCGACCAGCGCCTCCGATTCCAGTCGCTTCCCACCGGCGCGGTCGCGCAGCATGGAGCTCATGCCCTTGAATCCACGGAACCGGTCCATCGCCGTCTCGACCGCATCCGCAGGCAACCCCGCACCCTCTGCAGCAGACACAGCGGCGAACTCGGCCATGACCATCTGGACGAGACGCTCGCACCGCTCCACTAGGCACATACGCTCGGCTGAAAGCCCCGTGATCGTGTTGGCGGCCGCGAAGGGGCCGATGAAACAGAGCTTCGTCCATAGATCGCGCAGGATGGCCTCCGATAGCTCGGCGTTCCAGCCGGCTTCAGTGAAGCTGTGCAGCAGCTCGATCTCCCGCTCACCATTCCCCGCCCGACGGCCGAATATGACCCGCCGTGGCCCACCGATCTGCGCGATGACCCCCGGCGCGCCCACGTGGCTCTCGATGTAGACGACCCCTTCCAACACCCGCTCCCATCCGAAGGCAGCCGCCAGGCTCTCTCCCGAGTCGACGCCGTTCTGAAGCGTGAGGATCGTCGTGCGCGGTCCCATCGCCGGTCTGATGCACGCGATACCCTCATCCGTGTCGTACGACTTGACAGTGAAGAGGACGAGATCGGCCACGACGTTGGGCTCTGCGTCCGACAATGCGTGGACGGCCACCGTGAACGCAGGCTCGATGGCGGTTTCCACCCTTAGGCCGCTGCGCTGCATCGCGTCGAGGTGCGGGCCACGCGCAATCACGGTGACGCGATGGCCCAACCGGGCCAAGAGCGCGCCGAAATAGCCACCAACACCGCCGGCACCCATCACAAGCACGTTCATGGCAACCTCGCAAGCGTTCCTGAGGTGAGCCTAGTTCGCCCTGGCTGACGATTCAAGCGCAGGGCTGTCGAGCGCGCCTGCAAGAGAGAGGCCTCTCGATCGAGAGGCCCCTAGGCTGGGGGGAGGGGGCCGTTAGATTCGGGCGATCCAAGAGGGCAGAGCCGCATGGGCCCCTTCGGCTTCCGGCGCGGGAGGCGGCTCGCGCAGCTCGATGCGAGTCACGTAGTTGTACACGATCACGCCGATGGTCGCCGCGGCCGTCACCGCGGCGACGAGGCCTAAGACGATCAAGAGGATGTAGATGCTCCGCGCATTGGCGGGAGGGGCACTTTGAACTGACAAGAGGAAGGGGCCTCCGGGTGCGCTGTGCACCGGCGAGTACGGTACTACAGGCCCCTATCGTGAGCAAGGGCGCATGCCGGCGCCAGCGCGCGGTTAGCTGGTGCTCCAGCGGGTCAGGTAGTAGTGGGGGTCGCCCACAATCGCGGAGTGGGCGAGCTGGCGGCCCTCCTCTCGGGCACTCATGCGCTTTTCGTCAATCGGCCGCTTGATCTCTTGGTGGGATTGCTCGCCCATGAGGTCGGCCGTGTCCATCACTCAGGATCTGGAGCCTGAATGGCTGACCGACCTGGAGTCCACGTCCAGCAACTCGCTCAAGTGAGGGAAGATGCGGATGTTCACATCACGGGTGTCGAACGCAGGCAGGTCGCTGATTGGACTCGTCATTGTTTCTCTTGGGAGCGATCTGCTCCATCGTACTGGGTGGTGCGACTGCGGCCACCGGCCAAACGTAGTAGACGCCGGCGCCACATCCGGCACCGGAGCTGGTCTGGAATCCACGCATCGGCGCGCATCGGGCCCGTTCCTCGCTAACAGCGCCCGCGGTAGAGTGGTGCAACGCTCGTTCGAAGGTGAATCGTGCCGTTTCAGTCGATAAGCGACGACCCCTTCATACAACGACTGATCGCCGCCGGCCTACTGGCCGGATCTGTGGTGGCCGCGTCGATCGTCTATGCGGTGTTGAGGTTCGCCGGACGAACCCTTCGCCGGACCACGGTCCACGCCATCCTGCCGGACACCGTCGCCGCGGTACGCAACTCGACCACGCTCTTCGTAGTCGCGGCTGGCGTGTTCTTGGCGCTATCGGCGCTACCGGAGACCGAAGCATGGACCGGCGTGATAGAGACCATCTGGGTCATCGTCGCGGTTCTGTTGGTCGCCCATGCCATCTCGAATACGACGTCGGCCGCCATCAACTGGTACCTGGTGACGATCGCGCCACGTACGCCAACACAGGTCGACGACCGCATGCTGCCCCTGGCCAGACGGCTGCTGACCATCGTGATCTACGGCATAGCCGGCCTGCTGGTGCTCGATGCGCTTGGGCAATCCATCAGTCCGATCCTCGGCGGCCTGGGCATCACGGGATTGGCCGTCGCCCTTGCCGTGCAGCCGACGCTGAGCAACTTCTTCGCGGGCACCTACGTGCTCTCCGACGGTGCTATCGGCGTTGGAGACTATATCGAGCTCAATGGAGGACCGGCTGGCTACGTCAAAGAGGTCGGCTGGCGTAGCACGAAGATTCAGACGTGGCTGAACAATCTAGTGATCATCCCCAATTCGGTGATGGCCGATTCGATCGTGACCAACTACAGCGGTCCCATCCCTGCCATGAATATATTGCTCATGAGTGGGGTCAGCTACGACAGTGACTTGGACAGGGTAGAGGAGGTGGCGCTCGAGGTCACACGGGAAGTGATCGGCGACCAGCCGGATGCCGTGAAAACGATGGATGCCTACTTCGGTTTCGACAGCTTCGGCGAGTCCAACATCAAGTTCTGGCTCTTCCTCCAGGCCCGCGACCGCCTCGGCAGCTTCGTGGTCACCAACGAGCTCATCAAGCGCCTGCGCGCTCGCTTCAAGACCGAGGGGATCCAGATTAACTACCCCGTCCGCCAACTCGTCGACAACAGGGGGCTTCCCGTGAGCGGGATCACGGATGCCACGCCGGCATGACCGGCTCGCTCGACCCGCTGGCGAGCCTTCCCGTGATCCGGGAGTTGCTGCTTCGTCCGCATCTCGGATTGCTGTTCGATCTTGACGGCACGCTGACCCCTGTCGTGGAGGATCCGGCCTCGACCGTCGTCACACCATCGATGCGCGCGGTGTTGGGCAGACTGGCCTCATCCGCCACCGTCGCGATCCTCACCGGCCGCGACGTGGCTTCGGCTCGCCGCATCGTCGCGATAGATGCCCTAGCCTACGCCGGAAATCATGGCGCGGAGTGGTGGGAGAATGGCCGGGCTGAGCTGCTGCCGGAGGTTGGTCCCTACGTCGAACGGATGCATCGCCTCGTCGGCCTCGCCGCGGATGCGCTGGGGATGATTCCAGGGATCTACATCGAGGACAAAGGGCCGTCGGTCTCGATCCACTACCGCGGCACGCCATCACCCGCCGAATCCAGGCGCTCCATCCTGGCTTTGCTGACGGGCCCCGGCATCGGGGACGATCTCGCTATCCACGAGGGGAAGATGGTCGTCGAGGTTCGCCCACCCTTGTGGATAGACAAGGGTACTGCGCTCAGTCGCTTGGTTGACTCGTGCGGCCTGCGCTCCGTGATCATGTTCGGCGACGACCTGACAGACGTCGACGCCTTCGACGCACTGAGGACGTTGCGGGACGCGAGGAAAGTCGCCGGCGCGAGCGTCGCGGTGACCGGAGTCGATACACCGGCCGCCGTCCCTGCAGCCGCGGACTATCACGTAGAGGGTGTCGGCGCGCTGGAGGCGTTCCTGTACTGGGCGGCGGATACCATCGAAGGAGGCGGCTAGTCCGCGAGAGTGCTCACATCCGAGATCTGACGGTAGAGCCAGCTCGTGATGTCGTGCCGCTCGATCTGATCGCTCATCTTCCTGGCCCGCCCCGCGCGCTCGTTAGCTGACATCTTGAGCGCCTGCTCGAGTGCGCGCGCGGTGCCCTCGATGTCGGCCGGAGCGACGGGCAGCGCCCCTTCGCGGAGCTGCTCGTAGGCGCCCGCCGCTTCCGAGAGGATCAGTACCCCGTCGCGCTTGTTGACCACCGGGCCCTCTTTGGCAACGAGATTCATGCCGTCGATCACCGAGTTCACCAACAGCACGTCGTAGAGGCGCATCCCGGCGATGGCCTGGATGTAGTTGTTCTCGTAGAACACCTGTACCGGTTGCCAGCCGTCGCGACCGTACTTCTCATTCAGGTGTTTAACCGAGGAGTCGATCTCCTCCATGTAGCGCTGGTATTGGCGGATATGAGTGCGGGAGGGCACGAGGAATGCCAGGAAGCGCACCTGTCCGATGAGATCGGGGTTGCGCTCTAGCAGGATGTCGTATGCCATGAAGCCGCGCACGATGTTCTTGCTGGGCTCTGCTCGGTCCACGCGCACGATCGTCTGGTCGCCGAGCTGCGGCCGCAGGCGCTCTTCGTACTCCGCCGCTCGAGGAGATATCGCGATCTGCCGGACCTCGTCCACATCTATGGAGATGGGGTAGGAGCGAACCTGAGCGACACGGCCACGGTAGCTGACCGTATGCTCGCGGTAGTCGACCTCCGCGCCATCGAGGAACGAGTCGCAGCTCTCGAGGAACGCACGCACATCGCGCTCGGCCTGGAAGCCGACGATGTCGGCAGCACAGAGGCTGTCGCAGATCGACGTCCGCATCAACGCGGGCAACAACTCCCAGTAGCTTGATGCGGGCCAAGGGATGTGGATGAAGTGATGGATCCGGGCACCGGGCAGGCGCTCGCGCACCATGCGCGGCACCAGGTACAGGTGGTAGTCGTGCACCATCACCAGTGGCTGCAACGTGGACTGGGCGGCCTCGTCCAGCACCGCGTCGGTGAACTCTTGGTTCACCAGAACGTAACCGTTCTCCCAGGCGTCGTAAACGGCGGCATCGACCCTTGGGGTGTAAGGGGAGCTCCACATGTAGTGCTGGAGGAACCACAGCAGCGGATTGCAGATAACGTTGTAGTACTTGTGGTAGGCCCGTCGGGGGGTAGGCACGAACCGCACGGACACCTGCTGGCCCGGCAGCGGCGAGCGCACCGATTTGCCGCCGTGTTCCTCGACGATACGGCGGTCGCCCTCTCCCATCGCGGAGGCGATCCAGGTGAAATCCACGTGATTGGTGAGTCCGCTGAGCGCGGTCACCACGCCTCCGGACCCACGCCGCGGCATCAGGGTCCCATCGTGCTGGGCGTGGTACTCCATCGGGCCCCGGTTGGAGACGAGGATGAGGCGATGGTCGCTGAGGAGCTCGTCCGTAAGAGCCCACAGAGAGTCGCGGGACCGCTTCTCCACCATCGAGCTTTGCGCCAAGCCAGCCTCCCCTGCTTGCGAACGCCGGTTCGCGGCGGCCACGTGCAATGCTGGGTCGGTGGCAAGCTCACCATGTCTTGCCACCACATGCTGATCAACTCGCGCCACTGGGAGGTTCCCATCGGGTTTGCAGTGCGCCAATCCGGCCCCCAGCGTGAGGGCAACCTACCATAGGCCTAAGGGGGCGTCAAACCTCGTTTATCAGGCCGTGGCCTGCTGGAAAGCCAGAAACGTAGCACCCGCGGCCGCGCTCCGTCCGATTGACACCTCTTCGGGCCGAAACGTAGACTTTGTGCCCAGCGGGCCCATGGCCCACGAACCGCTTCGTGGCCTGGTGCACGGCATCCCGGACCGGCGGAGCACCACCCCTTGAGCCCCGAGCGACCTACCTCTGGCGACGACATCCGCGACGCCTACCTGCGCTTCTTCGAAGAGCGAGGGCACCTCGTCATGCCCAGCGCCTCGCTGATACCCGCGAAAGATCCGACGCTCCTGCTCACGCCCGCCGGCATGGCGCCATTCAAGCCCTACTACGCCGGCGACGAGACCCCGCCCAACAAGCGCCTTACGTCCGCGCAAAAGTGCTTCCGCACCACCGACATCGACCTGGTCGGCGACCGAACGCACCACACCATGTTCGAGATGCTCGGCAACTTCAGCATCGGCGACTACTTCAAGCGCGAGGCCATCGCCTGGGCATGGGAGTTCCTCACCAACGTCATGGAGTTCCCCGAGGAGCGCCTCTGGGTCACGGTGCACCACACCGACGACGAGGCCTACGCCATGTGGCGCGACGACATCGGCGTGCCCGAGAGCCGTATGACGCGGTGCGGCGACAAGGACAACTTTTGGGGGCCAGCGGGAGACGAGGGCGCATGTGGACCCTCCAGCGAGATCCACTACGACCTCCACCCCGACGCGGGCGGTGTGACACCGTGCGACGACCCGGTAGGCAGATTCGTCGAGATATGGAACCTCGTCTTCCCGCAATTCATCCAGGCCAAGGACGGCACGCGCACCGACATGCCCACGCCCGGCATCGATACAGGCCTCGGCCTGGAGCGCGTCACCGCCATCGTGCAAGGCGTACCGTCGGCCTACGAGACCGACCTGCTGAAGCCGGTGGTCCAACGCGTGGAGCAGATCTCCGGGCTTACGTATGGCGTGGACGAAGAGAAGGATTTCGCGGTTCGCGTGGTGACGGAACACACGCGCAGCGCCACGTTCCTCATCGCCGACGGCGTGGTGCCGGCCAACGAGGGCCGTGGCTACGTGCTGCGCAAGGTGATCCGCCGCGGCATCCGGTTCGCGCGCAAGCTGGGCATCGACCAGCCGTTCATGACCAGAGTCGCGGAGGCGGTCGTCGATCGGATGGGCGAGCGCTACCCGGAGTTGGTCGAGCACCGTCGCTTCGTGCTGCGCTCGCTGGAATCGGAGGAGGAGCGATTTGCCGAGGCGATCGCCCTTGGCATGCCGTTGCTGGAAGGGATGGTCGCAGCTGGCCAGCCGGTTTCAGGCAAGGACGCTTTCTTGCTGTACGACACCTACGGCTTCCCGCTGGAGCTGACCCAGGAGGTCGCGCGTGAGCAGGGACTCGACGTGGACGTCGAAGGCTTCGAGCGCGAGATGGACGCGCAGCGCGAGCGTGGAAGGTCGGCGGCGCGTTTCGGCGGCGGGCGAGACCTCGACCGCCTCTACGGCACCCTCAACACGACGCCGACTGAGTTTCTGGGCTACGAGTCGCTGGAGGCCGACGCCACCATCGCCGGCATGCTGAAGGATGGCGAGCTGGTGCAGACCGCAAGCGTCGGCGACGAGGTGGAAATCGTGCTTGACCGCACCCCCTTCTATGCCGAGGGTGGAGGGCAGGTGGGCGATGCCGGTGCCATGACTGGATCAGCCGGCGCCGAAGCACGCATCACTGACACCCAACGTCCCGTGGGCGACCTAATCTCGCACCGCGTGACGATCGTCAACGGCACGTTGTCCGTCGGCGAGGCGGTCCGCGTCGCGGTCGACGCCGGCCGCCGACTGGACATCATGCGCAATCACACCGCGACACATCTGCTGCATGCGGTGCTGCGCGATGTGCTCGGCACGCACGTGCGCCAGGCCGGCTCGCTGGTCGCGCCCGACCGGCTGCGGTTCGACTTCACCCACGTGGCAGCGGTGAACCTGGAAGAGCTCACGCGGATCGAGCGTACCGTCAACGATGAGGTGCGAGGCGACCTGGCGCTGGTCAAGCGCGAGGAGTCGCATCGCGAAGCCGTCGCCCGCGGAGCACTCGCCTTTTTCGGCGAGCGCTACGGCGAGACGGTGCGCACTATCCAGATCGGCGAGGATTCGCCCGTCAGTTTCGAGCTCTGCGGCGGCACACACCTCGACCGCACTGGGCAGATCGGTACCTTCCGCGTGATTGCCGAGGGCAGCGTCGGCACGGGCGTGCGCCGCATCGAAGCGGTCACCGGCCGCGGCGCCGACGCCTGGGTCGCCCAGCGCCTCGCGATGCTCGACGAAGTCGCCGCCAAGTTGCACGTCGCCCCCGCCGAGGCTGCCCAGCGGGTCGACGCGCTGCTCGTGCAGGCTGAGGAGGCGCGCAAGACGGCATCGGCCGGGCAGCGGGAGTCCTCCCGCGACGAGGCGGAAGGCCTCCTGGAGAAGGCCCATGAGGTGAACGGCGTGACGGTGCTCGCCGCCCGTTCCTCCGCGCACGACTCCGAAACGCTCCGCGAGACCGGGGATTGGCTGCGCGACAAGCTCGGCAGTGCCATCGTGGTGCTTGGCGCCATCGTATCCGGCAAGGACGGCGACCGCCCCACGGTGCTCATCATGGTTACGCAGGATCTGGTCGCCCGCGGCTACAGCGCCGGCGACATCGTCAAGGCGGCCGCCGGCCCCATTGGCGGCCGCGGTGGCGGCAGGCCGCAGCTTGCCCAGGCGGGCGGCAAGGACGCCTCCAAGCTCGACGAGGCGCTGGAGATGGCCGTGACTGTAGTGCACGAGCAGGGAAGCTAGGCCGTGCGCGCCATAGGCCTCGACGTTGGCGACCGGCGTATCGGCTTGGCCGTGGGCGACTCCGAAAGCCGCGTCGCCGTGCCCATCGGCGTCCTCGATCGCACCGGGTCGGACGTGGATTGGCGGGCGGTCCTCGATGAGGCCGAGTCGCACGGCGCCGAGACGCTGGTGGTTGGTATGCCGCTGTCCATGAACGGCCGCAAGGGCCCGCAGGCGGAGTCGGTTGCTGCCTTCATTATTCGCCTGCGCTCCCACACCATCATGCCCATCGTGACCATGGACGAGCGGCTGACGACGGTGGAGGCGGGGCGTCTCATGCGGGAGGGCCCACGGCAGCAAGGACGAGGCCAACGGGGCAGAGCGAAGGGCAAGCGGGCCCCGAAAGGCGCCATCGATGCTGCCGCTGCAGCGGTCATCCTTCAGGCCTGGTTGGACGCGCAGCACGGCTAGGCGCGCCGCCGCACGGCGGATTGGCGCGATCTCGCAGCAGGACGGTATGGCTGAGGGCCTGCGCTCTCGTAGAATGTTCCCATGAATATCTCGACGCGCTGGTACGGTGCAGCGGGCGCCTCTCTCGTGGCGGCCGCGGTGACGGCGAGATACGTCGCCAAGTGGCGGCGGCGCCGGTCGTTGCGACGTGCAGGCCAGGGCGACCGAGAGGCATCGATGGGCCGCTATTGTATCGGCTTGGACCTCTCCGATCCGACCGTGAAGAAGCCTCGGCCTTGCGATGCGGCCGTGATCGACCCGTCGCTGCATTGCACGTTCGACAGCTGGAACTACAAAGAGGACGGCAGCGGCATCGTGCCCTTGCGGGCGCTAGGCCGCTCCTTCATCCTGGCGATTGACGGCCCTCAGGGGCTCGCTGGCGAGCCCGGTGCGACGATGCGCATCTCCGAACGCCTGGTCAACGCGCCGGGGCACACGCCCTATGCTTTGCCGACGGATGGGCGCCCATACACCGGGCTGATTACCGGCAGCGTAAAGCTGTTTCATCGGTTGGTGATGAACAGCAGCCGATTCCGATTGCTGGGGCTGGAAGGGGTCGTGCCCACCGACGCGAACCTGATCGAGGTCTTTCCCGGGTCCGCGTGGAAGCGCATCTCCGAGCAACCGTTGCCGCCGAAACGAACGCTCGACGGCCGGCGCGCCCGTTTCGAGCTGCTCCAGTCGTTGGATCTGACGTTCGACTCGTCCGACCTGCCCACCGTGGACCAGCTCGACGCGGCGATGGCCGCATGGGTCGGCATGGCCTTTACGCGCGGTGAGGTGACGTTCGAGGGACGCGCTCCGGAGTTAGACGCGGCCACTGGAGCGGTCCGGGAAGGGTATGTCGTACAGCTTACAGAGCCTCGCGAGCCGGACGAGCGAGCGGACCTCGTGGTGCCCGTCTAGCAGGTCCAGATACCGGTGGGCGGTTCTCAGACTGCCGCGAAGTTCACGCCCGCCAGACACTCGCGAAACTTCTCGGTGCCCTCGACCCAGCCTTCCGCCCTCGGTAGGACGGCCGTGGCCGACCGTATGTTGAACAGCGATGCGTCACGAACGGTCGCCGGCTCGATGCCGTGCTCGTCCAGCATGCGGGCCGCTCTGATCAGGCTGCGCCGAGTGCGGATGATAGCGCTGTCGCTGATCCCCAGGTGCTCGCTGGTGCGGTCCACGATGGATCCCATCGTCTCCTGCATCCCTGAATCCTGAACCCAGATGCCGGGCAACCCCGAGTACTGCGTCGCGCGTTGCAGATCCCAGTCCACGTTGAAGTCCACATCGATGTGATCCTTCGGCCACCAGTCGCCTTCGGGGCGATTGGCGATATGCGCCAGGAATCCATCGACTGTCGGGTGCAGGCCTTGCTGCCCATCACGGTTGTGCTTCAGGAACTCAATCTCCTGCTCGGTCAGCGGGCGCACCGGGTTGTAGGTGAAGCACATGGCGATCAGGTGCGTGTCGTCCATGGGTATCCAGGCGTGGCCACTGAAGTTCGGGTCGGCCCCATACGGAGGGATGATGGTGTGGAAGGGCAGGAGGAACTGCGTGACGCGCCAGTAGTAGGAGTCCGCCTCTGCGTTGCGGCGGGCGCCGATCAGCACGCCGTAGTCCGTATCCACCACCTCGAACCGCGGGTGGCGGTCCCGCATCTTGTATACCATCCCCTGTTCCTGCTTCGTCGACAGACGATGAGGATCCTTGAAGCTCGAGTGCAGGAAGCTGCTGTGGGATGAGTCGATCTCACCTTCCATCGCCTGCACGTAGTTGTTCTGGACCACCCGCTTGGTGATGTAGCAGTGCTCCTCTGGGACCATGTTCCACTCGAGCGCCGGCAGCGGAGGAGGCGCGTCCTGGTCCGGCCCCAGATAGACCCAGATCAGCCCTCTGCGCTCCTCGGTGCGGTAGGTTTTGAGCTTTACCTTCGTGTGGAAGTTGCTCTCCGGCGGCTCGCTGGGCATGTCGAGGCAGGCGCCGTCCACGTCGAACTTCCACCCGTGGTACGCGCACCGAATGCCTTCCTCCTCGTTGCGGGCGAAGAAGAGGCCCGCACCGCGGTGGGGACACAGCGGGTGCATGGTGCCGACCCTGCCGCTGGTGACGCGAAAGACCAACAGGTCTTCCCCCAGCAGCCGCGTACGGTGCGGTACACCGTCTGCTACGACTTCGCGGGAGAGCACCGCGGGTATCCAGTAGCGGCGCATCAGCTCGCCCATGGGCGTTCCCGAACCGACCCGGGTCAGCAGCTCGTTGTCCGCGGTCGACAGCATGCGCCAAGTATAGCCCGTATGCATGTGGAACAGAACCTGAGGGGATGGGAGCAGATGGTAAGATTGGTCGTGGCCGCATCGCGGCCGGGAGGAGAACCCACAGATGTTCCGGTTCGTTACCGCAGGCGAGTCTCACGGCCCCGGACTCGTCGCTTACATCGAGGGGTTGCCCGCCGGTATACCCATCACCGAGGCCTACATCCGTCAGGACTTGGCGCGCCGGCAAGCAGGGTACGGCCGTGGCGGACGCATGCAGATTGAGACCGACTACGCTGTCATCCAGACTGGCGTGCGGCACGGCCAAACCATGGGCGGAGCGCCTATCGCCATGCTGATCGAGAACCGCGACCACACCACCGGTAACGGTCCGGATGGCCAGCCGTGGACGCATACCATGAGCAAAGCGGCGGTCGAGGGAGAGATCTCGCCGATTCACCGCCTCCGGCCCGGTCACGCGGACACCCCAGGCATCAACAAGTATCAGACCGACGACGCACGGGACATCCTCGAGCGCTCCAGCGCACGCGAGAGCACGGCGCGCGTGGCCGCGGGCGCCGTCTGCCGTGCGTTCCTCGCCCAGTTCGGCGTCGCAGTGCATAGCCACGTCCTGAACATAGGCGGCGTTCAGGCGCACCCGCCGGAGGTCATAGACTGGGACGCGGTAGAGGCATCCGAGGTGCGCAGCGCGGACGCCCAGGCGACCGAGGCGATGAAGCAGGCCATCGACCAGGCGCGCCAGGACGGCGACAGCCTGGGCGGGCTGATTGAGGTGGTGGCCACCGGATTGCCCATCGGCCTCGGGTCGCACACCCAGTGGGATCGCAAGCTCAGCACGAAGCTGGCTGCGGCTGTGAGCAGCGTCAACGCGGTGAAAGGCGTCGAGTTCGGCGCGGGGTTCGACCTGGCCGACCTTCGCGGATCCAAGGTCCACGACGTCATCAAGCCCATCGGCGAATGGGAGCAGGCGACGGACGGCACGTGGGTGCAGCCCTGGCCACGCCGGACCAACAACGCTGGCGGGCTCGAGGGCGGCATGACCACGGGTGAGCCCTTGGTGGTGCGCGCCGTTGTGAAACCCATCGCGACCATCATCAATCCGCTGCCATCGGTCGACCTAACGACCGGGGAGCTGGAGCAGGCTCACTATGAGCGCAGCGACATCACCTTCGTGCCCACCTGCGGCGTCATCGCGGAGGCGATGACGCTGATCACGCTGGCCGAGGCGTTCCTCGAGAAGTTCGGCGGAGACTACATCGACGAAACGAAGCGCAACCATGCGTCCTACGTCGCGAGCCTCGGACCCAAGTCGGTGGGCGCGAGCGCGGAGGGCTAGGCATGGCGAGTCAGATCGGGTCCCGGCCGCTTGGACCGGATGACGTCGTCGAGGCAGGAGCGCTTGCGCGCGCAACGCTGGCTGGCGCCGCCGAGTTCGATTGGTCCGAGCCCGCCCAGGGCTTGGACTGGGACTGCCGCCGCACGTTGGACCACATGGCCGACGGGCTCGCTTTCTACGCGGGCCAGCTTGCGAGCGGAGCGCAGACCCGTTCCCCATCGGTGCGTGCCGGCGACGCCAAGAAATCCGTTGACGATTTGATATCGGTCGTGGGTACCATGGCGTACATCGTCGCCGCCATCCTGCGGAGCGTGCCGCCGGATGCGCGAACGTTCCATCCGGCCGGGATGGCCGACGTCTCGGGCTATTCCGCCATGGCCTGCACCGAGCTGCTGCTCCATACATCCGACATCACCGGTGGCCTCGGACTCGCGTTCCATCCTCCAGACGAGCTGAGCGCGCGGATACTGGCCCGTCTCTTCCCGTGGGTGGCCGACATACGCCAGCCCTGGGAGGCGCTGCGGTGGGCGACCGGCCGCCTGGCCCTGCCGGACCGACCTCCTGTGGGAGACAACTGGTACTGGCACTGCGCGCCTCTGGACGAGTGGGACGGCATGGTACGGACCCGGCCACCGCGGCCATGAGCCACCGGCTGGCGTCTTTCCCATGACCGACCGCGAGCGCATATTCCTCGTTGGCTTCTCCGGCACCGGCAAGAGCGCCGTTGGCCGTCGCGTCGCGCGCCTGCTTGGCTGGGACTTCGTGGACGCCGACGAGCTGATCGTCGAGCGCGCCGGCAAGCCGGTCGAGCGCATCTTCGCCGAGGATGGCGAGGATGGCTTCAGGGCGGTCGAACGCGCCGTGGTGACGGAGCTTGCGGCTCGGGAGCGTAGCGTCGCATCCATGGGAGGCGGAACCATGGTGCAGGATGTCTGTCGCTCGCAGATGCTGGACGCGGGTCTGGTCGTAACCCTCGACGCGCGCCCGGAGACGATCTACGCTCGCCTGTCTTCGGTGCCGCAGGGAGAGTCTGCCGAGTCCATGGTCCGTCCGATGCTGAGCGCGGAGGGCCGCGACCCGCTGGAGGTCGTCGAATCGCTGAAGCGGGAGCGGCAGTGGGCCTACGCGCTTGCCCATCTGCCCGTAGTCACCGACGGCCTCACCGTGGAGCAGGCGGCGCACGAAGTGATCCGCGCATGGCGCCGCATCGGCGCACCGCATACGTGGCATGGCGACCCGCTCCACGCCGCCACCGTCATCGCCGATTCAGGAGCCTACCCGATCTACGTTGGCTGGGACGTGCTCGAAGCCGAATTGGGCCAACGCCTCTCGGACACCGGCTTCTCGGGACGCGCCTTCATCGTCTCCGACAGCAACGTGCTGAACAACTACGGACGCTCGGCACAGCGTTCCCTCCACCGCGCAGGCATCGAGATGGGCGTGTTCACCGTGCCGCCCGGTGAGGCCAGCAAGACGCTTGCCAGCGCGGCTGCGCTCTACGACTGGCTGGCCGAGCAGCGCGTCGAGCGCCGCGATGCCATCGTGGCCGTCGGGGGTGGCGTCGTCGGCGACCTGGCAGGCTTCGTCGCTGCGACGTATCTGCGTGGCATCCGGCTCGTGCACGTACCCACGTCGCTCACCGCTATGGTGGATTCGAGCATCGGGGGCAAGACGGCGGTCGACCTGCCCGTCGCGAAGAATCTGGTTGGTGCTTTCTACCACCCGGCATTCGTGTTGACGGATGTCTCCGCATTGCGCACGCTCCCGAGCCGCGCCCTGCGTGAAGGGTGGGCCGAGGCGCTGAAGCATGGCCTGGCGCTCGAAGCGGAGCTGGTCAACGTCTACGAGTCGAAGGCCGAGGCGCTGCTGGCCATCGACCCCGAGCTGACTACTGAGATCGTTGCGCGCAACGCCGCCGTGAAGGCACGCATCGTCACGGAGGACGAGCGGGAAACCAGTGGCGCTCGCTCGCTGCTCAACTACGGGCACACCATCGGGCACGGCCTGGAGACTGCGGCGGGGTACGAAGGCTACCTGCATGGCGAGGCCGTGGCCGTCGGCATGGTCGGCGCGGCTCGGCTCGGCATGGCCTATGGCGTGACACCGGCCGAGTTGGTGGAGCGACAAGCTGCCCTGCTGCGCCGCTTCGGCCTGCCCACGTCGTATGCCGGCGTCGGCCACGATGCGATCCTCGAAGCGATGACCCGCGACAAGAAATCGGTCGCGGGGGACGTATCGTGGGTGTTTCTCGAGGCGATAG
>Ga0315338_1001416_pt1 | contig 30362 bp, 22 predicted proteins | sample ASW8metaG_FD_204518 | JGI IMG/M metagenome (GOLD analysis project Ga0315338, IMG submission 204518) | Ammonia-oxidizing marine archaeal communities from Monterey Bay, California, United States - ASW #8 | ecosystem: Environmental > Aquatic > Marine > Coastal | place: USA: California | collected... | reverse complement strand
ACAGGAAAAAATCAAAAACCGCCGCGATCGGCTACAGTTTCTTCAGAGTTGGGCTGAGCAAATGGGTGATGCAGAGGCGATCGAGTTTCGCCTCTACACGCTAGTCGACGGTGTCCCGCTTGACCTGGTCCGCTCCACCGGCTGGGTCGACAATTGAGCGAGCGGCATCCTGGAAGATACCAATCTCACGCTACCTTGACCGAGTCAACAATGGCTGACGACTTTGATCCTTATTACAAGTGGCTCAGTATACCACCACACCAACAGCCGCCGAATCACTATAGGCTGTTGGGACTCAACGGTTATGAGAGAGATCCCGAAGTAATCGCCAATGCAGGCGACCGGCTGATGAAGCAGCTTCGCACTTACCAAACAGGTGAGCGGTCACAGCTTTCGCAACAACTGCTTACGGAAATTGCAGAGGCCAAGATTTGCCTGCTCGATAAAGACCGCAAGGCCAAGTACGACGCAGAACTCGCCACCCGGTCACGGCCCAAAAAGAAAACGCCAAAAAAAGCAGCCCCAGAGCCGCAAGGTGAGGATCCTCTTTCTCCGATTGAAAGCGAGCGGTTTGATAAACCTCTTCCACTAAAATCTTCGCATAATCGACCTGATGCAATTGCCCCGGCACGTATGCCTCACGAACGGTCTTTGCAGGAAGTGGAGGATCCAAATGCCCGCAGTCGCCGGGTACTAATCGTTGCTGGCTGTGCTGGAATTCTGTTGCTACTCTTCGTCGGCGGATTTCTGTTTCGGATGATCTCGGACGATGCAGTGGACAAAAATTCAGAAGTTCCCCCAAAGGTGGCCAGTCGCGATGCAGGATCCGATTTTTCTCAAGGCAACCCAAAAGAGACGATCCCCGTTATTCCCCCTGACCCTACGAATCCGTCGCCTCTCTCCAAGAATGCTGAACGCACCGCACCGGAAGAGGAAGAACCTCCTGCGAAGCAGCCGATCGGCTTTGTCGAGCTTCAGATTGCCCCCACCGACACGAAGACTAAGTATAGGTATCAAAAGCAGGCAAATCATTTCTATACGGCAGACGGATCCAATTCGGCTTATTATCGGCTCGAGGTCAGTGCGCCCTCAGGCGGCCCACTTGCGGGTCTTTGTTTGGAGATGCATGCGCCATCACATCAGACGGCAACGCTCACCAACATGGAGCTCAAGTCCGTCAACTGGCTTGGGGCCATCGATGCGCTTGGTCAGGGTGGTGCTGCGACGGTGATTGACGCCAATGAGAATGCCGGATGGCAGTTGCAATTCAGTGGCGGGGAACCTGTGTGGGCCGTGTTTGCTGCTAAGCGACCGTTTGATCCAAACTTTCTGATTGAAATGAAGCATAGCAGCAACACCCAGCGACTTCCCAGCTTTCGCTTGTGGGGGATTACCGGCAGTGGCACGCTAGAGGAAATGGCCCAGGCGGTTCGCGATCGGGTGCGGGCCGAAAAGCCGTTTGCCGATTTTGTTGCGCATGGTTTACCACCAGGGCGTACGGGCGAGGTGGGTCTGGGAAGTCTCTTTTTGGGAAAGGAAAAACTCGCAGCCCAGCTCTTTGGCGGCAACTCGAATCCCGACGGCGTGCGGTTTTCGCTCGAGCAGATGACCCCAGCGGAGGAGGACGCGCAGCGGTGGCAGTTTATACTCTCCGGTGACGAGCAGACTCCCGTTGCGGAACTCACCTTAACAGAGAATAAGCTTTCGCTCGGCTGGCTCCCGGCGGCCGCTCAGTTGCCCGAGTCGGCCAGCTTGCAAAATGGGTTACTGCAGCTGCGCATCGGGAAACATGTCCGCAGCGTTCCGTTGCGTGAGGTGAAAGAGCAAGCTCCGCTCACCTATAACCCACTCAAAGCCGCGAAGCCGAAGATTGAGGTACCTGCGGGTGTGCCGGCAGCAGATTTGCGGCTTGTGCTGCAGTTTCCCGAACAGACGTTTGGTATTAATAAGCGGATCGTTTTATCGCTAACAGGGGACGAGAAGGAGCAAGAGGTCTCGCTTCGCGATGGGACTATCTTAAAGTTGGTTGCTTCCTTCAAAGCGCCAATTATTTCTCTGAGGATGAAGACGCTTTTGCGCACCGGAATTGAAGACAAGAAAGGTAAGAAAAGAACAAAGGATGTGCCTCTGCGCAAAGCCTTTGCAGAAATCCCCGAGCTTAATGCGAGAACAAAAAAAGGTGAGAAGATTATAGAAACGATCGAAGCGGCCGAAGAACATGCCCATCGCTCCCGAGTCACAACAGCCCAGAAGCAAGAAATGGCGAAAATCACTCGCCGTTGGCGGGCACTCGGTCTTCCTCAGGGGGACTTCTCGACAGAGCAGATGGAAAAATTGCGTGGTCACTATGAGGCGAAACAGGAAAAAATCAAAAACCGCCGCGATCGGCTACAGTTTCTTCAGAGTTGGGCTGAGCAAATGGGTGATGCAGAGGCGATCGAGTTTCGCCTCTACACGCTAGTCGACGGTGTGTCGCTTGACCTGGTCCGCTCCACTGGCTGGGTCGACGATTGAGCGAGCGAGCAGTGCGTGTAGGCTGCTCTCGGGCCGCTTAACCGCTACAACCGCATCGGCCCGCAATCGCCGAGTATTTTCGCTATGGGCCGCTCCCATCACCCCAAAGCGCCCCTCAGGCTGCAGATGTCGGTTGGGGTCTGCTAGCGACGCTTGCTCCCCGGTCGCTATAGAGGCGGGAGATCGGTTTTTATTTTGCCTAAAAACTTGACTCTCGAGCGGGCGCTGAAAAAATTGTCTTGGTGCAGGAAATCTTTGGTTACCGGTGGTGTGACTATTCTGTTTCTCAGGAGAACTCTCTGATGGATAGAGGCACGAATTCAGGGATTGTGGTAACTGCAGTTCGTCTGCGAAGGTCGGGACTATTGCTCCTTCTGCTGCTCGGCGGTACAGCTTCGCAGGCAGCTGATGCAGTGTCTGTTGAGTTTGATTGTGGGCCGGCTGTTGTCTGCCGCGATGTGACGCCTGTCGACTTTGCACTCTCGAATCCGAATGAAAAGATTATCGAGGCCACATTACAGATATCGACAAGGGTGTCTAAGGGGGACGCTGTCGATCTTCGGGAACTTCTCTTTGAGATTGACAGCCCGCATGCCCGGATTTTTGAATTTACGCCCAAGACGCAGTTGGACAGCGAATTTGTCGAGCCGATCCAGATCGTCAAGACCGTCGGAAAACATCGTACGATCGGGGGAACTGTCAATGGCACCATGGCGGCTCCGATCCCGTTGCCCGTAAGTGCCCAGCCGGTCGCCAGTCTCGGCACCAACGAGCAAAACAGTGTCCGAGAAGAGATGCGCAAGATGCCGGCCAAAACGCCGGTTATTATCAGCGGCACATTTGCGCAGCAGCGGGGTGTCTTTTTTAAATTCAAGCAATCGCCCCAGCGTTCCTTTGAAGGTATCCAGAAGCTCAGTTGCCAGTTTGTCGTACCCCGCAGTTGGCGCGGGGATTACGTGCTGTTTTCCTGTCTGGCAAAGGGGCAGCGCAGTCGCTACCTGATCAAAGGGGTGCATCCCTGTGGTGATGCCCGTTTTGTCGTCGGGCTCTACCTGGAGGGGGATTCGAGTGCCAAAGAGGCGGCCCACGATCTGGCGGCGAGTCAAATGTCTCTGCGGCGAGAGGGTGTCAAGCTCGATGAGGCAATGTCGCCCGACGGAGAAGAAACGAACATCCGCGCGGCAGCCGACCTACTTCGCTCGTATGCAGGTAGTCCCCGCTGATCTTCTCGGATCCCGTTTACAACTCGCGGGGTCTCCAGAACGCGATGAGCTCACCGCGGGTCGTTTCGCACAAATCTCCCCAGTCCTCCACCGGTAATTCAATCTGCGCCAGTGCTGCAGTGGGGAAGTCTTCGTCACACCCAGTCAAACGATAAAGCAATTGTGCAATTCCTGGGTTGTGGCCCACCATCATGACCCGCTCGAGGTGGTTTGGAAAACACTGTGCCGTTTCAATGTAGGTCATCGGTGGTGCCAGATATAAATCGCGAACCTCGTGAATCGCATCGCGATGGGAACAGGATTCGGCAACCGCCTCGGCAGTGCTGCGGGCACGCAGCGCGGTGGAACTGACGATCAAACCGGGCTGGATACTTTTTTGAACAATCAGTTTGCCGATGCGAGGAACATCACTCTTGCCCCGCTTGTTGAGTGGCCGGTCATGGTCTGTAAGGTGCGATTCCTTCCAGCTCGACTTTGCGTGACGCAGCAGAAGAAGTGTTTTCATAGCATCTCGAATGGGCCTGGCAAAGGTATCACGGGTCTCGTGAACATGGGGCTAACAGAAACTGAAGAATAGCGTCTTGGTCGCTTGGCGTATAGTTTGCTGCTTGTGCCTGATCCGCATGGAGTTGCACGTTGTTCATCCTGAGTCTCTGACGTGGACAATATCGCGATCGCAAAGTGAAAAAACGAAGGATCGCTGCCCGGGGAAGGCGACACGACTCGATAGATTTGTTAAAGTGATTGCCGGGGCGGATTTCTAAGAAAGAACAACCGCCGTTGGAAATACACTGGAAAGAGTGAGGAAACCGATGAAAGTCGCCACGATTGAAACGGGCAAAGGAACGATCCGACTCCAATTGCACGCCGATGAGACGCCCAAAACTGTCGCTAATTTTGAGAAACTTGCTGGAGATGGATTTTATGACGGTCTGTTGTTCCATCGCGTGATCCCCAATTTCATGATCCAGACTGGCTGTCCACAGGGTACGGGAACCGGTGGGCCGGGATACCAGTTTGAAGACGAGTTTCACGAGACTCTCCGTCACGATCGCGCGGGCATTCTTTCGATGGCCAATGCGGGCCCAAACACCAACGGTTCCCAGTTTTTCATCACACATGGTCCGACCCCGCATCTGGACAACATGCATTCGGTCTTTGGCGTGGTGCTCGAGGGACAGGACGTCGTCGATTCCATTGCCCAGGGGGATGCGATGGAAAAGGTCACAGTCACCGACGAAGGCGAATAGAGTATCCGGTTACCCTCGCCCCTTGCCGGGCGAGATGCAGGTGATACCATACGGACCATCGACGGGCCATTAAGCCTTTCATGCCCCCTTAGCTCAATTGGCAGAGCAATTGACTCTTAATCAATAGGTTCAAGGTTCGAGTCCTTGAGGGGGCACTCAAAACGCCGAGAGCCCGGCGTTTTTTTATGCGCTAGCTGCTGCCAGAATTTTTTTACGCGTTCCAGCCCGTAAAATAGATGCGAATTTGGAATGTTAGGCCAAGCGAGCAACTTGGCGCGCTGCTTTCCGTCTGGAGTATCCGGAGGCGTTGTGAAAAACGAGGAGCGACCGAGCCCAGGACGTCGCTTCCGACTAACGGAACATTCTAAGGCGAACCATGCCAACGAGTATGATACCGGCTAAGAACAAAGCCGTTGTCGTCGGTTCGGGAACGGCCGAAGGGCTCGAGTTGCCGACAGCCAGAGTGATCGATTCCAGGCCGTGCCAGTTGTTTTGAAGATTGGGGACTAAGAGATGAAGTGACTGCGTATCGTCGATTCTTTCAGAGATCATGTACAATATGCCGTTCGAGATATCCAGCCCCGCGATCGAAGGCTGAGCGAGACCCGCAACCATGATATCAGCCGTCAATGGACCGCCTCCCAGTGGCGTGTTCTCGGGGAAAAAATCGAGTGAGAGGTCGTGAATGTTTATCGAAACCGACCCCGGAACAGAAAAGGTGAATAGGAGAGCCATTCCCGAATCGACCGTGAAGGTAGAATCGTCTTCCGAGAAGGCCATCACACCCGAATAAGCCTCGGCATCGAGCGTCACCTCGTAATCATCACCCACAGAGGTGTAAGATTCGGAGGCCAAGCCATCAAGAGCCTGGACAACATTTGAGCTGGAATTGGAAAAGTCGAAGACATGCAGCTCGGTTGCCGAGGCATTGCCGGCAATCAACATCGCAGCGGCCAGAAAAATCAGTGAGTGGGTGAGGCGAAACATATTAGTTTGCTGCTTAAAAAGGTCGAAATTCGCTCGTGGGTTGACTGATCCATGACTTTAAATGGTCACAATGCCAGAAAACCGGACAAAAAAGGGGCCTTATTGGTGATCCAAAAATTAGGGGACAAACGAGGATGTTTCTCACAAAAATGACGCATTGGTTGCCGTTTTCTGCTCCCCGAAAACTGCCTTGGCCTAAAAATAATTGAGTGTCAGGTGCCCCGAATTGTCTGGTTGGGTAAACTGAGGGGTATTGCCTGTCGCCAACGGGCAAATTCGGGGGTATTGTGGATCTATACGGAGATCTCTTATGAAGCGTTCTGCCTTCACGCTCGTTGAACTACTGGTGGTGATTGCCATCATCGGTGTTCTCGTTGCCCTCCTCCTGCCGGCGCTCGGGTCCGTAAGGGAGTCGGCCCGCAGTGCGGCGTGCAAGAACAATCTCAAGCAAATCGGCCTGGCGGTGCATAGCTATCAGACAGCCTTCCGGGTATTTCCTCCCAGTTTTGAGATTGCCTCGGGAGCGTCTCTGGAGACCAATAATGGTTCCTGGTCGATTCAGGGCCGTCTGCTTCCCTTTCTAGAGCATGGGTTTGCCTACGACATGGTTGACTTAAACGTGCCATGGGATGAGCAGCGGGACACCGGTGTTCCCACGATGCGGATTAATACTTACCTCTGTGCAAGCGAAGAGAACGATATGGTCCGTGTTGATGATAGCGGCTTGCCCAAGGTCTACCCACAGAATTACGGTTTTAACTTTGGGAGTTGGCTCGTCTACGATCCGGCGACTAACACCGGTGGTGATGGTTCTTTTCATCCGAACAGTCGTCTTAGTCCCCGAAATTTTACGGATGGTCTCTCCCGGACACTCTGCGCATCAGAAGTCAAAGCCTTTACGTCCTATATCCGAAATGTGGGGGGAGATCCGGGGGAGCGACCTACTTCGCCTACGGATCTTGAGACGCTCGGTGGGGATGAAAAGCTCGGTTCGGTATTGAATAAAAACACGGGTCACACCGAATGGTGTGATGGTCGTGTGCATCACAGCGGCATAACGACTGTGTTTACGCCGAACACGTTCTGCCCCTATCAGAATGGAACATATGACATTGATTTCAACTCGATGCAGGAGGGCAAGAGTACCTCAGATCCTACCAAGGCTGCTGTGACAGCCCGGAGTTATCACTCGGGCTATGTCAACACGTTGATGATGGACGGTTCGGTAAGCATCGCAGAGGACAATATTGACCCCATCCTCTGGCAACACATGGGTACCCGTAACGGTCGCGAATAAGCCACTCTGAATTCGAGCGGCAGGCGATGGAGTGCTGGTGGCCTCCCACCGGTCTTAAGTGTGTCGGGTTGTCGATTCGCCCTGCGGGAATCGTTCTGCCGGTTGCTTTACAACAGGATTTCAGGAATGACGCGACCACCGACATCCGTAAGTCGGAAATCCCGACTGCTGTATTGGTAGGTCAGTTTGGTATGGTCAATACCGAGTAGATGCAAAATGTTTGCGTGCAGATCATTCACACTTAATTTGTTTTCAATGGCTCGATACCCATATTCGTCGGTCGCACCATAGACCGTGCCTCCCCGAATGCCTCCGCCAGCAAGCCACATGCTGAATCCTTGCGGGTTGTGATCGCGACCATTCTTTCCCTGAGCAAAGGGTGTTCGGCCAAACTCGCTGGTAAAGACCAGCAGCGTACTATCGAGCAGTCCGCGACATTTAAGGTCTTTGATCAATCCGGCAATTGGCTGATCGACCGCCAGAGCGTTTTTTGGGTGCGATTCTTTAAGATTATTGTGTTGGTCCCAGCGATCCACTCCCGGTTGTTTGGCGATTGTCAACTCAACAAACCGAACACCCCGTTCGACCATCCTTCGTGCGAGCAGACACTGGGTACCATACGATTTTACAGAATCGTGATTGGAATCGAGTCCATAGAGTTGCTTTGTCGCCTTGCTTTCCTGCGAAAGATCCATGACTTCCGGCACCGCCATCTGCATACGGAACGCCAGTTCATAATTGCTGATAGCTGCTTCAATTTCACGATCGGTTCCCTCGGTGCCAACATACTCCTGATCAAACTCTTTCAGGTAGTCAATTTTTGTAGCCTGTAGGCTGGCCGATGGCTCGTGTCTCTGCAGATTTCGCAAGGTCGGTTGCTTGTTCAGGAAGATGGAGCCCTGATGCTGGGCAGGTAAGAATCCATTGCCAAACGTGGTCATTCCACCGGGCGGTGTTTGCCCCCCATGAATAACGACAAAGCTCGGTAAATTTTTATTCAAACTCCCCAGCCCATAGGAAACCCATGCCCCCATGCTGGGGAGCCCGCGAACGGCAAAACCACTGTGTAAGGCATAATTAGCGTTAGGATGATCGGGCAAAAAAGCAGTCATTGAGCGGATAATACATAATTCATCCGCACAACTTCCCAAATGGGGAAAGAGACTGCTGATTTGCTGTCCACTTTGGCCATGCCGCTTGAATTTCCAGGGGCTTGGAAGCAAGCCGCCCTGGTTGTTGAAAACCGTAGGGTCGGTTTTAAATGGTGGCTCTTTGCCGCTATCTTTTTCAAGCTGTGGTTTTGGATCAAAGGAATCGACTTGGGAAATCCCGCCATCCATATAGAGGAAAATAACGCTTTGTGCCTTCGGTTCAAAATGTGATGGTCTGGGGCCGGCTAAGGCGGGAGTGCTGCCAGAGGCTACCTGTCCGGTTCGCAGCATATCGGAGAGCGCAATCGCCCCAAAACCCATTGAGGTTTTCTGGAGCAGTTCTCGTCTTGTCAATCCGGTGTTCATATTGTGGTCAAAAAGTTATTAGAACGGTGAAAAAAGCTATTGGAGAAAAATAAACTCTTTGCGATTGAACATCATATGGCAGAAATCTTTCCAAACCTGCTCGTTTATGGCAGTCTCTTTTTCATCCAATTGGTGTTCTTGAGCCAACGCCGAAAGCATCCGTTTGGAGCGGTCTATCTCGCGATCAGTCGCCGGTCGCGAGAAGGCGGTGTGGTGTATAGAGTGAATGCGATCTTCCGTTGAACGCTGCTTGTCCTGCAGAATTCTGTTCGCCCACAATCCTGCCTGCTCGACAACAAAGGGATCGTTCAGTAGGGCAAGAGATTGTGCAGGTACATTGGTGACTCCACGCTGACCCGCCGCAACAGCCGCTTGAGGAAGGTCAAAAACCAACAGCAGCGGAGGTAAATAATTGCGCCGCATTTCCTGATAGACCGTCCGTCGGGCATCGCCATCGAGGGGCCCACTTTTGTCCGGCCTTGCCCGGCTTGGTTGGGTTTGATTCAAATTCACCGGAACGGATGGACCATACATTTGATCATTTAATGAGCCGCTGGTGGCAAGAATTGCATCTCGGATTGCTTCGGCCGGGATACGTCGCACATTCATGTGCTGGAGGAAAATATTATCCGGGTCGATTTCCGCTGCTGCAGCGGAGCCTTTGGTGGACATCTGATAGGTATTCGAAAGAACCAGTTTACGAATCATCGACTTGCGCGACCAACCGTTTTTCATGAAATCAATGGCTAAATAATCGAGCAATTCCGGGTGGCTGGGAGCCGCACCCTTTTCGCCAAAATTATCGACAGTCTCAACGATTCCACGCCCAAAGAGTCGATACCAAATGCGGTTTACTTCGACTCGGGATACCAGGGGATTGTCTCGGTCAACCAGCGCGGCAGCCCATTCCTTGCGGCCACTGCCCGACCCTGTGAACGCTTCTCCATCGATCGCCTCGAGAAAGTGTCGTGGGGTGGCTGTTCGGCTCATTGCATCGGGATTTCCTCGGATATAAATCGGTTCATCCTCGCCGTGGCCGTCCGTCATGCTCCGGACATAGAAGGGTGTGGGAGCCCCGCGTGCCGTCTCTCGATACGCCTGGACCAAAGCATTGAGGGAATGGTCTGACTGAAGGGCTGTTGCGAGAGGGCCCTCTGCAGTGCAGAGAGATTCAAGGATATCCTGTTCGTCCGATTGTAGTATTTCAGATTCCCAACGCGTGAGCAGTTGAAGTAATTGATCGCGGAAAAATGCTCCGGCCGTTGTGAGATCGGCAGGCGGTTCGTCGCGAATCTGCCAAGTTGCAGCGTAGGTGGCGGTCTCCTCAACTTCCGGTGCCTGTGAGAGCAGAACTTGATTGCAAGCCAGATAGCTATCATCCTGGTGGATTGCCATGTGTTGCTGTTTTGCAATAAACCTCATCTCTTGGCCATTGTGAAGAAGTTCCAAATAGCCTCGCTTGCCTTTCCAGAGCCGGGTATCAAATTCAACCCAGTGCCACTGATCATTGTTGATAGCAATATCTAGCTCGGTGGTTGTCGGTCCGAGACCTACCATTTCATAATGCTGTACATAGAGCCGCACGTGCCCCTGCCGCCCTTTTACGCGAAGGCTGAGTTTTTCAGGCAGAACAAAAGTCGGGGATTTTAACGAGCCGGAAAATCGTGATGAGAATTCACCCGCAGCGATACTTCCCCCGACGAATGCATTGATGATTGTTTCCCCATCGGGAGCCAGAACAAAAGTGCCCGCCTTGAGTGGGGTGTTTGCAAAGGCCATCCCGGAAGGGAACCAATGTTTAAAAGTCAGCGATTCTGGCACTTCGTCTTGCACTCGCTCCGCAGGCGCACTCGCCAGACGGTTCCAGAGTTGCTGCCGCTGCGAATCATCCGCCGCGGATAAAATGGTCACCATAGGATAGAGCGGATGACTCGTTGCAATTTTTTCCTTAGAGTACAGAAGTGCATGCCACTCTTTAGACAGTTTGGTGTGATCGGTCAGATCCAAGGCATCGATTTGTTGCCGAAGACTTTTGAATAGTTCGTTTTTAATCAGTTCTTTTTGCTGCTTGAGTTGGGCTTCAGATTGTTGCAGTATGGCTGGGGAGACTGCGTTAGCATAATCAAGCCGTGAACTGGCAAGCACACCATAGAGTGAATAATAGTCACTGGTGGTAAGTTCATCGAATTTATGATTGTGACAACGACAACAGGAGAGTGTGAGTGCTGTAAATGCTTTACTGGTCGTGTCGATAATGGTGTCAAAAACCCGAGCCTCATCGGCGTGGATATCAGCAGGTCCATGATGCCCATCGGTAAGGTACATAAAGCCAGGCCCCATGACCGATTCATTCGATTGGTCCGAAGGATTCATTCGCGGAGTTTCCAGAAGGTCTCCTGCAAGTGCTTCCATAATAAACTTGTCATAGGGGACATCTTCGTTGTAGGCACGGATCAGGTAATCGCGGTACCGGTAGATAAAGGGAATTGAATAGTCCTGTGCAAAAGCTTTTGTTTCACCGTATCGAACAAGATCCATCCAATAACGTGCCCAATGCTCACCAAAGCGTGGCGAAGCGAGCAAGCGATCCACGACCCGCTCACGGGCCTCTGTTGAGGAGTCATTGACAAAATCGTTGACTTCTTCGGGTGTTGGTGGAAGGCCCGTCAGATCAAAACTGACGCGCCGGATCCAGTGATAGGGATTGGCTGGTGGCACCGGAGACAAGCCCCGATCCTCTAGGGCGCGGAGGATAAAACGGTCCACATTTTTACGAGGCCAATTCAGATTGTTGACGTCAGGAGGCGATTGTTGTTGGATCGGATTCCAGCACCAGTATCTGCCTTGCTCTTGACTATTTGCAATCGCTTTGTGATCGGTATTCTTGTTTGTATCAATCTCGGCTGGCCAGGGCGCACCAATGCGGACCCACCTTGTCAGCGTCGCGATTTCGTGTTCCGAAAGTTTTGAATCGGGCGGCATTTCATATGTGTTGCCGTAATGGATCGACTCGATCAGAAGGCTCTGTTCTGGCTTTCCGGGTACAATCGTCGGACCAGATTGGCCACCTGCGATCATTTCTTTGCGGGAGTCGAGTCGCAAACCCGCCTCACGTTCTGCTTCCTCCTCACCGTGGCATTTCTGGCAGCGGTTTGCCAGAAGCGGCCGGACTTTCTTCTCAAAAAATTCAAGATCTTCTGGGGCGAATTCATTTGCCAAGGGATTGGGCGTCTGTTCCCCAGAATCAGCAAAGGTATCCACGTAAAGATTGAGGGATATGCAAAGTGCAACTGCAAGGCCGAGCCGGAATGCGTGCCACTTCGTCATAGATGCGGCTCTACGAAATGTGGGGTGTGAAATGTGGAGGCGGGGTCTCTCACCGCCGGTCGGCAACGATCTACAAGTGGATCGGAGCACCGCCCTCGGATGATACCAATTTAAGCTGGATTGCTATGAATGTCCATAAATGGTGTCTCAGGCCGTTTATTTCTCGAGAATCTGTAATTGAGTTTCTCCAGCAGACTTTTTAGATCCCCAAGAATCCGTGTTTGTTATGAGGAATTCTGGGGCGCCGGGGCAAAATGCCGCGCAGAGTGCCGCCGAAGTCTGGAAAAAATAGCTGTAAATCAGCAGAAAATAAATTGGCACAGCAGTTGCGTTCTTCCTGTTGACCCCTCGCCGCGCGGTGCGATTCTGCCCGGCATTTTGGACGGGACATGAAGTAGCGAGTAACTCCAGCTGGATTATTTGGTCAACAAAACAATGAATCTGAGAGGCGCTGAAAATGGGATACGCAACTGCAGACACGAGAGTGACACACAATCGAATCAACGAAATCACTGAAGAAATTAAAATCCACAGCGAACCATTCCAGCGTTTGCTTGGCGAAGTCGGCCGAGTGATTGTTGGCCAGGAAAACCTGATGCACCGTATGCTGGTAGGTCTGTTGGGTAATGGCCACCTCCTAATTGAGGGTGTCCCCGGCTTGGCGAAGACAACGGCGGTTGCGTGTTTGGCAAAAGGAATCAATACCGGTTTTCAGCGATTGCAGTTTACGCCTGATCTGCTCCCTGCGGATCTGCTCGGTACTTTGATTTACCGTCCCCAAGACCAGGACTTTGTGGTTCAGAAGGGCCCGATCTTTTCAAATCTGATACTGGCTGACGAAATCAATCGTGCCCCGGCCAAGGTGCAGAGCGCTTTGCTTGAGGCAATGCAGGAACGACAAGTGACAATTGGCGGAGAGACATTTCCGCTGGACGACCCGTTTTTGGTCATGGCAACCCAAAATCCGATTGAGCAGGAGGGGACCTACCCACTTCCAGAAGCCCAGATGGATCGATTCATGCTGAAAGTGATCGTTGGCTATCCGAATCGCGATGAAGAGCGTCAGATTCTGGAACGCATGTCGAAAACCAAGGCTTCCTACGACGTACATTCAGTATTGAATCTGGAAGAAGTCGTTGCAGCTAGAAAACTGATCGATGAGATCTATGTCGATGAGCGCGTCAGCAAGTACATCGTTGATCTGGTAATCGCCACTCGTGAACCTGAGTCGTACGGGCTGTCGCTGGAGCACCTGATTCAGTATGGCGCATCGCCACGAGCCTCGATCAACCTGACTCTAGCGGCAAAGGCAAACGCATTTTTAGCTGGCCGTGGCTATGTCACGCCGCAGGATGTCAAGGATATGGCATACGATGTGCTCCGACATCGTGTCATCCTGACGTACGAGGCGGAAGCTGAAGAGTTGGGCTCCGTGGATGTGATTGACAAAATATTGGGCCAGATTCAAGTTCCCTGATTGACAACAGTATCCAACATAGTTTGCTGCCCAATGGTTTGTGTCCGGAAGGATGATCGAAATGATCCCAGTAGACATAATGAAAAAAATTCGACGGATTGAAATCCGCACTTCACATGTCGTTGATGACATGTTGGGTGGACAGTACCATTCTGCCTTCAAGGGTCGGGGTATTGAGTTTGAGGAGGTTCGTCCCTATCAGATTGGTGACGATGTTCGCACAATCGACTGGAATGTTACCGCCCGAACCGGTGATCCGTTCGTCAAGCTTTTTCGCGAGGAGCGCGAATTAACGGTCCATTTGGTGGTGGACCTGAGCGCCTCGCAGTCACTGGGAACCCAACAGCAGTCCAAACGGGATTTGGTGACAGAATTAGGAGCAACGCTAGCTTTTTCCGCGATAAAGAACAACGACAAGGTTGGTCTGACGTTGTTCACTGATGGCATTGAAAAGGTTGTGCCACCGGCTAAGGGAACTAGGCATGTGTTGCGCGTTATCCGTGAGCTTCTGTACTGCGAACCAATCGGACGCGGTACTGATATTGCAGGGACACTGGATCACATTAACAGAACGGCCAAACGTCGTTCGGTGATATTTTTGATCAGCGATTTCCAGGATAGCGATTATCAAAATCCACTGCGGATTGCTCGCCGGAAACACGACATCATTCCAATTATTGTTGGCGACCAACGTGAAACCGAGATGCCCAATGTGGGAATCGTCGAATTACGTGATTCGGAAACTGGTGAAATTGTTGTTTTTGATACGACAAGCCGCCGTCATCGTGAGTTGTATAAGAAGCACGCGGCTCTGGAAGCAGAGAATCGGGAGCGATTATTCCGAAAACTGAAGATGGATCCCATCTATATCAACACCGGCGAAGACATGGTCGATCCACTACGTCGATTTTTTCACAAGCGGGAGGCGCGTCGATGAGAGGAATCGTACAACGATTGAAAAACCACAAAAGTTCTATTGACCGTTGCGGCGGTCGGATGGGTGGGCGGCACGCCCATCTGTTTGTGCTCGTGACAGCCCTGATGCTATTGGCTGGTGCCTGCAGCCAGGGCGAAAAGACGCCGGATGTCACCAGCGACATCCACGTTACGCGGCATTCCAAAAAGGGCCCGGTCCAGATGACAGCCTTTGTGGATCGAACCTCAGCCCAAGTTGCCGAGCCGATCACGATGTCGCTCACCGTTAAGGCTCCGGCCGGCGTGACGGTCCAATTTCCAGAAGTTGGAAAATCGCTCGGTTCTTTTGATGTCCTCAACTCCAATGACAAATTGGATATTCCCGAAAGTGACGGGCGAAGTTGGAAGCGAACGTATCAACTCGAATCACTCAGCTCGGGGACACAAGAAATTCCTGCGATCCCGGTATCATTTACCGACCATCGCCAAGAAGAGTCTGCCATCGACTCTCTCGCCTCGGAGTCTATGGAAATCAAGATTGTGAGTTTGTTAGAAGGTCAGGCTGATCCCATGCAGTTTCGAGATATCAAGGGATTGGTCGAGATTCCCCTTGCAACGGTGCAGCAAACATCCTGGACATCGTATGGGATTGTCGGCGGCATACTTTGTCTGATTGCTTCGGCAGCTCTGTTTTGTTGGTATCGGCTACAAAAAGAATTGACTGTCAAGCAATGGGCGCTGAAGCAGTTGGCCGATCTGGAAGCCAGTGGGCTACTTGAGTCCGGGGAGACCCATGAATTTTATTGCAAATTGACGGACATCGTCCGTTTCTATATCGAACGTCGCTTTGGCTACTCCGCACCAAAGCAGACAACTACGGAATTCCTGCTAGCGATGCGAACAGAGAGTATGCTCCAAGACGTGCATCGTGCATCGCTGCAGGAGTTCCTTATTTTTGCGGATATGGTCAAGTTTGCCTGCCTCGATCCTTCGCGCAGAGAAGCGGAACAGGCGATTGAAAAAGCGTGCGAGTTTGTTTGTACGACATCCCAAGAGGATGCAAAACCACAATCGTCAACGCCGGAGCAGGTGGCAGCATGATTTTCCATCCATTATCAGCTTGTTTTCTTTTGCTGCTTCTATTGATCGTGCCAGCTGCCTGGTTGCTGTTCAGAAAGCAGAAAGCATCCGCGATCCGCTTCAGTTCCACGTCCGCCGCCGCTGTCGCAGGTGCAACCTGGAAAACCCGAACGCGTTGGATTTTGCCCTGTCTACGGTTATTGGCCATTGCGCTGTTGATCGTGGCTATTGCCCGGCCAATGTTGGGTCGCAAGGTGACAACAGTCGATTCCGATGGTATTGCGATCCAACTGGTAGTGGACCGCAGCGGTAGTATGCAGGCCATGGATTTTGAAGTTGATGGAAGACCCGTCGATCGTCTTACCGCGATCAAGGATGTGGCCGGTAAGTTCGTGAATGGTGGCGATGATTTGCCAGGTCGATTTGCGGATTTGGTGGGCCTGATCACCTTTGCTGGCTATGCCGATGGTGTGAGTCCGTTGACACTGGATCATTCGTATCTGACCGCACGGCTCCGAAAAACGGAGATTGCCACTGATCAAAACGAAGATGGAACAGCGATTGGCGATGCCATCAGTCTCGCACTTGAAAAATTGAAAACACTCGATCAACGTCGCGATGAACAGGGTGAAGAAGTACAGAGTAAAATTGTCATCCTGCTCACCGATGGTGAAAATAATGCAGGATCCGTTGAGCCTTCTGAGGCAGCCGCGCTGGCAGAGACGCTGGGGATCAAGGTGTACACCATTGGTGTTGGTACGACTGGCCGTGCGCCTGTGCCGGTGACCAATCCACTCACAGGTCGCCGCACCATGCAGTGGGCAGAAGTTCATATCGATGAAGAGACACTTCGAAACATTGCCCAGAAGACAGGTGGAAAATATTTTCGTGCCACAGATACCGAGTCGCTTGCCGCAATTTATGAAGAGATCGACATTCTGGAAAAAAGTCGCGTTGAAGAACGACACTACGTTGATTATCGAGAGCTAGCGATTGAGCCATTACCCGCTGGTTTTTTTCAGTTGCCCCCCTTGGTCTTGGTGGCCCTGATTCTTTTGGTAACGCAAAGTTGTCTAGGTGCTTTTGTCTATCGACAGATTCCGTGATGCATAGGGAGAGATAATAATGGACATCCAGTTTGGTAGTTTGAGCAGCCTAAACCTTCTTTGGGTCGTTGCGATTGCTCTGGGAGCTATGGTTACTGCTCTTATTATAAAGCGGAGGGCGGCAAAGAAGTTTGCCACACCGAATTTACTGGCCCGCCTCATTCCGCATGGTGGATTTTCACGCAGCCTGTTTCGCATTGTGTTGGTTACAGCAGCAATGTTGGCCCTGGTTGTAGCACTCATCGATATTCGGTGGGGCCGAAATTGGCGGGATGTTCCTCAAAAGGGTATTGAAGTGGTGTTCGCGTTGGATATTTCGCGATCCATGTTAGCGGAGGATGTGAGTCCGAACCGCTTGGAGCGCGCCAAGCAGCAGATCCTAGACATTCTGGATGTGATGGATGGTGATCGAGCGGGTTTGGTGGTCTTTGCAGGTCGTGCCAAGCAGCAAATTCCTCTCACGAGCAACTACCACGACTTCAAACTGATGCTGGAAGAAGTAGGTCCCCATTGCTTAGAGCGAGGTGGCTCTCGCCTGGGGGATGCAATCCGAGTTGCGAGATCTACATTTCTTGACGAGAGTGACAATCACAAGGCTCTCGTGATCATCACCGATGGCGAAGATCATGAGAGCGAACCGATTGAGGAAGCCAAAGAAGCATTTGCCGAGGCTGGAATCCGGACTTTTACAATTGGTTTAGGCGATTTCGACCAGGGATCAAGGATCCCAGTCCGTTTGGCCAGCAACAGTAGATCTTATTTGCAGCACGGTGGGCAAGAGGTCTGGTCGCGCCTTCATGGGGATGTTCTCAAAGAGATCGCACTAAAGGGTGAAGGTGCTTATATCCCAGCCGGCACAAAACAGGTTGATATGGCTGATGTGTATCGAGGTTATGTTGCGAGCGTCGAGCAAACCGAATTTGAGACCGCTCGTATCAACAGTTACATACCGCAATTTCAGTGGTTTGTCGGTTTCGCTCTTGCATTCATTGTGCTGGACACCTTTTGGATGGCTGGCGGGAGGCGGAGAAAAGTTATGGAAAGGGTAAATGTATGAGTAGCCAGACGCGAATTAGCAGGTTAGATATCGTGATGGTCATCCTCATTGCGCTCCTCCTAGTATCCCTTCTCTCTGGTCCCGCCGATGCAAAGGCCGGGCAGGTCGCCAATGGCCATCCGCAGGGCCAAGACGCCCCTTCAGCGGTAGACATCCAGCAGTTTCAACCGTTTGAGAATCAATCTGGCAATGTCTCAGGAACGGAATCAGAGGGAGAGGATCCGCAGTCGGACAGTTATGAAGCGGCATACAACCAGGGGGTGACCCATTATCGTAGTGGCGACTATGCCACCGCCCGCGACCTGTTTACGCGATCTACAGGCGTGGAAGATCGCCAATTAGAGGCCAAATCGCGATTTAATCTTGCAAACTGTGATTATGCCGAGGCAGTCGGTCTTGCGGAGCAGGATTCTCAGGCGGCAATTGAAAAACTAAAGACGGCAATCTCGCACTACCGGGGTGCATTGGATGCTGATTCGAACGATACCGATTCGAGGGCCAATGCCGAATTGGCTGCCATGTTGATCGAAAATCTTCAAAAGCAGCAGGACCAGCAGAACGAAGAGCAGCAGAACGAGGATCAACAGAACGAAGACCAGCAGAACGAGGACGAGCAGAATCAGGATCAACAGAACGAAGAGCAACAGAACGAGGATCAACAGAACGAGGATCAACAGAACGAGGATCAACAGAACGAGGGCGAGCAGAATCAGGACGAGCAACAGAACGAAGACCAGCAGAACGAAGAGCAGCAGAACGAGGATCAGCAGAACGAGGATCAGCAGAACGAGGATCAACAGAACGAGGGCGAGCAGAATCAGGACGAGCAGCAGAACGAGGATCAACAGAACCAGGGCGAGCAGAATCAGGACGAGCAGAATCAGGACGAGCAACAGAACCAGGGCGAGCAGAATCAGGACGAGCAGAATCAGGACGAGCAACAGAACGAGGATCAACAGAACGAGGATCAACAGAACGAGGGTGAGCAGAATCAGGACGAGCAACAGAATCAGGCCGAGCAACAGAATCAGGCCGAGCAGGGCCAGGAGGAGAAAGAACAACAGCAGCACGATGCACCGTCATCCGCTCAGGCGGGTCAGCCGGAAGACGAACAAGAGCGGCACGAAGGTCAGGCTCCTCATTTTGGACATCAGCCACAGGGCGAAGAGGAGGCTCGGCCGATGACCAAAGAGGAAGCAGAAAAGATGCTCCAGGCCGTACGTGATCGTGATTTGAAGCGACGTTATGAAAAGCTCCGAAAGACCCAGCGGTACTATCAACCTGTAGATCGTGACTGGTAAAGAACGGATAGACACCATGAAAAAAGATCGCACACATATACAGATTTTAGGTATTGTTGTTGGCCTCGTGGTCGCAATGACGGTGGCGCTCGTGCCAGCGAATCTAGCCGCTGCTACGGTGGATGCGGCTCTGTCAACGCAGGAGGCCTATGTGGGTGTTCCGATCACCATGCATTTAAGAATTAGCAATGCTGGTAGTCATACGCAGCCCGTCATTCAGGAAGTTGCTGGAGTGGATATCGAGTCTTCCGGTGTGCCGAGTCAGAGTTCTCAAACAACGATTATCAATGGTCGTCGAAGTCATCTCACGTCTATAACCTATGCCTGGCAGTTGACACCCAGAAGGGAAGGAACGTTCCATATTCCATCTGTGGAGGTCCAAGCAGATGGCCGCATCGAGCGTACACGGCCGCTCTCCTTTCTGGCCACGAAAAGCGAAACAGGAGATCTTTTGTTTGTCGAGGTGGAGGGTAAAGAAGAAAAACTGTATGTAGGGCAGCCACTTGATTTGACACTACAGATTCTGATCAAGCAGTTTCACGATGACCGCTATGATGTCACTCTTTCTCCCAGTGATATGTGGAGTCTGATTTCCACAGAACATTCCAACTGGGGATCCTTTGATGAAACACTCCGTGAGTTGGCTCAAGAGCAACGTCGTGTTGTCGGTCGCAAGGTGCTTCGTGACAATGGCGAAGGGCAGGATGAAATGTATTACCTGTACGAAATTCCTGCGACTATTTATCCGACCCGGCCAGGGAAGGTGGATGCGGGTGATGTCCAGGTTGTGATGCAATATCCGACATCATTGACGCGATCCCGGGATTTCTTTTCCGCAGGTCAGTTAACAATCAATCAGGCCCGGCCCATTGTAGAAGATGCGCAGATTCCCACGACTGAAGTGATCGCAATTCCGACGGAGGGGCGGCCCGCTGATTATCGTGGAGCTGTTGGGCATTATGAAATCATTACCCGCGCTACGCCAATCGATATCAAAGCAGGGGATCCGATTACGCTCCATATCGGAATCCGGGGCGATGGACCCATGGAGTTGGTGCAGGCCCCACCACTGGCGAAATTATCAGAGTTTTCTCAGGACTTCAAAGTTCCGGATGAGGCACTCGCAGGTGTTGTTGAGGATGACGTTAAAGTCTTTAGTGCCAGCATTCGACCTCGTCGCGAGGGGATTTCCCAGATTCCGGCAGTTCCACTGAGTTATTTTGATCCTGACAAAGAAAAGTTTGTAACCGCTTGGAGCGAACCGATTGCGATCAAAGTTCAGCCTGCGGATACGTTGGCTCTTTCCTCGATCATTGCGGCTGGTGGTCGTCAGGCAGCAACGGGTACTTCAGAGGATACCCACGGTCCGGTATCTCAGGTTTCGTTTAACAATTACAAGGGCAGCGATTTATTGGTGAGTGCAAAGCCCGTAAATCCGTTGGTTCTGGTTGGCGCCCTTTTGTTTTCCCCGTTTGTGTTTGTAGTCTTTGCCCTGATCAAATATTGGCCTCAGGTCACTGATGTCTTCCAAAATAGCCGTCAGGCGGCGTTTCGCCGAGCGGATCGTGGTTTGCAGGTAGCAAAGACCAGTGATGATGTCGCATTGGTGATGCTCGGGTATGTTGCCGATCGTGTGGGAATGTCGGCTACAGGACTGACGCGCACTGAAGCGGTTGCAGCGTTGCGAAAGCATGGATTGCAAAGCGGCAGCGGAGAGCTAGATAGTTTGCTTTGTGAGTGTGAGACAAGTTGCTATGCAGGTATTGCGGACAATGATATTGAGTCACTCATCAGTCGTGGAAAATCTTGTCTGACAATGCTCAGCCGACAGCGGACAGTGGGCCACGGATCTACCTCGGGAAAGAGAATTTGGAATCGATCATTTTCGAAGACAACCGCTGCAAGTGTCCTTCTCCTAGCCACACTAGCATCGGGCAGCTTTCCGGCGGGAGCGAATATTGCGAAAGCGGCCGAATTGAGTCCTGAGCAATCCAGGCAGATTCTTCAAGAAGCAACCGATGCTTACGAGCGAGGCCAAACTGCCTCTGATGACGCCGCGGTTGCAAAAGAAGCATTTACAGTAGCCGCGAGTAAGTATCAGATCCTCGTCGATGATGGGATCGAGAATGGAAAACTCAATTTCAACCTTGCCGGAGCCTATCTGCAGATTGGCAATCCGGGCCGCGCTTTAGCAAATTATGAGCGGGCCGCTTTGTTGCTGCCTGGCGATCCAGTAGTCATCGCCAATCGAGATCATGCAATTTCTGTGCTAACGGGAGAAAATCCAAAAGAGCAGAGATCACTCACTGAGCGCGTGATGATTTGGAACAAAAACTTATCCCTCGACAGCCGACTTATTGTAGGTGTGATTTCCTGGTCGGTTTTGTGGCTGACAATGGCGACAGGTCTTTTGTTTGCGAAAAAGGGATTGCGATACATCATGATTCCAGCAGCAGTTGGTTTCATTCTCTGTGCTGGATCATTGGGACTCCAATGGTCCGAACCAGTCAGCAGCGATCGAGGTGTGATTGTTGTCGCTGGCACACAACTGCATGTCGGAAATGGAGACGGTTTTGCCCTTGCAGGAGAAACATCTCTCGATATGGGCACCATGTTTGAAGTCGTACAGCAACGTGGCGACTGGCTTCAAGTTCGCACATCCGATGGCCGTGCAGGCTGGCTTACTAAGAAAAACACCGAACTTATTTCGTCGCGATATTGGCATGCGACATAACGGATCCTGAGGATCCATCCATTGAGAAGGGAGTATGTGATGAGAAAGTTATTTATAGTTGCGTTGGTATCGTCAATGTTAACACCGGGCATTCTGTACGTGGCGAATGTAAGTGGTGATACCACCACAAAGCAGGCGAACACTGCCGGGACGAACATGGCCAACGTCAGTTACTGTATTGGAATTAGTTTTGGAAAGAGCATGCGCGGCCAACAGATCGACATTGATCTTCCGGCATTTTCTGATGGCATCAAGGCGGGCGTCGAGGGGACAGAAAGTAAGTACACCGAAGCCGAAATGCGTGAGGTGATGTTGAAATTTCAGACAAGCATGATCGAGAAGCAGGTCGAATCGCAGGAACAGGCCGCCGAGGCTGCAAGCCAAAAGGAAAAGCAATTCTTTGAGGAGAACAAGAAGAAAAATGGTGTCTCTTCCACGGATAGCGGCCTGCAATATCGTATCATCAAGAGTGGTGAGGGCCCGAAGCCGACGGTCAGCGATTCTGTGACCGTCCATTATCATGGCACCTTAACGGATGGCACTGTCTTTGACAGTTCTTACGAACGTGGCGAGCCGGTGACCTTTAAGGTAGACCGCGTCATTGCCGGTTGGACTGAAGCCTTGCAGTTGATGCATGAAGGCGACAAGTGGGAACTCTACATTCCCTCGACTCTTGCCTATGGTTCCCATGGTGCCGGTGGTCGCATTGGCCCCAATGAGACGCTTGTTTTTGAAGTGGAATTGATCAAAGTGGGTTCGACAGACCCCGCTGCCGCAAAAGCGAGCAAAGACATTAGTTGAGTTGTTAAAGCAGTAGTCTGTTTGTCGTTTTGTGATTTAATGACGAGTCGCGGGCGCCTCTTGTGCCTGCGACTCGTTTTTTAATTATCCCGAAGAAGCGCACGTCGAGCAATGTGTGTTATGTAGACCAGCACAATAAGACACATGGCAAAGCCTGCGAGTACAATAATTGTGTGGAGGCGACTATGAGTCTCCGGTGGTCCGCTCACAACGATACTCACATGCTTGACTAGGTAGCCGAAGTAGACTTCAACAAAAAACGTAGGAATCAGCCCCAGGCAAGAGATGAGAAAGCTCGAAAAGCGAACCCGCATGGCACCCAGTATATAACTGACGATGGTGGGGTTGATCGGTGTCATTCGCAGTAGAATTAGAAGGCGGATTCCTTCTCGTTCTGCAGCATGCTTTATAATTGAAAATCTTGGGTGGTTATTCAGAAATACCCGAAAGTAATGCTCGAGAAAACGTTTCCCCGTGAAATAATTTAGAATGGCGCCGATCACGCCACCAACAAACATTAGCACAGTTCCCCAAAGCAAGCCGAAAAGTGTTCCGGCGATGATGGCGAAAATCGTATCGGGTACAAAAACGGAAGAGAGCAAGATAAAAATAATCAGAAACGCAACCGGTCCCCATGCTCCGCGTGCGACGATCCATTCCTCCAACTGTTCCGCATCGTTTCGGAGCGCAGTTCCCAACAACACGATGGTTGCCAGGATCAATACGATGGCACCAATTCGCCAGAACAATACATAGTCTTTTTGCGAACTAGTTGATTTTTTATCTTTTTTTATAGAGGTCACAACTGCACGGTATGAGTTGGATATGCTGACTTTCGAAGACCAAATACGTTTTGTCTCGCGGGTGCTATTTTAGTCGCCAGACAGGGACAATCATTTTCCAGGGATATACCTAGTGAGCCTCGCGATTATTGTGAAACAGGACTCAAAAGCACAATACCTGTGCCAGGAGTATCTGCCCCTCCGCGAAGAATGTCGATTATTTTTGGTGCTGTCGTTCATTGACTACCAGATTTTGATTTCACATAATTGCGTTCGCATTGTTGGCGGTATTCATGGGGAAAGCTGTGATCGAGGCAATCGGATTCGGGTTTCTGCTATAGTATCATGTCGATGATCGGCACTCGACGGGTTGGATATGGTATTTCAAAAAGTATTGTAGTGGCTCATTACATTCATGCTTAGTGGGTTAATATACGTGGTGGCGTTTCAGATGGCTTAGATGTGAAACCGGAGCCGACATGCGATTTGCACCGCTGATAATTTCAGGATGTCTCACCCTGTTGTTTGGTCTGCTTGGCCAGACTGAATCCCACGTGTTCCATCTCTTAACGGTACTTTTTGGCTATTTGACTTTAGTCGGAATTTGGGATGTGGTTCAAAGTCACCACAGTATCACCCGAAATTATCCCATCATTGCCCATCTTCGATTTATGCAAGAGACGATACGTCCAGAGATTCATCAGTATTTTGTCGAAAGCGATATCGACGGGCGTCCCTACAATCGCAATCAACGTTCGCTTATCTATCAACGAGCAAAAAATGTTGAAGAAAAACGACCATTTGGTACAGAACTGGATGTCTATGATCCTCGGCACGAATGGTTAGAGCACTCAATGCATCCGCATGCCACGAGTGACGAGCCATTTCGTACAACAGTGGGCGGGCCAGGTTGTAAGCAGCCATATTCCTGTTCGGTTTTGAACGTATCCGCTATGAGTTTTGGCTCAATCAGCGCGAATGCCGTTATGGCACTTAATGCAGGTGCCAAACAGGGAGACTTTTATCAATGCACGGGGGAGGGTGGCATCAGTTCGTGCCATAAAAAATATGGTGGTGATCTCGTGTGGCAGATAGGAACAGGCTATTTTGGCTGCCGAAACGATGATGGCACCTTTGATGAAGGTCTCTTTGCCGAACAAGCAAAGTTGGATCAGGTGCGGATGATCGAAATCAAGATTTCGCAAGGAGCGAAGCCGGGCCATGGGGGAGTGTTGCCTGCTTCCAAAATCACTCCTGAGATTGCGGCTGCCCGCAAGATACCGATGGGACGCGACTGTATTTCTCCGCCCGGGCATTCCGCTTTCACAACACCGCTTGGTTTGTGTGAGTTTATTAACAAGTTACGGAGCCATGCTGAAGGAAAGCCAATCGGCTTCAAATTGTGTGTTGGCCATCGTGCGGAATTTCTTAGCATTTGTAAGGCGATGTTGGAAACCAACATATTGCCCGATTTTGTTACGGTAGATGGTGCCGAAGGGGGGACAGGCGCAGCACCACTAGAATTTGCTGACAGTTTGGGCACACCTTTGAAGGGGGGACTTATCTTTGTGCATAATGCGCTTGTTGGTTGCAATCTGCGGGATAAGATCAAGATCGCTGCGGCAGGAAAGGTCGCTTCGGCATTCGCGATTGCTAGGAATCTGGCGATTGGTGCGGACTGGTGCAACGCTGCTCGCAGTTTCATGATGGCGGTTGGCTGCATTCAGGCTCAGGTTTGCCATACCAATAATTGTCCGGTTGGTGTTGCAACACAAGATCCTCGTCGAACTTGGGCCCTCAATGTGAAGAATAAACGCGACCGGACATATAATTTTCACCGCAACACAATGAAGGCACTCTCTGAAATTGTCGCTGCCGCTGGTCTGGATCACCCTCGGGAGTTGGGGCCATGGCATATCTGTCTCCGGGGAGTGGGTACACAGATCATGACCTATGATGAAGCCTTTCGGTTTTTACGGCCTGGTGAGTTACTCGACGGTACCGATGACCCTGGTTTTGAACGCTATTGGCAACTCGCCTCACCCGAAATGTTCCATGCGGATATTCCAGCAAACGATTAGTGTGGTCATGGGCACTTTTTTTCGAACCATGCGATTGACGGCACGTTTAATTGGATCGTTGAGTCCTAAATCATGGGTTGGTTTTTTGGGCTCTGCACCCCGGCCTTTATTTGCAAAGGCTCTTTAAATCACTATGATCAGCCAAACTATGAGTAATCAAAAGGTGGCTTCCTCACACCCCCATGTTGTCATCATTGGTGGTGGGTTTGGTGGCCTGCATACTGCCAAAGGACTTAAGGATGCGCCAGTTTGCATCACATTGATTGACCAGAGGAACTACCATCTCTTTCAGCCCCTGCTCTATCAGGTGGCAACTGCTGAGTTAGAACCCAACAACATTGCGTTTCCGATCCGAAAAGTCTTTCAGAAGCAGAAGAATTGCGATGTAGTGCTTGGGAAAGTGACAGCAATTGACCTGGAGGGCAAGTGCGTTCAGGTTGACGGCGGGAAGGTGCATTACAACTACTTGGTTGTGGCAACCGGTGCGCGACAATCTTACTTCGGCCGCGATGAATACCGTCCGCATGCACCAGGTCTCAAGTCGATTGATGATGCCCTCGAGATACGCCGTCGTGTGTTGTTGGCATTTGAGGAGGCAGAGTGGGAAGAGGATGCCGCATCACGTCAGGCCAAGCTAACGTTTGTCATTGTGGGTGGTGGTGCCACCGGAATGGAGTTGGCCGGTGCCATTACGGAATTGGCTACAAAAACGTTGCCGAACGATTTTCATAACATCGATACCCGCCAAGCCCGCGTAATCCTTATTCAAGGAGCACCGCGTCTCGTCCCATCCATGCCGGAGGACTTGGCGGATCGAGCACATCGGGTACTCGAACAATTGGGTGTGGAAATCCGACTCAACACCCTTGTCACAGATGTGACAGAGAAGGGTGTGGAAATTGGTGAGGAAAAAATATGTGCTCAAAATATTTTCTGGGCTGCTGGTGTGCAGGGGCAAGAGGTCTGCAAAACGTTGGGCGTTGAATCCGATCGGGCCGGTCATGTTGTAGTGCAACAGGATCTGTCTATTCCAAATCACCCGAAAGCCTTTGTCATTGGTGATGCTGCCGCCGCTACAGATGCTGCGACCGGATCGCCGGTGCCTGGTGTTGCCCAGGGAGCGATCCAGGCTGGAGATTTCGTAGCCAAAATAATTTGTAATGATCTGAAAGGTGTCCTCCCGAAAGACAGGCCCGCCTTCAATTATTACGACAAGGGATCGATGGCAATGGTGGGTCATGGAAATGCAATTGCCGCAATTGGTAAAATGCACCTGGGGGGTTTTTTAGGCTGGTTGGTATGGAATGTCGTCCACGCCATGTTCCTTGTTGGTTTTGGTAATAAGTTGGTTGTCCTCTGCCAATGGTTTTGGGACTATGTGCGGCATGCACGACAATCTCGACTCATTACGGGTGATCCCAAAGTATGCATCAAGACATTACGTCAAAAAAGAGTTTCCGAAGACAAACATCATACTGCTTAGCGATAGGAGAGTCTGTGAGATGACTAAAAAAGAAACGCATAATGATTTCGCCGATTTCCAGTCGCGCGTTATCTCGCCGGCTTATGGTCGTCGCGCAATGGTAAATCCAATCCCAAAATGCGAACTTCCTGAGGGACAATTGGATCCCCGGATTGCCTACCAGTTGATCAGTGACGAATTAATGCTTGATGGAAACTCGCGTCTAAATCTGGCCACGTTTGTCACGACCTGGATGGAGCCGGAAGCCCAGAAGTTATTGTCGGAGACATTTGACAAGAACATGATCGACAAGGATGAATATCCACAGACCGCAGAAATTGAAATGCGTTGTGTGCATATTATGTCTCGTCTGTGGAATGCTCCTAAAGCCGAAATCGCAACAGGGTGTTCAACGATTGGATCAAGCGAAGCTGCGATGCTTGGTGGTATGGCACTCAAGTGGCGATGGCGGGATCGTATGCGCGCGAAAGGCAAACCAACAGATAAGCCCAATCTGGTGATGGGGATTAATGTCCAGGTGTGTTGGGAAAAGTTTTGTCGCTATTGGGAAATTGAGCCTCGTTTTGTGCCCATGGAGGGTAATCGCTTCTGCCTAAATGCTGAAGAAGCACTGAAGCTTGTAGACGAAAATACCATCGGTATTGTGGTCATCATGGGAAGTACGTTCGATGGGCGCTATGAAAACGTCAAGGAAGTTAACGACGCACTCGTTAAGTTGAACAAGAAGACTGGCTATGAGGTACCGATTCATGTTGACGCTGCCAGTGGCGGTTTTATTGCTCCTTTTTTACAGCCTGACATTGAATGGGATTTCCGCCTGCCGCTGGTCAAATCAATCAATAGCTCAGGACACAAGTATGGTTTGGTGTATCCTGGCGTAGGCTGGGTCGTCTGGCGGGACAAAGATCAGTTGCCGGAGGATTTGATCTTTCACTGTAATTATCTGGGTGGCGATCTTCCAAATTTTGCGTTAAATTTTTCGCGTCCAGGGAATAAGGTGATTGCTCAGTATTACAATTTCATCAGACTTGGCAGGGAGGGTTACTTCCAGATCCAAAAAAATTGTCAGGATGTCGCACTCTATCTTTCAAATCAAATTGCCGAAATGGGGCCTTTTGAATTGATCTCCGATGGGAGTGATATTCCGGTCTTTGCGTTCTCGGTTCGTGGAGCAGGAACAGGGGATGCGAATTTTTCGGCCTATGACCTGTCAGACAAAATCCGCGAACGAGGGTGGCTGATACCGGCATATACATTCCCCAAAAATCGTGAGGATCTTGCCGCGCTGCGGATCGTTGTTAAGGAAGGTTTTAGCCGCGATATGGCTGACTTACTTATCAAGGATCTCCTCCACGTAGTCGCCTATTACGAGTCACAGTCGACCCACATCCCAAAGAAGGCAGGACATACTGTGTCAGGCGCAGCATTCCATCACTAAGAAAGGCGTCCTGTCTCGCTGCGTCACTCTGCTGAGAAACGGAGTGCTGAGAAACGGATTTATTGCGATTTCTTTTCCTTGTCGTCCTTGAGGATCGCGCGGACGGTGTTCTTCCGACGTGTGTGCGGATTCCAAATTTCAAAAGAGATTTCGTGCTTAGGGTTTTCCCGAGTCTCCTCAAAGACAACGGCAACCTGACGATAACTATTGAGCGGCGCACCATTGATTTTCAGAATAAAGTCTCCTGGAATGAGTCCCATTTTAGCTGCCGGACTATCGGGGGTGACGGTATCGACAATCAGACCGGAAATCTCTCCCTGTTGTCCCAGGTAACCCGTGAAACCGAGATGGAGCCAGTCCTGTTTCCAAGGTTCAATAAATCCTCCGAGGACCGCCTTACTTGCTGTGGGGTAAAATAGTGAATAGCGCTGGAGCACCTCGGGTTGCCCGGCAAAGGTCGAGGCTCCCAGGTATGTGCGGTAGTGGGGCACATAGATATATTGTCCGCCCGTAGTCGTAGCCCCGCCATAGTGATGGTGTACGTGAAGGACCATCGGCTTCTGATCGCCAGCGTTGTCCTTTGCATCACTTTGTTCTTCACCGTGTATGGTTAGGACCAGGCCCAGTAATCCCGAAAAGGCGACAAAAAGGATGACACCTAGTTGTTTGGGACACGTTTGTTTCATGGTTGGATCCTTGTGGTAAGACTTCATACTATTTAAAAAATGATCTTATCAACGACAGCCTGCGCATCGCTAATGATGAGTGTCCCATCATAATCTCGGTCAGCCAACTTATCAAACGCGGAAGCAAGTCAACTTTCATCTAATCGTTCAACTTCAAAGCCGTGTGGGTATGGCGGATGTTGATGCATGATTTCTTCCCAGTGTTTGATGGGAGTATCGGCCGTAGAAAGTTCAATTTGGGATTTCTGCCGATTAGCAATCGCGATAATTTTGGGCCACCACTCCTTGTCCAGATATTCTATTCGTTGTGCTTGTTCCTCGTCTTTGATCCCCTCCTCGTGTGGATCGTGAGGCCCATGATCATAATTCATATCTCGCCAGTCGTCGCCATCCTCTGGAATTTGTCCATCGCGATCTGAAGGCAGTTTGTCAGCATGATGCCCAAAGTGTGATTTGTGTCGCATAGGTTGTCCCCTCCCGTTATTTGAAAGGTGCTTGAGATCTCCCGAGTGTAAGTGATTTTGGCGTCCTTTTCAAAATGTGCCAGTGGCCCTTCATTTGGCCCCAAAACGTGGCTCGAAGGCGTTATGGCCCATTGATGATGAAGAGAACAAAGTTGTTTTGGGATGAAAGGAAGGAGAAATTATACTATGTTTATTAGGAGAGAGTTTGTTGGCTGTTTTGGCCCAATCTTTTTGCACAGGTAAGTAACCCTGGAAAAAAGGAACCTAAATATGTGTAGGCGTGTTCTCTGCCTTACTGCGGGGTTTGTTTTTGTATTGGCCATTTTCCTTTTGGGTGGTAGCGGATGTGTCTTTGCAGAAGACACGGCGAAGGCAAAACAACTGGTAGATCAAAAAACAAGCAAATCAGCTTCCAAAAAGGCGACACCTACGGCAATCGCCCAATCAGATCGGGAGAAAATATGGACCAGTCCGGAAATGTTGCGCGCTAGGGCCTGGCTGGAGGAGTATTTCCGTGTGTCAAAAAAATATACTCCCGAGCAAAAAAAGGAATATCGCAAACATTTGGAATCCATGACGGCTCCCCAGATGGAAATATGGCTGATGCAGTTTGAACAAGAGCGACAAGCAGCTTCAAAAAAAAATGAAGCTGAAAATCAAAACCGTGCTGTACGAACGAAGCGCGGCCTAGCCGAGATTCGTAAGCAGCAAAATACCCTCAAAGATATTGAGACGGGTTTGCATAAGCAGGCTGCTCAGGAAGAGAAGACGATTAATCAGGATCGACAGTTCGCTCGCTCAATGTACAAGCAACAACAGGAGGAAGCAGCTCAGGCTCAGAT
>Ga0315338_1001415_pt1 | contig 30390 bp, 32 predicted proteins | sample ASW8metaG_FD_204518 | JGI IMG/M metagenome (GOLD analysis project Ga0315338, IMG submission 204518) | Ammonia-oxidizing marine archaeal communities from Monterey Bay, California, United States - ASW #8 | ecosystem: Environmental > Aquatic > Marine > Coastal | place: USA: California | collected... | reverse complement strand
AGAGACGGGCTGGAAGAAATGGAACCGAGGTTTGCGCGGCCAGAAGCAACAGAGGCGATACCATCTACATTTGGCCCGCCGGGTACTACGTTCAGGCTCATGCCTGCGTCCTTAAAATATCCAAGTTTTTCAGCGGCGATTTCACCCAAGATACCATTGGAGGCCAACCAGCCTAATTGCAAATTCACCTCATATAGGCCAGCAGCATTCACCGAACCAAAACTAAGCATGGAACCTGCCATGGCGCCCGCTGAGACAACCCCCAAACCCTGCAATACATTTCGCCTGTTAATACCTAGCTCTTTTTTCCTGATCATTGTCGCCCTCCCCTGTTATTTGATATGCAGATAGAACGGCAATGGTACGATTGCTCTGCTCTGCGCTTTTTATTATGGACTTGACTGTAGGCGAAACAGAGGCGAGACTAAAAGGATCGATATTGACCAACAGTGGTGCATTTTTTGCATCACCTAAAATTAAGACACCCCTCATGCATACTATTTTTCTGCACTATCTTGATGAAGTAGCACGACAAAATTCCATACGGAAAGCTGCGAAAATTTTAAACGTGTCATCAACTTCCGTAAACCGCAAAATTATCAATGTGGAAGAGCAACTCGGCATCCGTTTATTTGATCGCTCTCCTGAGGGCGTCGAAATCACGGCGGCCGGAAAAATTGTCCTGGAGCATTGCCGAAAAACACTTTACGATTTCAATCAAGTTAGGACAATAATTGACGATATTCGAGACCTGAAAACAGGGCATCTCAGTATAGAAACGGTCGATTCCATGACGTTCGGCGTTTTACCCAGAATTCTTGAGGAATTTAGTAAACAGCATCCCAGTATATCCCTGTCCGTCACCACATCCGTTGCTGATGATATATCGAAAGCGGTAGCAACAGGCGAGACGGATATGGGTTTTAATTTCACGAAAGAAGTCCATCCGGATGTCCGTGTCGTTGCCGAAAAAGCGGCACCTTTCGGAATTGTAATGAGACCGGATCATCCGCTTGCCGAACGCCATTCCGTCGGCATTGCGGATATTGAGGGGTATCCGTTGGTGCGCACTATTGATGCCAGATCAAGAAATTCGATCCTTGATCAGGAAATGAAAATAATATCGTCCTCCTTAACCACACATATCTTCACAAACGCCCTAACCATTGCGAAACAGGCAATATTCACAAATCAAGCTGTTGGAATTTATACTAAAATTGGGTTCTTGAAAGAAATTGAAATGGGAGAGCTGAAATTTGTACCGCTCTCCATCAAGTCGCTGAGTGATTACAAAATAGGCCTTATTATTTCATCCTCTACAGGTATTGATCCGGTTAAACGTATATTTATCAACTCTGTTGAAAGAATTTTCAAAACACTCAATTTTAGTGCCTAAATCAAGATAACGAGCGGTGTCTGAAAGTTCTAAACAACACAAATAACGTGAGTATAAGGACTAGAAACTCAGCTGTTGGACCGGCATACCATATTCCTCGCTCGCCAAACAAAAAAGGCAAAGAAAATGTTAAGGGGAGACCAAAAGCATAGGTGCGCGATAAGCTCAGAATAGCCGCGCGACCCGCATCACCGATCGCCTGAAAATAAGTCGAAATCATCAGTAGCGGTCCAAATATGAAAAGCGAAAGCGCAACCCACGGCAAAATCCGCCCCGTTTCAGACGCAATGAGAACGTCGTCGACAAACAGAGTGCTTATTGTACCGGCCGAAACCATAAAAATTGATTCTATGGTGATGCAATAGATAAAAGCCAATAGAACAGCCAGTTTCATGCTGCCGCGAACCCGCTCCATTCTGTTTCCACCATAGTTGTTACCAACGATTGCCTGGACGGCCATGCTCAATCCCAGCAGGGGCAAAAATGTGAATGTCATCAGCCTGGTAACAATTCCATAGGCTCCTACGGTCGCCGCATAGTTCTCAGCTCCCCAAACCTGCAGGCAATAAATTATCGTACCAGAGGTGAGAGATATGCCGACATAACTTAAACTCGTAGGTGCCCCAAGGAACAAAAATTCCTTCCATTCCCGAAACGGTAGTTCATCAAACAGAAGGCTCATTCTCAGGCTTGACAGACCGCGGGCACGCCAGAAAAGGATCGCTCCGAGCGCGCATGACTGAGCCAATACACTGCCGTAGGCAGAACCGGCGACGCCGAATTCCAGCCACACGATCAGTATAAAATTAAACGGAATATTTAGTATAGAGGAGAGCAATGTAATCAACGTCATAAAGCCGATTTTACCCTCACAGCGCAGCGCATCCAGATTTATCGCAAGAATAAAGACGACCGGTGAGAAAAAAATCATCAGCGACATATAAGTATATCCCATCGCCGCCAGCACCGGTGTCCCATTGGAAAGCCAGGTAATAAAGGGCACACCACCAAGGAGGAAAAGAATTATCAAGGTGAGGCAGACAACGACAGACAGTGAAAATGCATTGGTAAAGGCTTTTCCTGCGTCACCGATCTTTCCAGCTCCCAGCCGGCGCGCCAGAACACTTGAAAAACCGTTTGAGACCAACGTCGATAAAGCAATCAACAACATAAAAACTGGGAACATCAATGTCACTGCGCTTAACGCGTCTGCGCCAACGAAAATTCCAAGGAAATAGGCATCGACCACAGTGAAGAGGCCGTTGACGGCCATCACCAGCACAATCGGTGTCGCAGTTTTCGCGAACAGGCCAATGAGGGGGCTGGTCAGATACATGTTTGGCCTATGGCTGGATTGCTCTGCCATTTGGTTTTCCTTTGATGTTTGGGTGCCGAACCGTTATTTTCCAATTCTAGTGTGCTTGTAATTACTATAATTGACAATGTCAATTGACATTGTCAATTTATTTGGAATCATATGTATGGCCCGTAGTTTGTCGTCGGAGAAAATTGCTGAGAAAAAGGCCGAGCTAATTGAAACAGCGATTGAGATCCTTGAAAAGGAAGGGCTGCAGTCGTTAACGCTTCGTCATTTAGCCGATAGTGCCGGGATGAGCCGAACGACGCCTTATTTATACTTTTCTAGCAAAGATGCCCTTCTCAACGGCATCCGCACCCATTGTATCGTTAATCTCACTCAGTCTTGCCACGCTGTTATAACCAACGGCGAAAAAAGCATTGAACAAATTAGGCAACTTGGTCAGGTGTATATCCTTTTCGGTCTCAACCACCCAGAATTATATGATTTGATTTTCATGACCTGCGTGGAACCGGAAAAATCCGGCTCAGCAGAGCTCTATGACGCAATAAAAGAGTATGGAAGAGTGACATCAACCCCAATGATCGTTGCGTATGAGCAGGGCCTAGTTTCCTTGCCACCTGAACGGCTAAATCCGGTTTTATGGTCAGCCTCACACGGCTTGTTGAGCCTTCGTCGCATTGGCCACATCGAGACCGATGCAGACTTTGACCGTATCCTCGAAGATCTCGGCCAAATTATCAGCGCAGGATTTATTGTAAAAAAGTAATGCCCAGCCCGTAGGCACCCCTTCTCCCCTCAGTACCATATTCGTCTGTTGTAAATTCGAGAAGGGTCAACCCCCGTCATCAAAACCTATAAAGGTTGCAACTTCCTCGACCGGTCTGCGGGTTGATACAACAGTATTTGCCGGGAAATCATAGTCCGGATAGCCCATGGCGACTGATGTTTGGATCACATGATTATCCGGAATACCTGCATGTTCACGTACGACTGGGGACTGCATAATACCCTGGCTGTTGATGACAGAGCCAATTCCCCGGCTCCAGGCAGCAAGAGCCAGACCATAGGTTACTGCACCCAGATCAAAATGACGGATGTCCCCCTGCAATTCTTTATCATATGCGATAATGACCGAGACAGGCGCGTCAAACTGGCGAAACCCGCGAAGCACCCATTCCTGGCGCCGTTCTGCGTCGTTCCGTTCAATACCCATCGCTTCAAAAAGCTGAACCGCGACCTTCACCTGACGATCTCGATGAACACCCTCATATTTGCTTCCAACTCTGAACTCTCGTGACGGTGGGACGCCGGCTAGGTTGCGCTCTGTATTGCCCGCACGGATACGGTTCAGTGGCTCTCCACTGATCACATGCAGATGCCATGGTTGCGTATTCATGGATGAGGGCGCCCGTGTGGCAATTTCAATTATTTCTTTGAGTACTTCTTTCGGGATTGGGTCAGGCTTGTACCCACGGATAGAGCGCCGTCCGTGCACAATTGTGTCAAAGTTCATTGTATTTTCTCTTATTTTTTTATGTGTTTAAGACGTTCGGAAAATTTTCAATGCTGCAGTTTAACGATGGCCGCCCTTTTTTCAATAGGCCGAACCATTAAACCGGGCACAATGATCAACATCTTCAATTTCTCTATTGGTCCAGAGTATCGAATTCAATCTATAATGCCCATCGACAATCTGCCCTCGTTGTTGCCAATAGAGAGCAGCGAAGACTACGCCGCTCAGCTTCTCACGTTATTGAGAACACTGGTTGATCTGGGCGGCGGCGCCTTGGCAAGAGCGAAGGCCGTACTCGATGCGCATGTCCTAGCAGCTTAAAAGGCTCGGAGGAAATTTATTTGTATCCCTGCCGCGATAACCTGAAGGATAGATCAGTCACGGTGCAGACTACTTTAGGGACCGCAAGTGGTTGTCCCAGTGCACCTTGTTATTGCTTAACGCCATGCCATTTTCCAAAATCATCTGCCCTGTACCATTGCTCGCGTAGAAACGATTGCCAACTCCCGCGATACCGCAGATATCCGGGCTGTTGACCATACCGGATAACTCTTTTGTTCTGGTGTCGATTAATGCCAGAAAGTTCCCGCGCGGGAAAGAAACGGCTATTTGAGACATGTTCGAATTCACAGCAATTGAGCCCGCATAACATTTAGTTCGAAATTTCAGATCCGTCGGCAATTTGATAAAACGGAGCGGCCGCCCAGCTTTATGATAGCCCACGATATGCCTGGCATCCGTTTCGGAACCCTCATATTGCCCGCAAAACCAAACCGTTCTGTCAGGCCCTTCCACAATATGCCGAAGGGAAAGCTTATGCAGCTCTGTCGGAATAAAGACCTGTTCAACCAGGTTTCCTGTGTGCCGATCAAGATAAACAAGAGATGGTGCCATGTCCGCAAGGTTAAGTTTCTGGCGAGGATAGTCAGGATGTGTCGCAATGCCTCCAATAGCACACGCAATTGTGTTCTGATCCGAGAGGAGTATGGCTTCATGCGGGCCGATACCATAGCAGTCATATTCTCCAATGCGGAGATAGTTTTTTTGGGCGTCATAAATGCCGAGGACCCCACGTTCTCCCTCAAAATCATTCTCTGTTGCTAAAAGAATATTTCCATCGGGCGAGAAAAGGCCGTGCCCATAGAAATGGCGATTATCTGGTGCAGAAAACTGGGTTACTATCCGGTTTTCCAGAAGATCAAGAGCGACGGCGAAATTTCCTGGGCGGCGTGAAAAGACGACGGCTTTTCGGCATAAAGGAGAGAGCGCGATATCATGGCCTCTATCCGGCAAGGGAAATATCTTCAGTATTTCTCCGTCAGCATCAATCCGCGCCGCCGCATAACCACTTTCCATCTCCATAGCACTTATAAATCCGGCGGCGTCCGAACTCGCATTTGCAAGGGCAGGCTTAAGCAAACCTGATGCTAGAGCACCCGCCATAAAATGCCGTCGATTAATCGCCATCAAGAGAGTTAAATCCCAACTGTAAGCCCAAAGCCTCGGGATAGTAGACTGACAAGATATCCTTCATACCAGTGAGTGGGTTCAACACATATAGGAGCAAAGTCCGACTTTGTGGACCACCGACCAAATCCGGCCAGAGTTTCTTACTATCCGTTAGTGTTTTAAGCGCTTTATTCACTTGTCTGGCTTCGAAAATTAAATTGTGGCCATACCCTCTTTCCTCTGCGGGTAATAATTCCGATAGCCGCGCCGTTTCCTGCAAATTGACTATTGCACGAACATTCCAGTCAATGTTTTCAAGCGTTAGTCCGGACCGCCAAAAAGCCGCTCGTTTTGGCTTGGATTTTTCAACCGTTTTACCAAGCGGTGACTCCAATTTCGCAACAGAAACCAGTTCAGTAAGCTCAGCAGCGGATTTCAGAATCTCCTGTATTGCTTCTTTATTGGATCGAAATCGAGGATTGTCCGTTCCTGGAGTTCCGATGGTCTTCTGAAATTTTTCCGGGCTTTCCCAAGCCGCAAGGAGTTCTTGTGATATCCCTCTAAGATTATTGCTGATAGCTTTGGCAAAAGCGCAGCGTGCCGGGTCGCCCCCAAGTTTCTTCAGCCTTACGCTACGCGCGCCGTAAAGCAGATATTCAAGGGCGGGCAGGCCCTGTATGGCGACAGTTTTTCCTTTCAGGTCCGTATCTGCCGATATTTGACCTTCTGCCAAAACAGTTCTGGTTTTCTTAAGCCCCCGTGAGCGCGTATCCGGCCAGTAGAAAATTCTTTCAAGGCGATTTTCCTGCCGTATCGGACCAAAGCGGATAACTTCTGCCGACGACCAAGCCCGAACCACCTCGCGAAAAGCCTCATTCACGGTATTATATGCTTCCGGAGCTGGCCTTTTACAAAGGTCACCAACAGTAATATCTAATTTTTCTGCACTCTCAGATAGTTTCTTATATGTAGGGATCGCGACGTCAAAGACGAAGAAATCAATCGTAGCTGAAAATGCACCCTCCTTATCGGCCAAAGCACTTGTTATTGAGAATAGATTGCTCAGTATAATACCAAAGGCAACAATCAGAGAACGGGCTATAGGACCAGGAACCATCAGAGGGATTCCAGGAATCGGATCAGGTTTCGCCGGTCATCCGACAGCAAATATACAAATGCCTGCTGCGCCGCCTCTGCTTCCCCGCCGTGCCACAAAATGGCCTCCGTCAAATTTCGTGCCCTACCATCATGAAGAAAATAGGTATGGCCACTGACTTTCTCCGTCAATCCAATCCCCCAAAGCGGAGCCGTTCGCCATTCATGGCCGGTCGCATTTCCAACGGGACGATTGTCTGCAAGCCCCTCGCCCATATCATGGAGCAGAAGGTCGGTGTAAGGCCAAATCAGCTGGAACTGATGTTCCTTCTGGTCAGCATCCCTACTCGTCACATATTTTGGCCGATGGCAACCGGCACAGCCGATTTCATAAAAGGTTTTCTTTCCTTCTAGGACATCTGGTTCGTCAATATCCCGACGGGATGGAACAGCGAGATTTTTGGAATAATACACAACAAGATCAAGAACCGGAGAGGGCGCTTCGGTCTCCCCTAGTCTTTCCTGAACGCCCGTAGGCTGCGAAAAACAAGAAGGCTGATTTTTTGTACAGTCCCCCCAATGGCGCGGCGCGGCGGAGCTGGAAATTCCGATATCACCGGCAAAGGCACCCGCCGACTGTTGAAGAACGGTGGGCATCGATGCTTTCCATCCAAAGCGGCCAATATCCCGTTTACCCTCTGAAATCGGTCCAATCCAGCTGACCTTCCCCGAAATACCATCATCATTTTTATCTTGAGGGTCCGCGTTCGTCATAATATCGGTCGGATGAATAGCTTCCAGTAATCCCAGCCCGATCATTTGCGGCGCGACACGAGGCGATAACATTACATCCTCGGCCATAGGGCCATAAGCCAGGTCCGCTACATCATAAGTTGGCTTTCGCAGGGATGCGCGCGCTCCATCGCTTAAGAAGACTTCTATTTCTTCATATGAAATGGTCATTCGACCTTCGGCTGCCAGTTCGGGAATGGAGAAATCCTGTAACTGCCCTCCGTAAGTGGGCTCCGGAATGAGATCACGAGTACCGTTTCGTATGGCGTCCTTTTCGGACTTGTTTCTAGGAGGGACGGACAACCTCAAGAACATCGAGGTCGCAGTATCTTCTGCGTTTTCCGGCGGATGCCCCCGCCCATCTTTCAAATGGCATCGCTGGCAGGAACGGGCGTTAAACAACGGGCCCAAACCATCTGAGGCTTGCGTGGACGAAGGCGAAGACACCCAAAGCTTTCGGAACAGGCCATTCCCGAGCTTGAACTGTTCCTGACCCGCAAAATCCAGATTTGCCGAATGCTGCGAGAAAGCATCTTTTGTTGGGTTTATCATCGTCGTCGCCGCACCTGCCGACATACGCTCATACGGTTCCGCCTTTTCAAATTGGGTGGCAGGGCGGGTAATTTTCGTAACTCGTGATAGATCATCGCCCTCTAAATCATCGCGGCGGATTTCTTCACTCAGTGCCAAAGGCGCCAGAGATAGAAACCCACCGGCAACAAAAAGAACAAGAGCCGTCTTTCGCATAACCCTACTTGAATACAGCATTAACATTATCCAGGCTGTCTGATCCCTCAATCGCAATCTTGTCAAAACCAAGGGCCGTCACTGCTCGCTCAATGGAGCGTGTCTGATCTATGAGTTTATCAATAGCGTTCTGAACAACGGCATTTCCTTCCTCATTACCTTCGCCAATCATCTGATCATAAGCCTCGATAGTTTCCGCACGGGACTTTACTGACGCCATTGCAACAACTGTCGCATCCAGATCGGCCCTGAGTTCTGCATCTAGTTTTGTATCTGCGTTTTTGATCAAATCAGAAACGGATGGCCCACTCACTACATCTCCGTTGACGCGGCGATAATGCCCTGTATAAACATTCCGGATACCAATCTGATCAAAGTAATGAGAATTATGCGTGTTGTCCGAGAAGCAATCATGCTCTTCTTCTGGATCCTTCAACAACAGGCCAAGCTTCATTCGCTCACCTGCGAGTTCGCCGTATGAAAGTGACCCCATACCTGTCAGGATCGTGATGATACCCTGTGATGGGTTGGCCAAAAGTTCGGCCCGGGCCGCACCGCCCTCGCGCCATAATACGAGCATCTCCTGTAGATCGGCAATAAGAAGGTTCGTCGCGGCCTCAAGATACTGGGCACGGCGACCGCAATTACCACCCGTACAATTCTGAATGTCAAAATCTGTATATGGCCGGTTTCCGGCGCCGGCATTCGTACCGTTCAGGTCCTGGCCCCATAAAAGGAATTCAATTGCATGATATCCGGTCGCCACATTTGCCTCCACTCCTTCTGCTTCATGAAGGGTCTTTGAAAGCAATATCGGCGTAATAACGGACGCATCGACAGACTTCCCGTTTACCGCAAGGGATTGATTGGCAATAACATTGACAGTATAGAGCGCATTCTCATCAGACTGGCCCCCATAGGAGCTACTGACATAATCGATAAGCCCCTCATCCAAAGGCCAGGCGTTAACCCGTCCCTCCCATTCATCCACCATGGCATTTCCGAAGCGATACGCCTCACTCTGTTGATAGGGAACACGAGCAGCGATCCAGGCTGAGCGCGCAAGGTCGAGGGATGCTTTGGACGGTGATTTTATCAGTGCTTGTGCGGCGGCAGATAGAGCCTCGGCCGAAGTGAGGGAGTCTTCAAAGATTGCTTCGGCGATGTCTGAGTATGTCGTGACAACAGCTACCTTCGAAACGTCGGATGCGGCATGTGCAGTGCCAGAGCAGAGAAATGCGGTAGATAATATAATCGCACAAACTGGTTTTCTAAAAATACTTTCGTAAAACATTGGTGTGGTCCTTTTAAAAATCGATGGCGTAATAGGCTGTAACGCCAATTGTTTCTCTTTGAATGCTTTCTTCTTCGGCAATACCCCAGCCAGCCATGACCTCTATTCCGATATCGAAAGCGTATCCGACGGAAAAAGCGGCGATATAGTCGTCGTTGTCTGTTCCGCCAATCTCGGTGTCACGGCGTTGATAGGTGGCAGATCCAAACCATTGATCATATGTGAGGCCAACGCCAGTTGTGACATATGTCGCGGTATCCCCATTGACGGCACCGGCATTATCAAAATAGGCAATCTCTGCAAGCGGTATCAATGTGACGCTCTCGCTCAAGGGAAATTCATATTGCCCGCCAATGACATACCCGAGCTGATTTTTATCACCGTCGACCCCGTCGCTAAGGGATGAAAAGCCGACGTGATAGCTGAAACCATCCACAGCGGCGAAATCTCCGTCCAGCGCGAGAGTATAGCTGGACAGGTCTTCTGTATTGGCGGCACCGCCATCCGACTTCAGCAGAGGGCCTCGGCTCGTTCCGAAGGAATCGCTTAAAAAGCTGGTATCCAGACTGAAAACACTTGCCGAAACGGTATGTTCACCCGCAGCTTCAAAATTGACGCTACCGCCAAATCCCAGCATTTCCGCCAGTTCATAATCTTCGTTGATGTCCGTACCGAAAAGACCGGGCGTGGCGTCCCAGGCAATACCGAAATTGGGTGTAAATTTACCGCCATAGACAGAAAATCGATCCGTATCGTAGTTAGCCGTCAAAACGCTTACATAGTACCCCTGGTCTTCAAATGCCCGGTTTTCTTCGGCGTCACGGACGGGCTCTGCGGTTCCTTCGAAATTGATGGAAATTGACTCTGTAAATGCGACTTGTGCGCCAAGAGTAACTGTCGGATACAGGTCATTAACCTCTTGATCTTTATCTTCCGACTTGTAAACCCAGTCATCTTCGAGCTCGAGTTCAAGTGTTCCTGAAATTCGCGGATATGATGTTTCCTCCGCTTCGGCAATAGCCCCCATCGCCAAAAAGGGAACGGTAAGCAGTACAATCTTCTTCATCAAACTAACTCTCTATCTTTTCTTGTTGTTGCCAAAACGATATCAGCAGAGCGGCTTTTAGGACTCATAATGACAATCATTCGCATTTGCAATAGAAAAAATACTACCCACCTCGAGTTGATCACATTCAATTTGTAACCGAGGTCAGCCAGATGGTCGGCTTCGAGAGCGTCGGCAAGAGAAACGCGGCGCCAATATGGTTGACCTTCCAGCCAAATCGACGTACCTGATTACTAATTGAATTTAAGCAACCTGCATGAATTAACAAAAACAGGAGCAAATGGATGCTAGAGAAACGCGAATTTTATATTAATGGTAAATGGGTATCCCCGGCGAAGGCGAATGACCTTGAAGTCATCGACCCCTCAACGGAAGAAGCCTGTGCCATTATCTCCCTCGGTGATCAGGCCGATACTGACGCGGCTGTGGCCGCCGCAGACGCCGCTTTCGACAGTTGGAGCGAAACTCCGAAAGAGGAGCGCCTCGCATATATTGAAAAACTTGCGGATATTTATGAAGCACGTTCTGCTGAGATGGGCGAAGCGATCTCAAAGGAAATGGGTGCACCGATTTCCATGGCGAAAACGGCGCAATCGGGCTCAGGCGCATTTCACATTCGAAATTTCATTCGTGCATTTAAGAACTTCGAATTCGACCGTCCCTTGGGTAGCCACGCGCCCAATGACCGTATTTTATATGAGCCGATTGGTGTCTGCGGGCTGATTACTCCGTGGAACTGGCCTATGAACCAGGTGACCCTGAAAGTTATTCCAGCCATTGCGGTCGGCTGTACGGTCGTCCTGAAGCCTTCTGAAATTGCACCTCTCTCGTCATTACTCTTTGCGGAATTTATGGATGAAGCTGGCTTCCCACCAGGTGTCTTCAATCTGGTCAATGGCGACGGTGTTGGAGTTGGCACTCAGCTGTCCGGCCATCCGGATGTGGACATGATTTCCTTTACTGGCTCTACGCGTGCTGGCACAGCTATTTCCAAGAATGCCGCAGATACTGTAAAGCGTGTTGCCCTTGAGCTTGGCGGTAAGGGTGCCAATGTTGTTTTTGCGGATGCCGACGAAAAAGCGGTGAAACGCGGCGTAATGCAATGCCTTAACAATACGGGACAATCCTGCAACGCACCGACCCGCATGCTGGTAGAACGGCCAATTTACGACCAGGCGGTGGAAACTGCCGCCGCCGCCGCCGCAGGTGCCGCAGTCGGCGCGTCATCGGAGGAGGGACGGCATATCGGGCCGGTCGTCTCTGAATTACAGTTTAACAAAATTCAGGCACTCATTAATAAGGGTATCGAAGAAGGCGCACGCGTTGTTGCCGGCGGCCCGGACCGTCCGGAAGGCATGGAAAAGGGCTACTTCGTCCGCCCAACCGTCTTTGCCGATGTGAATAATAATATGACAATCGCCCGCGAAGAGATTTTCGGCCCGGTTCTGTCTATTATTCCCTTCGACACCGAAGAAGAAGCCGTGAAAATTGCCAATGACACGGTTTACGGCCTGACCAACTACGTTCAGACTCAGGATGCCGCAAAGGCACGACGGATGGCCCGTCGCCTTCGTTCAGGTATGGTTGAAATGAACGGACAGGCTCGTGGCGCAGGCGCCCCCTTTGGTGGCTACAAGCATTCCGGCAATGGCCGCGAAGGTGGTGTTTGGGGCCTTGAGGACTTTTTGGAAGTAAAATCTGTAAGTGGATGGAGCGACGACTAATCCCGCTCGCAGCGACTTTAGTTAAATAGAAAAGTTGTCGACGCTTTTACCGGCGTCGACAGCGCTAGATTATATTAGAATTTCCTCTCAGCCGCGCTGCCATAAAGTCAACGAATGCCCGGACTTTAGCAGAGACCATGCGCCCCTCCTGATGCACAATGTGGATTGGGACGGTCGGCGGCTCATAGTCGCTGAGGATCGCTTGCAGGCGCCCCTCCTTCAAATGCGACATGACCTGATAGGACAACAAGCGTGACACTCCGAACCCCTGCAGTACCATTTCAATGACGGCGTCATTAGTGTTCATTTGAACTCGCGGCTTTATTCGCATTGATGTCAACTGTCCGTCCTTCTGAAAGGTCCATTCATTGGAAGTTGTGATGGCGATGGATTGGATCAGGTGATGATCGGGCAGATCTTCCGGGCGGCGTGGCAGCCCCCATTTCTTTATGTAGTCAGGCGATCCAACCATGACCTGCCGAACAGCTCCACAGCGAACGGCCATCAAAGAAGACACCGGAAGGTCGCCAATTCGAACGGCAACATCCAGGCCCTCATCAATCAAATTGACGACACGATCAACAAAAAGAGTGCGCGCATTTACCTCAGGATAGCTGTTCAGGAAATCACTGAGTATGGGGTAACAAACATTCGGCCGAATAACACCGGTGCCGTGATGCGCAGTTCGCCGCGCGGGGTTGCATGAGATCCCACCGCCGCGCCCTCTGCTTCTGCAAGCTCAAGCAATATACGCCGGCTATCTTCAAGAAACCTCTTACCGCTCTCTGTCAATCCGACGGACCGTGTTGTCCGAACAAACAAACGCGTTCCAAGATGATCTTCCAGCATCGAAATTGCCCGCGTCACAGCAGGAGGCGACATATTCAAGTGACGAGCCGCGGCTGCAAATCCCTGATGGTCGGCAACACATATGAAAATCTGAATTGAACGAAGTTTGTCCATTATTATTCCAATTTCTAAAATAATATAGTCAGCAATATATATATTCTACAAATTATTGGAATAAATTATGTATTTCTTATTGATCATGAATGGGGAAACACCATGCCACGCGCCTTTGCAGAACTCAGCTTCACACCATCCGTTTTAGCTTTGCAGGAGCGTCATGGCTCTGCCAATTCCTATGCGAAGTTTCTTGAGCCGGATGCGGATCGTGGGGATCGCCTCGGACCGAGAGAAGCAGACTTTGTTGCCCGAATGGATGGATTTTTCCAGGCGACTGTTTCTGAAACAGGATGGCCTTATGTGCAATTCAGGGGCGGCCCACACGGGTTTCTCAAAATTCTTGATGATCGCACCATTGCCTATGCGGATTTCAGAGGGAACCGTCAGTACTTAAGCATGGGTAATCTCACCGACAATAACCACATTGCCCTTATTCTGGTCGATTATCCCAATCAAAAGCGTCTTAAAGTTTGGGGGCGTGCAAAACTGGTCGATTTGGAGGACGACCCGGATTTGGTCGAACAATTACAAGACGAAAGCTACAAGGCACGACCCGAACGTGTTGTGGTTATTACCATCGAGGCTCTGGACTGGAATTGCCCCCAACATATTCCAAAACGACTGACCTTGGAAGAATTGGAGTCGCAGCTTGAGCCTGTCCGCGAAGAAATTGCACGGCTTAAGCAAGAGAATGAAAAATTAAAGACCGCGCTCGGCCATACGCATTGAGTCGCCTTTCCAACGGCGACTTTGGGCCATTATGCCCAACAATTAGCCGCCTACTCGCCTTGTCGCTCTTCCTGCTCATGGTCCCCCTGTGATTTGGCACAAGAAGTGACGATGCCAGCAAGCACGATCACAACGGCAAATGTAATTAAAAATTTCCCTGTTAAGACAAGATACACACGCATATGAATCCTCCGATTTGAAATACGGTAATATTCCAATTCAAATCTACACATTCCATGCAATGAAATATATTATAAAAAAATGGTGTAAATTTCAAATATGCATTAGAAATGCCAAATTCCTTTTCACCAATAAACTGTATGGACGAAGATACCTTATGGAATGTATCTATTTATTGCTTTCAATAAGTGAAGGTAATATTTCTGCGTAATCCAGCAAGCCTTCCCTGCCCAATGGTGTGAGGCAGTATACGCCGTGACCAACTCTGACGAACCAGGCATAATGATTTTTTTGCAGGATTGAAGCCGCATTGGCAACATTCGCTTTTGATCGGATATCAGCCACTTTCATCGTTTCATCTTCAGCTAAAACAAGGGCGCATCGCAGAGCGTTCTGACGGTAAGCCGTGATAATCTTGGAGCGATTGACACCTCCAGTGTTAGGGTCCCCGACACGCATCCGAAATTCCGTCAACAGACGGGTCTGCTGTTTTTTCTTTTTTCGAGGCAGGTAGGGGCCCGGGTCGAGCAAAATTTTAGTTCGTTGGTTTTTCTCCGTCCCCATTACCACAAGCATTAGTCCTAATCCCAACAACCGGCAGAGCTTGATATAATCCCTTTGGCGCGCGCGCCAGTTTTTACGTTTCGCCGATGTGTTGGGAGCCGGAACCGCTAAGTAAACATCATTTGAAATGCTCTGACGGTTAATACCCTGAAGGACTAAATCTATGGAAAATGCCAGCTTCAGCTCAACGATGACGACCGGTGCATCGTCTTTAACGGCAACGACGTCACAGCCCTTGATTTCCGCTTTTACCTCATAGCCTTTGGCTTCCAACATCGATTTGACGGGAGCATATAAATCTGTTTCCTTCACGACAGTCGCGGATTTGTTTATCATTACTTTTTATAGAATTGTTCGCACCATGCAGGCAATGATGATCTGGTCGCACGATCCTCAATGGGGGAAATGATGATACAAGTAACACCTCATATCTTCCTGGATGACGATGAGGTCAGGGAAAGTTTTATCCGCGCTTCAGGGCCGGGCGGGCAAAATGTCAATAAAGTCGAAACATCTGTGCAAATCAGGTTCGATGTGAAGAGCAGCCCAAATCTACCCGCCGATGTCGCGAGGCGCCTTATAACGTTAGCCGGGCAGAAGATGACGAAGGATGGCATTCTGGTTTTGACGGCCCGGGAACATCGAAGTCAGGAGCAAAATCGAAAAGCGGCCCTGGCACGGCTTATCGATCTTATTCAGAAGGCTAGTGTCAGGCCAAAATATCGCCAAAAGACAAAACCAACTTACGCCTCCAAACTCCGGCGGCTTGAAAAAAAGCAGCAAAGAGGCGGTCTCAAGAAAAACCGGGGAAAGATCAATTTGGATTAAGGCGGCTGCTCTGCTGATATGCCAGATTTTCAAGTGAAGTACCTCACTGTACCGCTGCCGCTGGCATCCCTAGAAAAGATAATTTTGCCAACTTCCCAATAATTCACTACAAATTTAGTCTACCAAACCAAATTGAGGGGGAATGACATGGCTGAGGACAAAAAGAGCTACCATAAATACTTGGCGGAACTATTCGGGACACTGGTTCTTGTCTTGTTTGGCTGTGGTAGCGCCGTTATCGCGGGCGAGCAAATCGGCTTTGCCGGTATTTCATTCGCCTTCGGGTTTTCTGTTCTCATCATGGTTTATGCGATCGGCGGCATCTCCGGTTGCCACATCAATCCGGCGGTCACTTGCGGCATGGTTGTCGCCGGACGTATGCAAATCAGGGAAGCAATTCTCTATATCGTCATGCAATGCATTGGTGCCGTTATCGGCGCCGCGATCCTGTATGTCGTGGCCACAGGAAAGGCGGGTTATGACATTGCCGTTAATGGCCTCGGCCAGAACGGATATGGCGCAGGATCACCAGCCGGTTACGACATGACATCCGCCTTTATCGCCGAAGTCGTTCTCACTGCGATTTTCATTTTCGTCATACTGGGCGCAACGAGCTCAACCGCCGCCGCAGGCTTTGCCGGGCTCGCCATCGGAATATCTCTGGTAGTCATTCATTTGGTCGGTATCCCTATTACCGGCACATCGGTCAATCCGGCCCGAAGCCTTGGCCCTGCACTGCTTGTCGGCGGAGAAGCCCTTGCCCAGCTCTGGCTTTTCTGGGTCGCACCCCTAATCGGCGGAGCCGTTGGTGCCGTTCTATGGAAGCTGGTTTCGGGAGATACGAAACAAGCGTAAGCTGTCAGGAAAAATGTAGGTAGGGAATAGTGACTGACTATGATCAGAACACCAGTAGCTACCAAACTCGGTGGCATTTAGAACATTATTTTTTCATTTTCGGTTCATTTCCCTATGAATGTGAAAGCTACCATCCAAAAAGCGAAGCTGGAGTCCATTAATGTTTCTGTCCGAGCGTCAATCTGAAATTGTTGAGCTTGCAAAGCTGAGAGGACGCGTTCTTGTGGACGATCTGGCACGGGAGTTTAGTGTGACGCCACAAACCATTCGAATGGATCTGAACAGCCTCTGCACGGGGCGCGTTCTTGTTCGCTTCCATGGCGGCGCAATATTTCCCGACGGCAATGAAAATGTCGAGTATGAATCGAGGCGCCAGATTGCGGCGGCGGAAAAGCTGGCAATTGGGCATGAAACGGCAAAACTTATTCCCGATAACAGCTCGCTTTTTATCAATATCGGCACCACGACCGAAGCCGTTAGTCAGTGCCTCGTTGACCATCAGGGGCTGATGGTTGTCACCAATAATATCAATGTCGCCAACAGCCTCCGTCTGCACCCTAACATAGAGGTCGCCATTGCAGGCGGCGTGGTCCGGCAGGCCGATGGCGGCATTGTTGGTGAGGCCGCAGTTGATTTTATTGAGCAGTTCAAGGTCGACTACGCAATCATCGGTGTCTCGGCCATTGATCTTGATGGGTCATTGCTGGATTTCGATTTTCGCGAAGTAAAAGTCGCCCAAGCTATTATCACCAATGCCCGCCATGTTATTCTGGTTGCTGATTCCACCAAATATGAACGCCGGGCTCCCGTAAAAATCGGACAGCTTGAGCAAGTCGATACCTTTGTGACCGACCATATTGAAGCCGCTTCAATCAAGCGTATTTGTCAGGAAGGCGATGTGACAGTTGTCGAAGTCGGGCAGCAGATGCCAGCGCATAAGTAAGATTTTCACAATTATTCGTTTATTTTCTTTTAGCTTTCGAATTATACTATATATACAGCATATATCTTGACACTCGAAACTTGAAGGTAGCTTCCCATGCGGGCCGACTTCGACATTTTCATCATCGGCGGAGGCATCAATGGCTGCGGTATCGCGCGCGACGCTGCCGGACGCGGTTATTCCGTTGGCCTTTGCGAGATGTCGGATTTGGCGTCCGGCACGTCCTCGGGATCAACAAAGCTGGTTCATGGCGGGCTCCGATATCTCGAACATTATGAATTTCGCCTGGTACAGAAAGCATTGTCAGAGCGAGAAATATTATGGGCGAATGCCCCGCATATTATCTGGCCATTGCGGTTTGTTCTTCCTTACCATAAGGGGCTCCGCCCTGCCTGGCTTCTTCGCCTCGGCTTGTTTCTTTATGATTATATTGGTGGCCGCAAGAAACTACCGCCGACAAAAACGATTTCACTGACAGAAGACCCTGCAGGCGTTCCTCTCAATAACAGTCTAAAAAAAGCTTTTGAGTATTCTGACTGCTGGGTAAATGACGCCCGGCTCGTGGTTCTCAACGCCATGGATGCGGCCGCGAAAGGCGCCAGTATCGAAACGCGAACGAAATGTGTTTCCGCATCTCAAAAGAGTGGCATATGGCACATCACCACTGAGGATCAGTCTGGCACACAAAAAATCCAAACCGCCAAAATGGTCATCAATGCGGCTGGGCCCTGGGTTGATAATATCTTAGGCGGAGCCGTGCAAAGTAACAACGCCCATAATGTTCGGCTTGTTCAGGGCAGCCATATCGTGGTTCCCAAGATATTTGACCATGATCGATGCTATATTTTCCAGAACGCTGATGAGAGAATTATTTTTGCCATTCCCTACGAGCAAAAATACACCCTTATCGGCACAACGGATCAGGATTACGACGGAGATCCGTCAGATGTTGCCATTACCGAGCAAGAAGCCAAGTATCTTTGTGCCGCCGCCAGCGAGTATTTTGTCAAACCGATCCGTGAAGAAGATATCGTCTGGACGTATTCAGCTGTTCGTCCATTATTTGACGATGGCGCAAGTGCAGCACAGGAAGCAACCCGCGACTATGTCCTTCGTCAGGATGGGGAAAAGGACGACGCGCCATTGCTGAATATTTTTGGCGGCAAGATAACCACCTATCGCCGACTGGCCGAGGCAGCCGTGACACAGATCGAAGAAAATCTCGGGCCGAAAAAGCCAGCCTGGACAGAACGCGCACCGCTTCCCGGTGGAGATTTCCCCATGGATGGCTATACGGAGCTTACTGAACGTGTAGAGAAAAAATATCCGTTTTTGGGCGCTCAAAGGCGCGATCGGATGGTCCGCGCATATGGCACCAATATCTTTTCACTGCTGAATAAGGCAGCAACCAATGAAGATCTGGGAACAGACTTTAGCGGCGGCCTAACCGAGCGAGAGGTCGCCTGGATGATTAAGCAGGAATTCGCTCAAACTGCCGATGATATCCTTTGGCGTCGCTCAAAACTGGGCATTGAATACAACCCGGAGCAGATCAAAAGACTTGCTGACTGGATACAAAATTATTTGTCTAGTAGCGCCTAAAGGCAAACCGGAACACGTATCCTATTACATACCCACCGCTAAACACTATTTTAACTGATGCTCCTTATCATCGCAGTCCAGTTTTCAGCCCATGGTAGCGTAGAGAGGAATTAATTATGGGGTTAGTCGAAGCAACAAAAACGGTGCTGGCAAAATATGCGAATTTTTCCGGCAGAGCGTCCAGATCAGAATTCTGGTGGTGGACTCTCGCATATATCATCATCATTTTCATTGCAGGCGTAATTGATTCCGCGGTCATCGTTCCTGTCCTGGGAATTGAAGCTGCCGCCCGGGTCGGCGGCTTGCCTCTCTTCGCAATTGCATCATTAGCGCTATTCATTCCAAGTATTGCCGTTGCAGTTCGTCGCCTCCACGATCAGGACAGATCCGGTTGGTGGCTGCTCATCATGTTTGTACCGATCATCGGGTATCTGTTTTTACTGTTCTTCTATGTCCGTCGTGGCACTGATGGTGAAAACCGATTTGGACCATCAGTTATCTAATTCATGCTCCAATAACGGGATGAGAATCGAAATACGCCCCTCATCTCGTCTCGCCCCTTGTCCTGCTCTCAAAGAAGATTAATATAGGAGAACAAACCAAGCAGTATAGAGGATCGCCCTGTGAGAGCCGCCAAATTTGCCATCGGACAAATCGTCAAGCACAGAATTTATCCGTTTCGGGGCGTTATCTATGATGTAGATCCGACGTTCAGCAATTCGGAAGAATGGTGGGAATCCATCCCGGAAGACGTTCGGCCAAAGAAGGACCAGCCTTTCTACCATCTGTTCGCTGAAAATGAACAGACGACCTACGAGGCCTATGTTTCCGAACAGAATTTACTCGACGATGACAGCGGCAAACCGGTCTCGCATCCTGATGTCAAAAATTATTTCAGTGAACTAAAGGACGGTAAATATATTTATATGAGCCGCCTACAATCCTAAAAACTATTTACGGATTTCCCCTGTGACGGGATCTATTTTGATCTTTATTTCCTTGCCCTTGGCATCATAGTACTCAACTTCCCAATAGCCGTCATTGTCCCAATTGACCTCGTCAATATATTTCGGGTTGTATTGCGCTTCCACCTTATGAATGATTTCTGACAGGCTCAGGGCATTTATCGGCGGTGTTGCAGCAAGCACAGAGGCTGAAAAGCCGAATGTCGCCAGCACGGGAATAAGCATAAATTTTGCGCGCATAATCATACTCCTTTATGATGTCTCAGCCTCACATATGCAGCCAAAAGGATTAATTCAATCTACAAAAGAAGGAAAGATTATGACGGCATCCAAAATGCCGTTTCTTGATACATCTGGGCCAATACCTTTTGCCCATCGTGGTGCATCGGCGCGGCATCCCGAAAATACTATGGCTGCCTTCAGCGCTGCTATAGACCTTGGGTTTCAGTATATCGAAACTGATGTTCATCTCACCCGGGATAATATGCTGATCGCCTTTCATGATGATCGGTTGGATCGGATGACAAATCATCGTGGCCGAATTGCTGAATTGGATTGGGCAGATATTTGCAAAGCACGTGTCGGCGGAACGGATCCTATTCCTCTTTTTACCGATCTGCTCGAAGCCTGGCCCCATATCCGGATTAATGTCGACCCAAAATCCAACGCCGCTGTCGGGCCGTTGCTGAAAACTATTCGAAAGACAAATACCGCAGATCGTGTCTGCCTGGGCTCCTTTTCAGGAAGACGGCTTAAAGAAATCCGAGCAGACCCGCATCTCAATATCTGTACTTCCATGTCGCCCATGGAAGTCCTTTCTCTTCGCCTCGGTAGTTTGCCGGGTGCTGCTGTGGTCACGCAAATCATAAAACCTGTCGCAAAATGTGTTCAGGTACCCACTTCCTTCAAAGGAATACGGGTCGTGGATCGTGCATTCGTGGACCACGCCCATTTGCTCAACTTGAAAGTCCATATCTGGACAATCAATACAAGGTCCGAGATGAACCGACTACTCGATCTTGGTGTTGATGGGATCATGTCGGACGACGCCGCGCTATTGAAATCCGTGTTTGAAGAACGGAACCTCTGGTGGAGCGCCTAAAAACCCGTTAGCATGAGGCAACAATAACAATAAAAAATGGAGTTTCGGGCCATGAAGGTCAAAGACCAGAATATCATTATCACAGGTGCGGCGAGTGGAATCGGGCGAGAACTGGCCCAGCGGTTTCGCAAAGAAGGCGCTGCCGGGATCACGGTTGCTGACGTTCAGGCGGACGCCCTTAAAAAAGCCGCCGATGATGTTGGGAGTTTGGCTGTTCCCTGTGACGTCACAAAGGAAAGCGATATTCAGGCGCTCGTTAAGGCCGCAGAGGACGCCTATGGACCGGTTGATATATTTTGCTCCAACGCTGGAATTATCCGATATGGCTGGGAAGAAACCCTGGATGACATCTGGCAGCTAAACTGGGATCTTCATGTAATGGCACATGTTTATGCGGCCCGCGCAGTCGTCCCCGGCATGGTGGAGCGAGGACGTGGCTATCTGATTAATACGGCATCGGCAGCAGGATTGCTCAGCCAGATTGATTCCTGTTCCTATTCCGTGACCAAGCATGCGGCCGTTGCCTTCGCCGAAACGATGGCTATTCGCTACGGCGACAAAGGAGTGGGTGTCTCCGTCCTATGTCCACAGTCCGTTCGAACGGCCATGGCATCGGGGCGCGGCGGGGCAGTTGCCAGTGTCGATGGTATGCTGGAAGTTGAACAACTCGCCGACTGCGTAATTGAAACATTGGATCGGGAGGAATTCCTCATCCTCCCCCATCCACAAGTACGCGATTATATAAAACGGAAAACATCCGATTATGACCGCTGGCTTGGTGGAATGCGACGATTGCGCGACCGGTTTTTGCAGTAGAGACGGCTGCCCCCTCCATAATATAATAATAGGGAGAGAACAAAATGCACTGCCAACAAATCATCCAGTTCGGTGAGCCACTGGAAGCCCGAGACTACCCGACGCCGGAGCCGCAAGGAACAGAGGTCTTGCTCAAGGTTGCAGCTTGTGGCGTCTGTCATAGCGACTTACACATTTGGGATGGTTTCTTTGATCTGGGCGGTGGCCAAAAGCTGGATTTACTGGCAAGAATGAAGCTGCCTTTCACTCTCGGCCATGAAGTCGTTGGTGAAGTTGCCGCTCTCGGGCCTGACGCGGAAGATGTTGAAATTGGCGACAAACGGATTGTCTTTCCCTGGATTGGCTGCCGGGAGTGCGATGTCTGCAAAGCCGGCGATGAATTGCTTTGTATGTCCCCACAAACGGTTGGTACCCGCTATAACGGCGGATATGCAGATGAGGTGATCGCGCCGCATCCGAAATATTTGATCCCCTATGATGGCGTACCGACGGAGCTTGCCTGCACGTATGCCTGTTCCGGCCTGACGGCATATTCAGCACTCAAAAAACTCTCCCATCTGAAAGAAAGTGATTCATTGCTGATCATTGGCGCGGGTGGCGTTGGTCTTTCAGCCGTTCATTTTGCAGCGTCGGTGGTTAAAGCCAAGATCATCGTTGCTGATATTGATGCAACCAAGCGCGCCATTGCCCGTCAATCCGGTGCCAATGAAACCATTGATAACAGCGATCCGGACGCGCTTGCCAAACTTCATGAAATGACTGGCGGCGGCGCACTAGGTGCCATAGACTTTGTCGGCGCCCCGGCAACAGCCGAGTTTGGCATTAACAGTCTTTGCAAGGGTGGGCACATGGTCTGTGTTGGCCTATATGGGGATTCTATTCCACTTTCCACCGCCATGATGCCCTTAATGATGCGAACAATTCAGGGATCTTATGTCGGAAGCCTAGAGGAAATGCATGAATTAATGTCTCTGGTGACCGCCGGGAAAATTGCCCCCATTCCATACGAAGTCCGGCATCTGGATGAAGCCCAGAATGCGTTGATGGATCTGAAAAATGGGAATGTCAAAGGCCGCATTGTCCTCAGCCCGAACGCATAAAAAAGGCCGCTATCCAGGAAGTAATAAATACTATTGGACAGCGGCCTGAATTGAGAGAGCGAATTCCTTAGCCTGCGCGAACCTGTCCCAGGAAACGTTCGACTTCGGCATCGAGGTTTGATACTTCCTGAACCAGCTGATCAGAGACTTCACGAACCTGTCCAGCTGTTTTACCGGTACTAGCAGCAGCTTCATTTACGGATGTAATATTCTGTGAAACATCTTGTGAACCTTCTGCAGCTTGCTGAACGCTCCGGCTGATTTCGCCGGTGGCCGCACCCTGTTCCTCGACAGCCGCAGAGATCGTCGTCGCAATCTCGTTGATGCTGCCAATCGTTGCGGTAATACCACCGATGGCACCTACGGCATTTCCGGTTTCTTCCTGAACAGCTTTAATCTGTTCAGAAATTTCCTCGGTCGCCTTCGCTGTCTGAGTGGCCAAGTTCTTGACTTCGCTTGCCACAACAGCGAAACCTTTACCGGCATCCCCTGCACGAGCTGCTTCGATCGTTGCATTCAAAGCCAGCAAGTTTGTCTGACCGGCAATGTCATTGATCAAGCCAACAACATCGCCAATTTTTGAAGCGGCTTCGTTGAGAGAATTGACCATTACATTGGTACGCTCAGCTTCACTTACGGCTTCCCCGGCAATACTTGCAGCCTGAGTTACCTGACGGCTGATTTCATTGATTGAGGAGGAAAGCTCCTCTGTCGCCGCAGCGACGGAATTAACGCTGGAGCTGGCCATATCAGAGGCTGACGTCACCGTAGACGACAGTCGGCTCGTATCTTCTGCCGCTTCTGACATGGACTGTGCCATTACTGTCATTTCCGACGTCGCCGCCGCAAATTTTTCCACCAGATGCTTCACGCTGCCTTCAAAGTCATCTGCAAGATGATTTCTATCTTCCTGCTTCTGTTTTTCAGCTTCAGCCGCTAGGCGTTCTTTTTCTTCCTGAGCTGCCTTTTCGGCCTGACGACTTTCTTCTTCCTGGTTGGCTTTCTCTTCTTCACGCTTCTGGCGCAATCGCTCTGCTTCGGCGCGTGTCGCTTCTGCTTCCCGGGCAGTATCCCGGAAACCGACCAAGGCGTGCCCCATACGTGCGATTTCATCCTTGCCATCACGATAAATGCTTGACGTAAGATCTCCTTCAGAAAGCTTTTGTGCAGAGCCAACCAACAGCATCAAGCGACGAATAATATTACCGCGAATATAGAACCACCCGATAGCCACTGCGGCCAATAACGCAATAAGAGCACAGACAAGCAGGGTCATCTTCGTCTTATCCGCCAGTGCCAGACTAACACCTGACGCCTCACCAAGAGAGCTTTCAATTTTGCCCACAAAGGAATTCACATTCTGTGTCAAACTTCCAACCAGAAACTGTCCTTCCTGCACGATTTGCGTGGCTGCAAAGGCAGAATCCAATTCTTGCTTTCTAATTTCAAATAGATTGGCACTCATCCCAGTATTTTCTGACTCGTTAGTATTAACTCCCATCTCCAGCAAGCCATTAAATAAGCTGGTAATTTTCTGGATTTTTTCCTTACCCAACTCATTTTCGATGGCAACTAACGGCGAAGACATGGACGCTATTGAGGACAGAAAAGCAGATTCCAGTTCCTTAACACCCTTGATAGTGTCCGCCTGTGAACCTTCAGCAAGCAGGCTTATCATCTGATAGCCGTTACTTTTGAATGAAAATACACTTTCTTGAAAACGTAAAGCCGCAAGGCCCTCAGCAGAAAGCTCAGAAGTGTCATACTCCGGCTTCGAGCCTGATAAAGCCTGTTCGACCGATCCATCCAGGATTTCATTCCAATTATCGGCATTATTGATCATCTTTATTCTTAACGGAACAACCATTGAGTTTAATTCAGAATCCAAAACTGCCCGAAAATCATTCAACTGCTTGCTAATCTCCGTACGGTGCTTCGCAAGCGCTAGCTGCTTACTAACTTCGTCATTGAGACGTACAAATAATGGAGAGAGTTTTTTCAAGCTTTGTTCGGTTTTGATCAGGGAGGCTTCTCCGCCCATAAATTCTTTCAAGGAAGCTAAACGTTCGTCTGCTTTTTTAATGGACCGGGTAATTCCCTTGTAGCTTTGGTTTCGCTGTGATTCCGATTTTGCGTTGCTCAGTTTCGGGGCAGCGGCTGCGAGCTTTGAAGTTTCGCTTGCCAGTTTAAAAGCCAAGGCGATGGAAGGAACCTTCTTCTCCGACATATCGGCCTGGGCTGTTGTCAGCCTGCCAAGGTTCACCCAACTAATTGCTGATATGGCGATAGTCATTAAGGCGACAACTGAAAAAGCAGCGATTAACCGGAAACCAATACCGTATTTTGAGTATTTAATTTCTGCTCCTGCATCCTCTGATTCATTGTTCTTCTTACGGAAAATCTTATTAATAATATTATTTTTCAACCCACTGATCCCCATATAGTAGTACGTGAAGGCTGCACATTAACCTTAAAAATATTAATAAGACGTTATGGATCCGGGAAAATTGGTGACTTGTCCTTTGTCTCGAAAATCCGGTACACTAAATCATAAGCCGTAACGAATGCTCTGGGTCAGACGCTGGAAATGCCTGAAACCAACATAAACCTGATAAAAGGAGATCATCATGAGCCTGGCAACTGTTTCACCTTCGCACTTGCGAAATGGCGTAAGTGAGGAAGAATGGAAAATCCGGACGGATTTGGCGGCGGCTTATAGGCTTGTCGCCCTGTATGGTTGGGACGATTTGATTTTTACGCATATTTCTGCGCGGCTGCCGGGGGATGAAAATCATTTCCTTATCAACCCCTATGGTTTGATGTTTGAAGAGATCACCGCATCGTCCCTGGTTCGTATTGATATGCAGGGTGAAATTGTTGGCGACAGTGATTATGCGGTTAATCCTGCTGGCTTTACCATTCATTCCGCAGTGCACGAAGTTCGCCATGACGCTGCCTGCGTCATGCATTTACATACAGCTGCCGGGACAGCTGTCGCCACTCATGAAGAAGGGCTTTTGCCGCTCAATCAGACAGCGTTGGTTGTCCGTGAGCAGATTGCCTACCATGAATATGAGGGTATTGCCCTTGATCATAGTGAACGGCCACGGCTGCAAAAAGACCTCGGCGATAAGGAACTGATGCTGCTTTGGAACCATGGGACACTGTCTGTTGGCAAGACAATCCCTGAGACTTTCCTCGCCATGTACTTTCTGGAACGCGCCTGCGAGATGCAGGTTGCCAGCCTCGCCGGCGGCGGCAAACTTCATTACCCCTCAGAGGCAGTCATTGCATTAACAGCTCAGCAAGGAGCATATGGCCTGGAAGGCGTCGCCAATCTTTCCTGGGAAGCGCTTCTGCGCAAACTGGATCGGACATTCCCCGGATACGCGGAATAAGAGCCGTCTTTTAAGGGTCTGAGAAAGCTCAATTCGCAGCTGTTCCACAACTAAAAATAAAAAGGAGCGCACAGTATGGCGTATAAACGAATAAAAATTGAGCCGCTTACCGGAACCATCGGCGCGGAAATAAGCGGTGTCGATCTACAGGATCTGGACGCCGAAACTGTAAGTGAAATTCGCGCCGCATTCCTTGAGCATGTCGTCATCTTCTTTCGCGATCAACCGCTGGACATTGAAGGTTTAAAGGCCTTCACGTCACATTTCGGCGATTTTGGTATTGAGCCATATGTCAAAACCATGACGGAGCATCCAGAAGTGATCGCCGTCGTGAAAGAGGCAGATGAAGTCAATTCCATAAATTTTGGCGGTCACTGGCATTCCGACTGGTCCTTTCAGGAAGCACCGCCCTTGGCGACGATCCTGCATGGACAGGATATTCCGCCCTTCGGCGGCGATACGGTTTTTGCCAATATGTATCTGGCATACGAAACTTTATCCGATGGCATGAAAGACATTATCGATCCCTTGATTGCCATTCACTCCGCCAAGCGCCCCTACGGCACGGGAAAGAGCATCCTCGGCAATAAAAAACGTAAATCAATGACCATTATCCATTCAGACGAGGCTCATGAGGAAGTGGAGCATCCGGTTGTCCGTGTCCATCCGGAAACCGGACGTAAGGCCTTGTTCGTCAACCCGGTTTATACGATCCGCTTGAAAGGCATGTCAGAAAATGACAGTCGGGGCATATTGGAAAAATTGTTCCGCCATTCGGTGAATGAGATTTTCACATGCCGCTTTCGCTGGAAGAAGAATTCTCTTGCGATGTGGGATAATCGCTGTGCCATGCATCTGGCGCTTAATGACTATGACGGTTTCCGCCGCGCATTGCACAGAACAACCGTTGCCGGAGATCGTCCGGTCGGGACAAAAATAGCCATGCAAAAAGAGAATGTGGCGTAATAGGCATCCATCTCTTACATAAACTGACTTCAACTTTCTGCGAGGCCTTCTGGTAATTGTCTTGAAGATATACCAGTTTGTACGGGAACAATGATCGCTCGGAGAAAAAATTGATGCCTGCCATTTTGTCGCGTTTTTATCGCCTTTTTATCTTGATGTCTGTCGCCGCTGTTAGTATTAGCGGCATGGCAGGGGTATCCGCCGCCGAAACAAAAACCGAAACTGCCGTTTTTGCCGGAGGCTGCTTCTGGTGCGTGGAGTCCGATTTTGATCACGTGCCCGGCGTTTTGGAAACAGTGTCCGGTTACACCGGCGGTACGTTGGAAAACCCAACTTACAAAGATGTGACAGCAGGTGGCACCGGCCATTACGAAGCCGTAAAGATAACCTTTGATCCGGCAAAAACCACTTACGCTAACCTGCTGAACGTTTTTTGGCGGAGCGTTAATCCCACCGATGCCGGCGGCCAGTTTTGTGATCGCGGCCAAAGTTATACAACCGCCATATTTGCAACGACCGATGAACAGAAAGAAATTGCCAAAAATTCGAAAATAGCCGTTGATCAATCTGGCAAGCTGAAGTCCGAAATTGTAACCCCTATCCTGCCCGCCTCAACCTTTTATGCGGCGGAGAACTATCATCAGGACTACGCGAATATAAATCCCATCCGCTACAATTTTTACCGAACCTCCTGCCGCCGGGATGCGACCGTGGAATCCATTTGGGGGGATGAAGCGCATCAGGGGATCACACCCCACTAATTAAAGGTATCCGCAAAATATTGACCCTGTCCGCCCGTTCGACCACAATAGACTAGTGTGATGATGTCGAGCGAGCAGACAGGAGTGTCCAATGATAGCAGCCCTCTTTTTGTTGTTTCTGGTAACCATGATTCTGGCGATCGCGAATAAGGAAAAGCTCTCCTTCATCGCGTTCGGGATCGCTATCACGGTAAATACGCTTTGGTTCCTGCATCACGCCACGTCATCGCTCACCATACAGTTATAAGGGTGCATCGATGACAGATCACACCGATACATCCTTATTTCGATCTTTGAATGCCCTGGGCATATTGGCAATTTGCGCCGTGCTTGGGACCGCGTTCTATGGTCAGTTCATCCAAGGTGAGATGCCTTGCCCGCTTTGTCTTCTGCAGCGTGTCGCCTATGTCGCCGTGATGTGTGGGTTGGTTTTAAATGTCATTAAAGGGCCCAAGCCTGATCACTATTCGATTATGATCATTGCCGCCTTTTTTGGGGCCGCCGTTTCATTACGACAAATCAGCCTGCATGTTATACCCGGCACGCCCCCTTATGGGTCGCCCTTTCTGGGCTTCCATTACTATACCTGGGCTTTTATCGTTTTCGCCATTATCATCCTTGGCACAGCCATAATTGCGGCATACAGCACGCAATATCACAAGCAACGCTTCATTCCCTTCTCAGCACAAACGATATTGGCTAAAGTGGCTCTGACCCTTGCCTTTATTATTGTCGCTGCCAATGTTTTGGCAACATTTGCCGAATGCGGGCCCGGCCAATGCCCCGACAATCCGACGTCATATTGGATTTTCGATTAGGGGAGTGATCAGGTCATCTTTACCCGGAAAAACAGCGAATAGAGAACCGGAATAAAGCCCAGAGTGAAAACTGTACCGACGGCAAGCCCGAAGGCCATTGTCGAGGCCATGGCATAGAAGAGCGGATCAGCCGAAATGATTAGCGGGAGCAATCCCAACACCGTTGTCAATGTCGTAATCAGGATTGGTCGGAGACGCGACATGCAGGCAAATTTGATAGCCTCAGCAGGGGTTTTCCCAGCCTTTATTTCCTCGTCAATCCGATCAATGAGAACAATCCCGTTATTCAGAATAATCCCTGCCAGACTGAAGAAGCCCAAAATGACCATAAAACCAAATTTCGCCTTCAGGACGAAAAGCCCGAGCACGCCACCTATTAGGACTAACGGAATGGTCAGCATAATAATCGCCGGGCGCCGGAAGGAGTTAAACTGCCAGACGAGGAGCACAATAATCAGAGCGATAGCGAGTGGCAGAGAGGCAAACAGATTTTCATTCGCCTCCGCCTGCTTTTCAATCTCACCGCCTACTTCCCATGAATAACCGAGAGGCAAATCCAGGTTTTCCAATGTTGGCAATAAATACTCATAGATATCAATCGCCGCGCCCGTCTGGTTTTTACCGGTGACGGTCAAGGTTCTCTGTTGATCCCGGCGTTTGATCCGCCCAAGCTCCCAGCCCCCTTTGATATCGGCGATCTGGGTAAGCGGAATAGCCCCGTTGCTCGTGCTGGAAAAGACACTTAAAGCCTGCAGTCCGGCTAGAGTAGCGCGATCCTCTTCAACACTTCTTAGAATTACCGGAATAACATCTTTACCTTCGCGATAAACCGTTACCTCAGTTCCCACCAGATAGGTGTTCAAAGCATAGGCGATCTCCTGCGATGTTACGCCTGCGCGGCGGGCCCGTGCCTGATCAATTTCAACGCGGAGCTTGACAACGCGGTTTTCCCAGTCATCCTTGGCAACGAGATTGCCAGGCATTTCACGAAGCTTGGCTTTTACAATGGCGCTTGCCTCTTCCAGAACCTTGGCATCCGGGCCAACGATCCTGGCTTCGAACAGCCCTGCTTCCGTCGCCCCCATCCACATTTTCTTGGCGTCACCAGAGGCTTCGGGAAAGAAGTCCAGCAAATGCTGGCGCGTGCGGGCGACAATCTCGTCAACCACATCGGCATTCTCTGTATTGACCAGGACAAAAGCCTTATGTGGATCAGGATCAATGGCAGCAAGGGCAAGGAAAAACCGCGGGCCACCATTGGCGACATAAGCGACATTACTCGCAATCTCCGGGTTAATGGTCTTGTCAGAGAGCCACTCCGTCAGCCGTAACACCACATCTTCGGTTTGCGGAACAGAACTTCCTGCTGGCAAATCAAGATAAACCAGGAATTGGTTGCG
>Ga0315338_1001413_pt1 | contig 30416 bp, 36 predicted proteins | sample ASW8metaG_FD_204518 | JGI IMG/M metagenome (GOLD analysis project Ga0315338, IMG submission 204518) | Ammonia-oxidizing marine archaeal communities from Monterey Bay, California, United States - ASW #8 | ecosystem: Environmental > Aquatic > Marine > Coastal | place: USA: California | collected... | reverse complement strand
CAAGAGTAGCAGTAGTGAATGCGAACATGGGTAACGTCCCAGAGTTTGCTGTAATGGACTGGCCATTCAGAGGTCCATCCACTGCATATCCTGAGCAGTTCTACTTCAAGAAGTAAGACTTAACTCCCATATATAATAAAACCAGTAGCCGTCTATTGAACCAGACGGCTACTGTTGTAATAATACTAAGAAATGTAGGGAATATTACCGGGAGAGATTTCTAATGGATTGGGTAATTACAGGGCTAGTTAGCGCATTCTTGTTTGCGATAGTTACCGTATCGGATAAACGGTTGCTAGCTGTTTATATGCCTAGCGTAAGAAGTTTCTATTTTTTGGTTGGTTTATGTCAAATAATACTTGGCATAGTAATTTCGATTTTTTCACCTTGGAGTTCGACACCTTCATTGGGGGGTATTTTAATTGGGATTTCGTCCGGGGTTTCTTGGGGACTGGGACTAACATTAATGTTTTATGGGATTAGTAAACTCGAAGTTTCTAAGGTAATGCCTATAGCTCATACGTATCCAGTTTTCGTATCCATTATGGCGATTGTCTTTCTAGGCGATACTATTTCTTTGATTCAGTCTGTCGGAATATTAATTACGGTCGTAGGAGCATCAATAATAGCCGCTAGTCAGACAAAAGGAGTAAAAAAGAGTGCGGCATCATTAGTGTATTTTTTAGTTTTGCTGGGAAGTATTTTAACCGCAGTGGCAAACGTGACATATAAAGCTGGTTTAGAGGAGATGGGATTTTGGGATTTGTTTGCGACGCGTTCAGTTTTTCAAGGATTAGTATTGATGCTTGCAGGTTGTCATTTAGGAATAATTCGAGAATTAAAGCAGGTAATAAGCTCAAAAGTCGGATTAGGACTATTTATTTTTTCTGAAGGTTTGGCAGCCCCTATTGCAATTATGGTCATGTTGGCCGCATTGTCACTAGGTCCTGTAGCATTAGCGTCAACAATAGTCTCTACACGCCCATTGTTTGTTCTGTTTATAAGTGGATTTTTAAGTATCAGTTATTTAAGTTTATTAGATGAACCATTTACTAAAAGAACATTTCCTATAAAGTTGTTATCCATAGTATTAATATTTTTCGGAATTTCCTTGCTGACAATAGGGTCAACATAAAAATGTAGAGGAATTGAATGCGAAAACAAATTACAATAGGCATAATAGTATTGGTAGCAATTGCAGTGGTTTTTGCAAGGACAATGAGTTAGTTCTATAAAAGAGTTAACATTTGGATAGTGAAATGTCGGAAAATTGTCGGTTTAACAGGTGATAGAGAATGCGTCAGATTTTACATGCTGATTTTGATGCATTTTATGCTTCTATTGAACAACGCGAAAACCCTAAATTGAAAGGTCGTCCTGTGGTGGTTGGAGGTCTACCAGATCAAAGAGGAGTTGTAGCTTCAGCATCATATGAAGCAAGGTCATATGGAGTTCGATCAGCCATGCCTACAGCCACTGCACTAAAGATGTGTCCCAATTTTGAATTAATACAACCCAGGATTGCATTTTATAAAGAGATCTCTGATCAAGTTTTGGAGTTGTTTCACGAAATCACCTCGGTAGTTGAGCCTTTGTCTTTAGATGAAGCATTTCTAGATATAACAGATATTTCTACAGGCGTTAAGTCTTCATTGAAGATTGCATATAGGTTGAAACAAAAAGTTAAGTCGACTCTAGGCTTGACGATTTCGGTTGGAGTGGCAAGCAATAAATCTACTGCAAAGATTGCTTCAAGTATTAATAAACCAGATGGTTTTAAGATTTTAAAGCCTGAGGAGGAGTTAGAGTTTTTGAAGCCTTTACCGGTAAATTTTTTATGGGGTGTTGGTAGAAAAACAGAAGAAAAACTTCATTCATTAGGAGTGCAAACTGTTGGAGATTTGGCGAATCAGAGTGCAACTTGGGCAAAGAATTATTTTGGTAAGAATGGATCACAATTGCTTTTGAGAGCTAGGGGTATAGATGAGAGACCAGTTAGTTTAATTCGCGTTGCAAAATCCATTAGTTCCGAGACAACGTTGCTTGAAGATTCAGCTAATTTAGACGATATATTAGTATTAGCATACGGATTATGTGAAGAAGTAGGCAGAAAAATGGAATCCGAAAAGATTTTTGGGTCTACTGTCAGGGTAAAACTTCGACTTTCTGATTTTACAACTTTTACTAGGCAATTGAGTTTAAAAGACTCAATTCAAAACGCAGATGAGATATACAAGATTTGTCGAGTGTTAATAACCAAAGAAGTAAAATTTGGTCGGCAATTTAGATTAATAGGTGTTGGAGTTTCGGGATTTTTTGACAAAAATGATTCTACAAAAAATCTATTTTTAGATTCCGGACAAATGAATTTGCCCGATTTGTGAATTTTGTTTTACTCGGCCTTCAATGACTTATCTTTGTGTAATTCCATGTAATCGCTTTTGGGGTTGTGACGGTTCTTAAATTTCGGATCTTTTAGCACACTACCAAATGATTGCATTTTAGAATCAGAGCGCTTGAGTTTACTTCCATGAAATTTTGGCTCCTTGTGAAATCCTAATCTTTTTTTTGGCAGAAGATGATTTTCAAAAACCCCCTCTTCAAAGTGGTTATTTATTTCAATCTGTTTATGAAAATCATGAAGAATTTTATTTTGATGATCAATTGAATCTTTTAAATTTGTGATTTGCAACACCAGAAAAATTAAAACGCCCAATATCAAAATATTTAATAGCAGAAAAATGATAGTTGAGGCGGAAATTTTCATATTCAATTCTACGGCCATATTTGTCTCCTATTGTTCTTGGGATATTACTATTTGGTTTCCAGTTTTAGACTTCTGGCTTTTTCAAAGTCATGCTCTGCCAAAGTGGTTTCATTGAGATTTTCAAGCAATTTTGCTCTTTGATAAAATGCGATAGCCAAATTAGGATCTAAGTGAATTGCTAGGGAGTAGTCAAAGAGGGCATTTCGAGAGTGATTTTTTAGACTGAATAAGCGACCTCTATGGAGATAAAGCATCGGATCTACAGGATTCAATTCAATAGATTTTGAATAATCAGAAATTGCGAGATAATAATTTTGATTCGACGTAAAAATCTGTCCTCTCAGAGTATAAAATGTTGCATTTTGAGGATTTAGATTGATTATTTTATTTATGTCATTTAAGGCTTCTGGGAGTCTTTCCAATTGAAAGAGTGTTTGAGCTCTTTGATATAAAGCATTTTCTCTTCGAGGTGCTAAATTAATTGCGTGGTTGAAATAAAATAGAGCTGTTTCAGGTTTTTTAGATTCCATTGCAGCAATCCCTGATTCGATTAATCTAGACACATCTGCAGATGTGGTGACATATTTAGTAGAATTCGGAAATTTCATTTGTTCTGAATTGTAATATGTTAAATCCTTCTGAACCAGATTTTGAGAGAATTTTTTCTTCGAAATAGAACTATTACCCAAAGATTGTGTTTTTGGGCTTTCTAAACGAACCACATGATCCATGTTTTTTGGGGCATAAAAAAACACTGACATTGAAATAAACGATATCAAAATTACGGGCATCCCTATAAGAATGGATGTATATATTCTTTGCATGAAATTCCTGGCGTTTCTCTAATTTAGCGAGGGTATGTGGGTTTTAGTCGTGTTCTTTGTGGTCTGAAGCATGCCACAACTTATGAACCCAAGGGATTTTTGCTACTGCCGCAACCAAAAATCCGAAGAGTATTGTGCCAATGAAAAGAATATAGATATTGACTTCTGTGTATCGTCCTAATACTAACAATGCCGCATCTTCGAAAAAATGTAAAACTGATACAATTGCACCGAATGATAGTATTGTTTTCATTAAGTTACCTCACGAAAATATTTTACTGTTTTCTAATTGACAAATTAATATAGATAGTTAGTTCATTTTATCATGTAAGTGCTATAGAAAATTTTTTTGAATAAGCTGCAATTTAAATTTGAAAGAAATATTGAGAGGATTATATGGAAACCAGAATGTTGGGTGCGACTGGAATTGAAGTTACTCGCTTAGGCATAGGATTATCTGAGATTAGAGAGGTTGATGTCAATACGGTAGAAAAGCTACTTAATACTGCTTTGGATCAAGGGATAAATTTTTTAGATACGTCCGCATGTTATGGGAATAGTGAGGAGCTAGTAGGGAAAACAGTTTCTAATAGACGAAGTGAGTTCTCATTAGCAACAAAGTGCGGTCATATTACGGGTGGTTATGATGGCATTGCTTGGACTGCGGACACAATTAAACATAGTATTGATAGAAGTCTGAGTAGGATGAAAACTGATTATCTAGATTTGGTACAACTCCACTCTTGTGATAAAGAGGTTCTCGAACAAGGTGAAGTCATAGATGAACTATTGGAAGCCAAAAAATCTGGCAAAACCCGATTTGTAGGATATAGCGGTGATAATGAAAACGCAGAGTGGGCTGTCCAATCAGGAATTTTCGATACTTTGCAGACTAGCTTCAGCTTAGTTGACCAGAAGGCTAGGAATGGGTTGCTTAAATTAGCTCAATCAAATGGTATGGGTATAATTATTAAACGTCCCATTGGAAATGGGGTATGGGGGAAAGTTTCTCCCTCATCAGCTTATACTCAAGAATATTTTAATAGAGCGAAAACAATGGCAGATTTAGGAGAAATTATTGGATCAGAGGACCCAATTGATATGGCAATGGGGTTTTTGTTTTCGCATGAAGAAATAAGCACAGCAATTATAGGAACCACAAATGTAAATCATCTTTTATCAAACATTCAAATGTTGGAAGATGGGATATCCATTTCACCAAAAACACTTTCAGAATTAACAGAGAGATTTGAAAATCTTGGCTCAGATTGGTATCAGATGAATTAGTCACCTTATCTGAAAATCCCTGCTTGTAAATCTATTGTGAATGGATGTAAACTTCCATTAAGACATTAAGTGGGCTTAAAAGATTTGTGCAAAGGAATTTCACTAAATGGTTAAAGTGAGTAATGTAACTCTATCCCCAATCGTTTCAACAAATGATATTACATTACCTCCCTATGATAAGCATTTTCTTGAAGATGTTTCCTTTATAACTGCCATGACATTGGTTCTTATGGGCAATTATTCTCAAACTGGTCATTTTGGAGGTCCATTAGCATATACGCCTTATACAGTCGCATTGCATTTGATAGGTCCTGAACTTGGGGGCTTACGATATGATTATAGACACCCAAAGCATCCATATGCAGATAAATTCATGTTGGCAGGTGGCCACAATGTGCCAGTTGCTTACGCATTATGGATGATTTTTGGGGAATCACTCCGCAAAAAATATTTGGAAACTGGCGATAAGAAATTCCTTGCTGATTATAACCAGACATTTTTACCGATTGATGCATTGGGATTTAGAAGATCGGCTGCTGGGATGGCAAATATTTTAGCCGAGAATGGTTTGGAAGATCATCCTTTAATGGAGCAAGCAAATGTGCGAGGAATTCGTGCTTTGGCGGGACATTCCGAGAGTACCGATGCCACTAATGATGTTAACGGCGGTCCATCTGGTATTGGGGTTGCGACTGCAGCAGGAAAAGCAACATTTTGGGATATTTTAGGATCTGGGGAATCTCCTAAAATTATTGCTATAGAGGGTGAATTTGCGATGACCTCTGGTCATTCCCAGGAGATGAAAACTCAAGCGGTGGCTCAACAAGTTGGCAAAAGATTGAGAGTCTTACTTTCATTTAACAATGCTGGTATAGATAATGAGTTAATTGGTGGAGTCATCCAACCACAATATGATTCTTACAGGATAATTGATCAATGGAGTTCGTATGGTTGGAACGTATTTTCTGTCGACGATGCAAATGATATTTCACAAGTCGTGGCAGCATTAAAATCGATGGAAGACTGGGATCCAAATGATCGCAGGCCAATGATTTTGGTAGGTAATACTACTAAGGGATGGTGGCCAGGTGCCGTAGATGGGCAAATTCCTGGATACGGCGATCAAATAATCAGTTATCAGAGTCATCCTTATACTTTTGCAATGAATTCGGATTATTTTATTGCATTGGCAAAGACTTTTGAGGACCGTTATGGAGTTCAATTTGAAGGAATTGGGGATGGTCCTGTTACAGATGAGAGAGAACGATTGCTTCAATATAAGGCCAATATTGATGTCGTAATGTCTGTTTTGGGTAAAGAGGGAATTGGAGACTGGTTGTCCCAAAGATTGGTTTCGCTAGGCGAATCGGTTCCTGATCAAATTCCAATGAGGATTGATCCAACTAAGAATTCATTCTTAGATGATCGTCTTAATCCGAATAACTTATCAACTGATCCCGTGAGTGTAACTGTTCAAAATCCTATCAGTGGAGAAGAAAAATCACTGGAAATCAAAATGTTTGAGGAACCTGGCGTTTCTAAAGGTAGTCGTAGGGCAATCTCTGAGGTCGTGAAATGGGTGAATTATGTTACAGGGAATAGATTGGTCTTGGCTGCGGCTGATTTGGCTGATTCAATTAATGTTGAAAAAGGTTCAATATGGGGCGAGTTTGATCCTGTTGAAAATCCATCTGGTATTCAGCTCAGATCGGCAATTCAAGAAGCAGGAAATGTTTCTACTGCAATAGGGATTGTTAGTCAATCTGCTTCCTTAGATCCTGAGAAGCATTCTGGGCTTTGGGCTTTAAGTGGTTCGTATGGTGCTTTTACTCCTTTAATGTATTTACCAGCTAGGGTGTGGAGTCAGCAAAATCAAGATAGTCCATTTCGATTAGGGGTTTTGAATATTTTAGCCGGACATTCGGGTCCAGAGACTGCGGCAGACGCTAGAACTCATTTTGGCATCTTTGCTCCGCAAGTATGGAAGCTTTTCCCAAAAGATCAAGTGATCAATCTGAGTTTTTGGGACTACAATGATGTTGCTCCAGGGTATTTGGCTGCTATGGAAATAGCTGCTCGAGATCCTAAAGTTGGTGTAATTGTTCTTGAAGTCGCTAGGCCGGATTTCCCTGTAGTTGATCGAAATACATTATTTGATAAAGATATTAAAGCCGCTTCTAAAGGGTTTTACATTATTCGAGAGTTTGATGATAGTAAACCAAAGCATGGATATATCTTAGTGCAGGGGTCATCGACTACCAATAATTTAATTTCATTATTAGAGAAATTTGACAAAGAAGATTTAAATGTCAAAATTGTTTCAGCTATTTCGGAGGAATTGTTTCATCGTCAAAGTTTGAGTTACCAGGAGTCTGTCTTACCTGAATCTGCTAAGTATGACATGATGATTGTTAGTACTGGAACTAAAAGGATGTGGCCTGTGACGGGGGTGGGGCCTCTTACCGAAGAGTATTCTCTAGTTTCTGACTGGAATGATCAGTGGCTTACTGGAGGTAATGAGGCAGAAGTTATTCGAGAAGCAAAATTGGATCCAGATTCGATTCTTACAGCGGTTAGGAAGTTTGCTTCTGATCATGACTCAAGAATTTCTCGTCAATCCGAAATGATCTCTCCACATTAAGATGTCTAAGAAGGATTTTGCCAATTCTATTCTCTCTTCAGTGGAAACTTATGTAGAGAATTTTTTAAAATATGGTAAAGATCCCTTCAGCCATACTCCATTGTTTGTTGATGGAATAAATTTGCAGACTATGCAACCAGTTTTTTGGCTTCGAAATGGTGAAAAATGGATAATTTCTAATTTAGCAAACCAACAGAATTTTTTGCGTACGTTGGTAAATTTAACCACGATTTTATCTAATCAGACCTACAGAGATTATGCGGAACAGGTTTTCAAATATCATTTTGATCATATTGATTCGAAATGTGGATTGTTGAAATGGGGAGGACATACCTGCGTCGATTTGAGTACTGGCAATTTTGTCGGAGAAGTACACCAAGGTGCGTTAGAGCATGAGTTTAAACTTACCTATCCTTATTATGACTTAATGTGGGAAGTTGATTCTTTAGCCACAGAAAAGTTTATTAAGGCCCTGTGGAATTCACATGTTTTGGATTGGTCAAATTTAGATATGAATCGACATGGATCTTATGATCTTCCATTGGGAGATTTGTGGGAGAGCAATTGGTCTAATCCTGCCTCATTTTTTGAGGGTAAAGGACTCACTTTTATTAATATCGGAAGTGATTTAATCTATGCCGCTGCACATTTGTATAAATTCACACATGATAAAGGAGCATTGGAGTGGGGGGTTCGTTTGTGGGAACAATATGAAAATGCGAGGGACCCTAATACAGGGCTAGGTGCTTATCAATATACTCAACCAATCAGAGAATTAAATCCGGATCAATTTCTTTCGATTTCAGATTTTGCCCAGGCTTTCCCCGATAGAGATGTCCAAGGCAGAGATTTGGATGCAATAAAGACAGCTTCGATGTTTGGAGATCGTGCAAAGAACCAATTTTCTGCAGAATTTGGCGATCGAGCCCTTGAGGGGAAAATGCTGACAAGAGGAGGGTGTGAGTCTATTTATGGGAATGTTGTCGTATCACAATTAGGAATTATTGAACAATTTGGTCCTTATAAGAAAAAAATGCTTGATTCCAATATTAATGGACTTAAAGCGTTCGCGGAATATGCTTATGATCGTCGAACAAATCAGGTTTCAGCGATGTTGACTGATGGAACGATATTGACACCTGAAGATATAAAACGTCCTGGTTATTATTCTAAAGAAAGCTTACAAAAATCTGCCCCTGGTTCGATATTGTTTTTATCGAATTGTGTTGGATTTAGTCAATCAAATGAGGAATCCTTGTGGGACATAATTCGAATTATGGCTAAGGGCTATGATTTGGGAGATTTTGGAAGTTCTATTACTGCAGATAAAGATCCCAACTTAAAAACTAATAATGATGATCCGCTATGTTTGATTGCAATATTGGAGCTTTTGAAATTGGGAAATCAAAATGACTTAGAATCGTTAGCATGTGTGGTTGCTCAGAATATTCTTTCAAATCGATTCCATAATGGGTTTTTTGTCCCAAGTAAGAACCATATCAATGCAAGAATTGATAGTTTGGAGGCTTTGTCTCTCACTTCCTTAGCCGCATATCTCCTAGGTGTTGGAGATCAAGTGGCTGAATATGCTGGAAGTGATGGGTTTTTCCATGTGCCATTTGATGGAATTAACAGAACTGATGACAAAGTGGCAATTTGGGATCGCATGTCAGAGGCTTAAACAAATTAGATAGGATTGGTTAAAAAGTGAATTTATCCATATTCGTCAATATCATATTCCGCCCACATTACTGGTGTGCTGGGGTTAAATGTAGTTAAAGGTACGGGATTATTTACTTTCCCAGGCAAACGTCTTTTTGATCCCTGGATTTGCTTAGATTCATCACCTAAATCTTTTCTGCAATCTTCTAGATATGAACTTAACTCTTTGACTATTTCAGGGTTATCACTTGCTACATTGTGATCTTCATGAGGATCTTTCGACAAATCATAAAGTTCTAAAACATTTGTTGACTTAAGGACTGCTTTTGTTCCAAAACCTCCGGTGCCGCCTGTACGATTTTTTGTACGCTCAGATCTGACGACGTGTAGTTTCCATTGTCCTGATCTAACTGCGCAAAGGGTGTTATGGAGATAGTAAAAAAACGGCTTGTGGTGGAAATTATTTTCAGGTTGGAATAAAATAGATTCAATATTTTCGCCATCGATAATATTATTTTCTTGTAGAGAGTTTTCTGTAATCGCGGCCAAAGTCGGTAGTAAATCCATTGAAGTTGCAACTGAATTTGAAATGGTTCCGGGTTTAATTTTTTCAGGCCATCGAATGATTAAAGGTAGTCTCATACCACCTTCCCAAGTGGTTCCTTTTGTACCACGCAGTGGATCATTACTTCCACCCAGATTTGCATTTGATCCGTTATCAGATGTAAAAATGACAATTGTATTTTGATCTATTCCTAAATTGCGTAATTCGTGTAATATCACACCAACAGACCAATCGATTGCTTCAACAGCAGCCCCATATCTACCATTCTTAGCGGTTTTGGTAAAACGTCTAGAAACTAATATAGGTCTATGAACGTGCATATGGGCGAAATACAAGAAAAATGGATTAGTTTGATTGTTCCTTATGAATGTAACAGCATCTTCAGTGTATCGTTCTGTAATTCCTTCTTGAGCGGGTTGCTCTTGTATTACATCGTTATCTCTCATTAAAGGAAGAGGTGGGAAGTTTTTGCGTTGAGGATCGGAGTTGGGATTTGGTATCATTTTCCCCATGTCGTTGCTGTATGGAATACCAAAATATTCATCAAATCCATGTTTGCTGGGAAGGAATTCTTGTTGATCTCCAAGATGCCATTTCCCAATTAATTTCGTGCTATATCCGCCTTTTTTTAACATTGAAGAAATTGTTTCTTCTTTGGGATCTAGACCAATTTCTGAAACTGGTCGAAGTACATTTGGTATACCAACTCGCTGTGGGTAAGAACCAGTGAGCATAGCTGCTCTAGATGGTGAACAAACTGGAGATGCCATATAGAAATCGGTTAGCTTAAGTCCTTCATCAGCCATCTGGTCAATATATGGAGTTGCATTGATTTTAGAGCCAAAGCATCCGATATCTCCGTATCCTAGGTCATCACAGTTAATTAATATAATATTTGGTTTTGAATTTTTCATTAGTAGTCCTTTAGTGATGATGTCCAGCTTCATGATGAGGCTTTTTTAGAGGTAAGAAATATAATGCTATGGCCCCAATTATCATCAGAAAAGCTACGTAGTAGAAGACGTAGTTCATAGAGAAAGAATCGTACAAAAATCCTGCAATTAGAGGTGACAAAGCACTTAGAAGAAATCTGGCAAAAGATAAGGTTCCGAGTGTAGTTGTCGCAACCCCTTCACCAACTATATCTAATGCTGATGCAGTGAGTATGGGTTGATCACTATAAAAAAATATTCCTAATAGCGCAAGTAGAATGATTAATGTGACACCGTCTCCATAAAATGACATGAGTAGGACAATGATTGATAGAAAAATCATTCCCGGTACCAAGATTTTTTTCCTGCCTATTTTGTCAGATAAATAACCCATTATTGGTGTTGATATTATTCCAACTGCAACTAGCAATCCAAAATGTACTCCTCTTGATAAATCAGACATCCCTAAGTCAGACGAGAAATATGATGGCAAGAAAGTCATTAATGCAATGAATGCCATTCCACGGATTCCTCCAATAAATGTTATGGCCCATAATGCAGGATTTTTTAGGGCCTGACGTGTTTGTTCTGATTGGCTGATTTTCTCGCTAGAATCCTTGTGTTCGTTCGTTTGACCTATATTTTTGAATGCCCAAAATACTAGGAAAGCTATGAATATGGGTATTACAGCATAAATTGAAAGAATTTCTCTCCATGCAAGATAACCTAATAAAAATCCTGTGACGACAGGACTTATCGCATCGCCAATATTTCCTCCGATTCCGTGGAAAGAAAGAGCAGTTCCTCTACGATGTGAAAAATGGTGTGATAAAGATGCCATTGCTGGCAAATGCCATAAGGATGCGGCAATAGCAATTATTGCTACTCCAACTAGCAATAATGGAAAGACTGGAGCCTGTCCGATTATTAACCATCCGATCCCAAAGAATCCCATACATAGCGCTAGGATTAACCCCCAATGTTTTTTAAGGGAATCAGCAATTATTCCCCCTGGAAGAGTAATTATTCCTGAGGCGATTTCCCTAGTTGTAGTAATAGCCCCAACTCCAACTTTGCTTAGTCCGAAAGCTTGCTCTACTTCAGGAAGTAATACGAAAAAACTTTGTGTAAACCAATGGAATATTCCATGACCACTAGTTAAACCAGCAATAATGAAATTTTTTTGACCTCGTATTCCTTTTTCAGAATCTTTGTGATGATGATGTGTCATATTTTGTCTTTCTTAGGGTTTTTGAAAAATTTTGCTAATTGTACCGAATTAATTCTCAATTTGCGAAGAATCCTTATGTTCGGTAGAAATGCTGATAAGCATTCCAATTTTGACAAAATTTTGGTAACTATTACTATATGCATATTGGAAGTCAATTTTACTAAGGAGAAGTTCCATGATGAAGCAATGGGTAGGCAACTTTAGTACTAAACAAATAATAACTTTAATTATTGGTTTGGTTTTGGCGATATATCTAGTTTGGTATGTTGTAGAAGCGTTAGAAGGTTTTGATCCAGATTATAGACCTTCAGGAAGAACTGCAAGTGATAATAATGCAAACCAAGGTGCAAAAGGTAATGATTTTTTTGATCCGTCTAAAAAGCCTGCTGAATCAGCGGCTACCAAATAAATGAGAGGGTTTTAAGATGATTAATTTTGGGTTTTTTAAGTTGAGTACGAAGCAAGTGATTGCTATTGTAATTGCAGTTTTGGTAGCTATATATATAGTTTGGTATGTTGTGAAAGCGCTTGAAGGCCTGAATCCAAATTACAAACCTTTTAAAATATCTGATAGTAACCGTGGAGCCACTGGAGTGGAAGCTTTTGACCCTTCTAAAACACCCGGAGCAGTTCCTTCGAAGTAATAATTATTTAGACCTGGTGAATCTTTAGGGAACCGGCAGTGGTTAATATTAAATTAATTGTGAATGTAAATAGGGAATTTAGTTGGCTAAACAACTTAAAAGTATATCAACACTGGCTTTAACATCGGCAATTATTCTTGGAGTAATTACACTACTATTTGCAACTTGTGGTATTCATGCATCTATTGTTGGTGAAGAGCAAAATTTTTTAATTGCTGTTTGGGCATTTATTCCAGCAGTTGCGTTCAGTATTTACCCTTTTAAAATTTTATCTAAATGGATCAAAGAGAGTAGAAAATAATGATTAAATCAACAGATTTTTTAATCCTCTATACCACCAAAAATGGACGTACAGGTAAAATGGTTGATCCAATCATGCAAGGGCTAGTAGGTGGTGGAGTGACTGTGGATTCTTTTTCGGTTGAAGAAATCAAATGGGATCAGATGTTAACTGCAAAAGGAATAATTGTTGGGACTCCAGTAAGGTTTGGGAATATTGATTGGAAAATTAAACGGTTTTTCGATATTCGGCCCGAGGTGATAAGTGTTTCCTCGCCACTAGCCGGTAAAATTGGTGGTGCATTCACAGGTGGTGATATACCTGGTAGTGGAGCTGAATTAACCTTACTTAGTATGCTTCACATTCTTTTGAATCACGGAATGATAATTCAAGGAAATTCTGAATCAGCTCACTACGGGCCTATTTCATTGAAAGATACCTCAGATGAGGACATGATGAATATTTGTAATATTTGGGGTTTGCATTGGGCAAATTTGTACCATAACTTGTTTTCATCATAATGGTTTTATAGCAGGTAACAAATTCCAGGGGTTACTGTTTGGGGGGGAATTTAATGCGGTATGACACAATAATTGTTGGTGCAGGATCTGCTGGAGCAATTTTAGCAACCAGATTGACAGAAGATCCAAAGCATTCGGTTTTACTTTTGGAGGCAGGTGGAGATTATCCTGATTTTGCTTTCCAACCTGAGGAAGTTAAATATAGATATCATTACAATAGTATTTTGACAAGTGATCATAATTGGCAATTTACAGCTCGTGGAACTGATGAAGCCCAAATCGACGTGCCCCGTGGGAAAATCACTGGTGGTTCTAGTTCGGTCAATGCTACGGTTTTTTTACGAGGTATTACACAAGATTTTGATGGTTGGGTAGAACGGGGAAATGATGAGTGGGGTTTTCAAAAGCTTTTACCATATATGAACAAATTGGAAACTGATCTTACATATAAAGATGCCCCAGGCGATTTCCACGGATCTGATGGACCAATTTTATGTCGGCGGTTTTCAGAAGATGAGATGCTCGAAGGTTCCAAAGCGATGGTTCAAGCTTGTCTAGATGCAGGACATCCCTATTGTGCGGATGCAAATTCTCCAGACACTACTGGAGTTGGACCAATGCCAATGAATAATCCAGATGGTATTAGGTGGTCTACAGCTTATGGATATTTGTCTATGTCTCGAAAGCGTATAAACCTAACAATTCGGGATAGGGTTTCAGCAAAGAAAATAGTTTTTGATATTTCTGGAGATACCCCGGTTGCCATAGGTGTTGAAGTTGAATCTGACGGAGAAACGTTTATTGTAGAAGGGAAAGAGATCATTCTTTCTGCAGGAGCAATAGGTTCTCCCCAACTTTTGATGTTGTCTGGTGTTGGGCCGAAAGATCATCTAAAAGAATTTGGAATTGATTGCGTTTTAGACTCCCCAGGCGTGGGACAAAATCTTAGTGATCATCCATTAAGTCACATCCAATGGGCAACCAAGCCCGAAGTAGGATTAGATCCACTTGGATCATCGACTAATCTTACCCAGACAATCTTGAGATATACAGCTGATGGGTCTGAATTAGAGAACGATATGATCGTTTATATGAATGTAACTACTTCCCAAAATATATCTAAAACTAGTAGTTTGGATGAATATATTACTGTAGGAATGAGATTTGGTTTAGCAGTAAATCTTGCACTCTCAAAAGGTGAGATTAGGCTAAATTCAACTGATCATTCTGAACAACCATACTTGGATTTCAATCTGCTTGACCATGAAGAAGACATGAGACGGTGTAGAGATGGGATAAGAATGCTTGTAGATTTAGAAAATCACCCATCAATGAAGAAACTTATTGATCATAGATTAGAACCCACTGATGCTGACTTAGCGTCTGACGAATCTTTAGATTTATGGATCAGAAAAACTGTTGGAACAGGACATCATGTTTCTTGTACTGCAAAAATGGGGCCGAAATCCGATCCGATGGCTGTGGTTGATCAACACGGAAAAGTGTATGGATTAAATGGATTACGAGTGGTGGATGCATCGATAATGCCAGAATGTGTGAGAGCCAATATCAATGTGACAACTATGGCGATAGGTGAGCGGATATCCGACTTTATTAAGGAAACGAATTCCAGTATTTAGAATTTTTTAGCTATTAAGGTTTAATGATGAACTGCCCAAGATGTTTTACAAGAATTCACTCAAATAGACTCTCGATGACTTTCTATTTACAGTCATGTCAGAAGTGTGGATTTAATATTAGTCCTTATAGAGAAATGACTAAAGCGATAAGTAATTATCCTACTGCAAAAAATTACTTGCTAAGGGCAAAATGGTTTTATGAGTCAGGTAGAAGGTTCCTGTCAGAGGATAAATCTGATCAGGACTTGCAGTCTTCAGAAAATCATGGGTATCTTTCTGCAATAAATGATTTAAAAAAAGCTATATCATGCAACGAGAGTGATTCTTTTGAGAAAGATGCAATTGAAGAATCGAGGATCTACTTAGATCAAATACTTGCTGAAGCTAATGAGAAAAAATAGGTATATGATATATCCCTTAAAAAGAGAATTCTTAAAGGCTTTGACAAAGTAAAATATCCACTTAACATGTATTCAGTAGCGTACAATAATGATCTAATAAGATTTCCAGTAAGTAGAGGGTTGTGAAGATTTTTGTTTGGCGTTGGTTATTGAATAGATAATATCTCTGGCGAGACTATACGTAAGGAGATCGCATGAACTGTCCAGAATGTAGTACTCAAAATCTTGGAAACAGCAGGCATTGTAAAAGTTGTGGTCTTGAATTTGAATCAAAAGAAATTGAATCGAAAGAAATTGAAAACCCCAAACCTGTTCGACCTTCTTACTCAGAAATGTTAAAAACTAGATTTGTGTTGTGGGGTACCGGGGCTTTGGGATTTGTGATTGGGCAAATGATTGTTGGATCCCTATTAGGTGGTATTGGTTTCGGTATTTTAGGGTTCGGTTGTGGATATTACATATTGTCAAAGCGCAAAAGAAATTAAGTTTGGTTTCCCACTGGGAATTCTAATCACGTATTCATTCTTTTATACACAGCAAATGCTACAAGTGCGGAGATGACAACTACAACTAATAGTATGTCAAAGAAGCTTTTGGGGCGAGAATTGACGATGATTTCAACATCGTCTTCTACTATAGAATCTCCACCACAAAAACATTGGCACAATTCTTCGGGACTCTGATTTATAATGCCCTCACAATTATGGAGAGATCCTTCAGACGTTTTGCAGTTGATACAGAGATTCATTCATTACCTGCTATTGAAAATATCATAGTTCCATTTTAACGAATCCTACGTGTATTAAAAAGGCACTATTTTCATGAAGTAAATTACTTGGTTTTAGAGTATGTTAATTTTCTCCAAATTAACTCTAATGGTCCGTAATTAAAATGATCTAGCCAATACTTGGACCACCATAATTGTAAGAACCATACAAAAAAGACGAATAAAATTATTTGATTTCTACCTAAATCCCTTTTATCAAATATTAGACTTTTAAAAACTTCCAGAACTTCACAATTCCACATTTCATTTATAGCTGATATCATGTGGGTACGGAGGGAAAATTATGATCAATCTGTGGATTTCTAGCCTAACACCTAAAAAGATAATAATTTATTTGGTAATGATTGCTGTAGCAATATATGTTGTTTGGTATGTAATTGAAGCGCTTGAAGGTTTCGATCCAGAATATCAGCCGAGTAAACCAACTCTTGGCTCAAATACTACTTCTGAAATCAAAGGGGAACTCCAAATATTTGATCCTTCAAAAAAGAAGGCTGAGTAGATTAATATTCAATTACGGATATAAAAAAGAATGTTTCAGCCACCTTCTTGATTTTCTCTAAAACGCTCAAGGAATATTCTTTTGAACGAATTGAATCACATCCCTAATAATGAAAGTTTTGATCCGTTAGAAAACCTACTATTTGCTCTAGTTGACGGCAAAGTATTTCATGGAGTGTACTTGTCCGCACAATATGCTGAAGACCTTTTGCAGGATGGCTCAGATGTTGCACTATCTAGGGCGGAAGATGTTCTTTTGGCAGTACTGTCATGTCAAGAACTGGATCAAAATAATCCACATTATGGTAACTTCTTCTGGGAGAAAGAAGAGGGGATAGTGGAGGATTTGAATGCAGTCGAGTTTGTATTGATTCGATTGATTCCGATGATGATTCGATACAATGATCGTATTTCAGAATCTTTGCAACAAAAAATAATGTTTGCCGTTTTGAGAGGGTTAGAAGAAATAAAACGAGTTGATGTTGCTTTGATATACACGAATATTGTTGCAAAGGATATTGTTAACTCAATATTGGGAGGGGAACTACTTGGAGAATCTTCGTATGTTGATAGGGGGACAAAAAAACTTAAAGCGTGGCAAGCATTTATTGATCAAAATGGAATTCCCCATGAATACAATTCTCCATCTTATGCCCCTGTAACAATTCGTGCATTGTCGAATCTAGTTGATCTTTCTAAAGATGATGAAATTAAAATGATTGCCAAACTAATAATGATCAGGTTAGGTATTAGCTTCGCATTACATTTGCACCCGACAACAAAGCGACTTGCTGGCCCACATTGTAGGGCATACTATCAATTCCTAACGTTTCAAACACCTCCTGAAACTCAAGTATTCAATGATCTGATTGATCAAACACAATTACCTGAATGGCTTGCGAAACTTGTTTCTCATCGCCCTCAGAAAATGAATGTTCGTGAAACATCTGACCATAGAAAAAAGGTAGGTATAGGAACATATCACAGTGAATCATTTTCTCTAGGTGTAGCGACGCGTGAGCATGATACTCAATCGAATCGATATATTAGTAATCAGTCAAATGTATTTTCTGTTCAGTTTTCTAGAGGTAGCGACGCACTTCCGGGTATTGTCTACTCGAGATATTTGTTAAACGACAAATGGTTAGGTGATTACAGAACAACTGCATCGCGAGGCAATCACGATATTTTTTTGGATGAAGGTAGTTTTCGAGGGATCCAGAATAGGAATAGGTCCATAAATATTTACTCCCCGAAGGATTTAGGCGCATGGGAAAGATGTTTTAGTGCCAAAGCCTGTCTTATATGGAATTCTAAGATTGATGGAGTTTGGATAAATGGAAAATATGTTGAAAATTTCCCAACTGAAATTCACAATACGGATGTAATTGTTGTTGCTTCTGGAGAAATTTTCACTGCTATTCGTCCTCTTTCTATAACAGATTTAGGTAATAACTCGCCAATCAGAATAGTAGAGCGAGAAGAATCTATAGTACTTGAATTATATAATTATTTGGGTCCAACTAAGACATTTTGGGAACTGGCGACTCCTGGAGCATTTTATCAAGGGCGCGTACGATGTGGTTTTTATGCTGAAATTGCTGAGAAGTCGGAATATTCAAGTGGAGCCGATTTTTCTGCAGTGGTTGCAAATGGAACGCTAAGTGAAAAAATTGATGGACCAATCACGTATGATGGAAGCAATGCTAGATATTGGTCGGTGGAATATCAGCGAGGTGATGAAACTTTGGGTATAGAATTGGATATGATGGAGTTTGAGATAGAAAATATGTGGGCTAGTGATTCCTCAGACATGTTACCTATGCTAGACTCTCCAATTGCAATTCAAGCCCATAGTGGGGACCTTAAAATTCATAACTCACTACTATCATGTGAAAGTGAAGGTGTGCGATGGTTGGTATCTATGCCTGACGTAAAAACATGGATCGCAGGTTATCATGGTCCTAAGCCTACTGCATTGAACTTAAAAACTCCGCAAGGATGTGTGGAAATTGAGCGGCTTTCTCGAGGTTTAGTGATTTGGGAGAATGGGAAGGTTCAAATAGAATCAATTGGATTAATTGGGAATCCTAGAATTGTTGGAGGGGATTTTCGAGGTGACCTTTGACCAACCAGTTGATAGAAAGATTTTGATAAGTTTGGAAGAATGTATCAACACAGCTTGTAATAAAATTGAAACAGTAGTGGAGCCATTTGATTAGTGCGTGAAAAAATAGAATTACTAATAGCTTTTGCAATCAGTGGTTTATTAGTTGTTACAATTTTAGCGTTTGGAATTTCTGCTAGAATTTCTGAATCTGAAGCAGTAATTTCTTTGGAGAATGGAACTGCGCAACCGAAATTTTTAATTAAACGACCAATGGAAAGTCTTCAAAGAGACCCACGTCCTTCTGGGCAATTCAAACCGTTTCCAACACCAACATTTGTTAGGTATCCAAAATGTGAGACGATTTTGTGTCTTGATGAAGGCTTGGATAGGCAACGACCTTAATCTAGTAACTTTATTTAGTAGGTAGAGTTCTCTTGATTTTGGAAATCAAAAATTGGGTTCCATACTAACTGACAATTTCCCTATAGGACCTCTGTCGTCAGCGTACCATAATACATTTTCACAAATAGTCATTCCGTGAATTTGCACCGGGTCTGGAACGCGGAATGCATCGTAGCATCTGCCATCATCTAATCTGTGCCTGCTTACAACTCCAAAAGAAGTATCTGATATCCACATATGACCTTCTTCTTTTGCCCAAGAGATTCCATGCACTCTGAAACCTGGAGTTTTCATGCGATGGATTTCCTGCCAATTAGTGACGTCAATAACATGAATAAATTGTGAAGGCGGAGATGCTACATATAGGTGATTATCTTTCCATTCTAATCCATGATCTCCAGTAGGTTCAGACTTTCTTCCTGCTGAGTTGGGTAGGTGTTCTCTGGTTGCATTAATTCCTGCTCCAGGAGAGGGATATTTTGCAATAGTATTTCCCGTTTCCATTTCGATTTGGAAAATCTCACAAGAGTAAGTCGATGCAATCCATAAAAATCCACCCCCAATTGTTATCCCACTAGATTTGATTGTTTCAGTCGGAACTTGAAATAGTGTCTCACCTGAACGCCAGTCTAATTTTGATACTATACTGTCATCTTGGTCTATGACCCATAATCCCTCAGGTGTAGCTTGTAAACCATTAGGTTTATTGCCAGGAGCGACAAACATTTGAATTGCATCGGCGATTTTGTGACTACCCATATGTTTTCCTGTGAATGTTGTATTAGTAATTATGGAAATCAAGATTTGATCCATATTAACATGTGTCAAATTGATGTGTGGAGTGTTCTTAGTTTTTAGGATATATTCTTTTTAGTAACAAAGGGAATTATTGATTGTGTTTGAACAACAAGATGTGTTTAAAATTGGAAACTGGGGAAGATATGGAAAATTCCGTATTCCAGGAATTGTAGTTACTAAAATGGGATCTGTATTGCTTACTGTGGAAGCTCGTTATAGCAGCGGGGCTGATTGGGACAATAGCGATATATTAATGAGGAAGAGCATTGATGATGGCAATACTTTTCAGGATCCTACCTTATTGTTATCACATACAAATTTTGATAATGGACCAATCCACAATTTTGTGATGATTGCTCATAGTGAATCTAATAGAGTGACAGCTGTTTTTTGTTCTGGATACTCTAAAGTTTTTTCAATGTTCAGTGACGACGATGCCACAACTTTTAGTGCGCCTGTTGAAATAACCTCAACGATTGAAAATTTCCGTAATGAATATCCTTGGAAAGTTTGTGCCACAGGACCCGGTCATGGGCTTCAATTAGATGATGGTCGAATTATCGTTCCAATATGGCTGTCTGATGGTACTGGAACGGAATTTGGTTCTGGGCGTTTAGGGCATAGGCCTTCAGTTCTTACAGTTATTTATAGTGATGATTTTGGTGGAAAGTGGGTGATGGGAGATATATTGTGTAGTGATGGTGATTATTTCGATGGAATAAGGATAACTAATCCTAGTGAAACCGTTGCTGTTGAGAAAAATGATCGAACAGTAATGTTCAATATTAGGACAGAGTCTTCCCCAAATAGGAGGTTAATAGTTACTAGTGATAATGGTGTCCTAAATTTTAAAATAAACCGGTTTGATGATTCTCTACTTGAATCCGTCTGTATGGGTAGTTTACTTAGATATAAAAATCATGATGAAAACAAGAATGATTATTTGGTTTTTATTAATCCTAACAACTTGCAAAAAACGTCTGAAGGGAAATTGATATCAGGTCCTGATCCTGGGTCTTCAAGAGATCGAAAGCGACTAACTGTTAAATTAAGTCAAGATGATGGAGAGACCTGGTCTTTTGATCGAGTAATAGATGAAGGCCCATCCGGCTACAGTGATATCGGGCAATCTATTAAGGGGGATATTTTTTGCCTCTATGAATATGGTTCCAAAGATGGATTTTTGGACAATGCACCAGGTAGTTATTTGGTATCAAAAAACCAATTCAGATCAGTTAGATTGTGTAAATTTAACATCAACTGGATCACTCAAGAAATAAGTGAATTTGCATGATCTAAAGTTGAGTATTTTTAGCTTTTTCAATGATGTAATGATCAGATATATATCGCTATTTCACTAAATAAATCCTTTAGTTTTTTGCTGTGTGATTCAGGAAGTTTAATTACATCTAATGCTTGAACATTTCTTTCCAGGTTATTTATTGATGAAGTTCCAGTTAGTACAGTAGATATGCTAGGGTGCTCACTAGCAAAAATGTACCCCGCATCAATAATTGACTTAACTTTACCTTTTATTAACCAATCAAGTGGACTGACGTCGTCAAGTTCTGTATCTATTAGGCCTTCTTTTTCCCATACTTTAATCTGAGCACTCAATAACTTCGGGTTGGGGAGTTTTTCACGTATTACAGCCATATTGATGACTCCAACGTTATTCTTTTGAGCCAACGGTAAAGCCTCTTTGGCAGCGTACTGGTTCAAAATTCCGTATTTGAGCATAACCGTATCCCAAAGGTCAGGATCTTTTGTTAATGCGTGAACTACAGCTCTGTGACTAGGATCTATTTTGAAGGCTTCACTAAATCCTATAAACCGAATTTTCCCATCAGATTTCGCCTTCTCCATTACTGGATATAGTCTTTCAATCACCCTTTCATAATCAGTTCGAGTTAAAAGATGAAACTGCATGATGTCAATATGATTAGTTTGGAGTCTTTTTAGACTACGATCAATTGCCTTAGCTAATTCTGAAGGCTTTCTGATTTCTCCTAATGGATTGGTGCATATGTTTTTAGTAGCGATGATGTAGGAATCCCTTGGAATTGATTGAAGAGATTCTCCCAATATTTTTTCACTATCCCCATATGCTTCAGAAGAGTCAATTAGATTTATTCCTACGTCGATTACGCGTGCTACCAGACGTTGTTGTTGTTTTTTTGAGAGGCCAGTATTTTGTCCTAGTTGGCTTGGGCCTCCAGATCCAAAACCAAGCAGTGAAACCTTCAATCCTGTTTTTCCAAGCATTCTATAGCGCATCTTTTGAACTTTCTAATCCTATAAATTTGTTTTATTGTACCCAACTGTTAAGTATTTGTGATAATCATGATTAATTGATTGTATTTAAAAATTCTCTTCAAAATTTATTTTAGAGCATATCTTTTGACAAAATGCTAGTTGACGTTAACATGTGTGCAAACGAACTTCTTATCAAACCAGAAATGTTTTAAGAAAAACGATGAACAAAATCAACAGTTCAAACTTGTCTCTTAAGTTCAAATTCGCTACGGAAGATTATGAATTTCGGCAAATTCATAGCCTTAACTACAAAACATTTGTAGAAGAGATTCCTCAACATAGCCAAAATTCTCTTGGTGTCTTGGTTGACAAATTCCACAATGAAAATACATATATTATTTGTTTGAGGGGTAAAAAATTAGGAGGGATGGTTGCAGTTCGAGACTCAAGACCATTTTCATTAGATGAGAAATTAGATGGCCTTGACTCTTACCTTCCTCCAAATGTTAAGTCAGTGTGTGAAATCCGGTTATTATCTGTTGAATTTGACTTTCGCAGCGGCCAAGTCTTTAAAGGACTTTTGACAGGATTAGCAGACCATTGCATTAGAAAGGGATATGATACAGCGATAATTTCTGGGACAATCAGGGAACAAAAATTGTACAAACGATTGGGTTTTGTACCGTTTGGACCTCTTGTAGGTAATGAGAGTGCACTTTATCAGCCAATGTATACTTCACCTGTTGCTATAAGAGGTAAATATCAAGCAATCCCAAGTCCCGCTCTTGGACGACAGGAATAATCATGCCAGTTAATTTATTACCAGGACCAGTCAAAATAAGTAAAGATATTCAGGAGTCATTTGGCAAACCCCCTATATCGCATCGTGGACAGGAATTCATTGGAGAATTTGATTTAACTAAGCAACTATTATGCGATTTAGTGTCAGCTACTGAAGTGGAAATGTTTATGGGTTCAGGTACATTGGCTAATGATGTTATTGCAGGCCAGTTATCTGTAGAATCGACCCCAGGAATTATATTAAGTAATGGCGAATTTGGTGAAAGAATCGCTGATCACGCCAGACGATTTAATCTTCCTTTCAAATTGCTGCAAAGGTCATGGGGAGAACCATTTGATCAAACTGATGTTACTGACACAATAGATAATTTCCCTGAAACCAAGTGGATTTGGGCTGTTCATTGTGAGACGTCCACTGGAATGCTAAATGACATAGAATTCTTAAAAAAAGAGTGTCAAAAGCGTGGGAAAAATTTGGTTTTAGATTGTATAAGTTCTATAGGAACTATCCCAGTAGATTTGAGCCAAGTGTATCTCGCATCTTGTGTAAGCGGAAAAGGGCTAGGATCATATCCGGGATTATCGATGGTGTTTTATGACCATGTGGTACGTTCTGCTCCAAGTATACTTCCCAGATATTTAGATTTAGGACTTCAGTCTGAAAAGGGAGGAATTCCGTTCACATTTTCGTCAAATTTACTTTATGCATTACAAACTGCGGTAAAACGTTTTCACTCAAACGATGTTTATAAACATACTCTGGAAGTTTCAACTTGGCTGAAATCCGAACTTAAAAGAATTGGTTTTCATCCAATAATCTCTGACTCACATGCTACTCCAGCGGTGATTACAGTGTCATTACCAGACAAACTAAATTCTGCTCGAATAGGTAATATTCTTGAAAAAGAAGGATATCTATTGAGTACCAACAGTGCCTATTTAATAGAGCGTAACTGGATACAAATTTGTCTAATGGGAGAGTTTTCTCGTCAAACAATCTCACCTTTGTTAGGACTGTTAAAAAGTATTAAATAGATTTAGGTGGATCATGAAAAGTAGGGTCGTTCTACTGGCAGGTGCTGGGGGGGCAGGTAAAAGCACCATAGCTGAGTTGATATCCAGACAACAAGGTTATGAGTTGTTGGACGGCGATCATGAAGATAGTGAATTTTTTCCGTACGGACGGCAGTGGTTGCCACAAAATTTAAATTTACTCAAAAAAGCTCATCGGAAAATCCTTTTTAAGACAAAGAGGTTGGTTTCTTCTGGAAAATCTGTTGTGGTAGATTATATAATCTTTGGAGATTACCTTTCTTATTTCAAGATTTTTGAGGACTCGTTTGGGGATGATCTAAAAATTGCTATTTTATTTCCATCAAATTCTGAAAATATCAAAAGAGATTTTGCACGTAGTAATTGGACTACAGGTCCAGTACGTATTGCAGCTGTTAGATCAGAACTTTATAAAATTAAAAACCAAATAGGCGCAGGAAAATTTATAGATACATCAAGTGAATCTCCTGAAGAAACTGTAAAGAAATATTTTCAATTTTTTTGACAAAATCCCTATAGTGATTATTATACAAAAAGCTATTCGCCAATCCGGCCTGCGTTCCACCATGATTAAATATCAACGGGGGAAAAGTGAAAACTATTGATCAAAATGATTTTGGGTTCGGAACTCAAATTAGAAAATCGCCGTTTTTCGATGCAACTCTACGATGGGGGGCTAAAGATTTTTCTGTATATAACCACATGTATATTCCAAGGGATTTCGGTGACCCTGTAAAGAATTTTTGGAACTTAATTAATACAGCCATACTTTGTGATGTGTCGGTTGAAAGACAAGTTGAGATTACTGGATCTGATGCTGCGGAATTTGTTCAATATTTGACCCCTAGAGACATCTCAGAATGCGCTGTAGGGCAATGTAAGTATGTATTGATTACTGATGGAGGAGGAGGGATTATTAATGATCCGGTTCTTCTAAAACTTGGTGAAAATCAATTCTGGCTGTCTTTATCCGATAGCGATGTTCTACTATGGGTGAAAGGCGTTGCTATTAATTCTAATATGGATGTGAAAATCTGCGAGCCAGATGTTTCTCCATTACAAATTCAAGGACCAAAATCAAGAGAAATCATGGAGGCTCTTCTTGGGAAAGAAGTTTCTGAATTGCGTTACTTCTGGTTTAAAGAAGTTAATTATCTGGGAATTCCCCTAATCGTATCAAGAACGGGTTGGTCTAGTGAATTAGGTTATGAGATTTTCTTAAGAGATGGATCTAAAGGATCAAAACTTTGGGATCAAATTATGCAAACGGGAAAACCATTTGGACTTCAACCTGGGCATACATCAACTATTAGACGCATAGAAGGGGGTATGCTTTCGTATCATGCTGATTTAAACTTACAAACTAATCCCTTTGAACTCGGTCTTGATCGGTTAGTAAATCTAGACATTGAAGCAGAGTTTATAGGAAAAACTGCTTTACGAGCAATTAAAGAAAATGGAGTCAGGAGAAGGCAGGTTGGGTTAATACTCAATTGTGACCCATTGGAATCTCCTAACAAAGACTTTTGGAGTGTGATAAAAAATAATAAAATCATCGGCATTGTTACTTCAGCTGTATATTCTCCTCGCCTTAAAAAGAACATAGCTTTAGCTATTGTGGATGTTGAATTTTCAGACTTGGGAACATCTGTGGATATTCAAGTTGGGGAGATAGCCTTAAGAGCTCTGGTGACTGAGATTCCCTTCTACGACCCCAAAAAGCAAATAGCAAAACTAAAGCTCAACTAATTAATTCATCAGAAACATAACGAGGAGATGTAGGTTAGTGGTCGATAATTGTCCGAGCGGTTATAGAAATATATCTTAACGTTTTGAGGTAAGAATTTTGACAAGTGTCAATCAGGATATAACTGAAAGAACGATTAATATAGGCAACTCTGTTGTTGCCAAATACAATTTGCCAGGAATTGCAATTGGAGTCACGTCTTCTAAAAATCTGATTTGTACAGAAGGTTTTGGGTTTTCTGAAATCGAAACAAGTATTCCAATGAGTCCTTGTCATAGCCAAAGAATTGGGTCTATAACGAAGACTATGTTGGGGATATGCGTAATGTCACTCGTAGAGAGAGGCAAAATTTCGCTTGATGATAGAGTGGGAACATTGCTTCCAGATATTCCGCTGATTGGCCCTTCAGACAATTTAAGTATTTGGAATTTAATGACTCATACAGGTGGTATCGGAGAAGCACCTCATTTGAAATGGTCAGTTGATCCATTTGAAGCTTTATGGTCTGAGTATTCTCCCAATGAAACCGTAGCAGATTTTTATAGTGATGGAGTTTTCTTAGATGTTATACCTGGAACGAAATGGCATTATGCTAATCATGGTTTTGCACTTTTGGGAGAGATTATTTCAAGAATTGAAGGGATTTCAATTGAAAAAATACTGCGTAAACGTATATTTCAACCCCTAGGAATGGGAATGACCGATTGTTTAGATCAAACTCAGAAAAATCTTAGTGTCGGATATCATAGACAACAATCTTATGATGATCTAGATGTAGCGGATTTTCTTGTGGAAACACGCAAATCTGAGTCTTATGTCGATGGTATAAATATAAGAGGTGACCATAAATATGTTAGACCCAAGGCTGCGGGATTTGTACAATCTAATATTTATGACATGGCGAAATATGCACAATGTCTCTTGAATGCTGGTTTCCCAATAATTTCGGCAGAATCATTTGGCGAAATGATAAAGCCCCATTGGCGCCTGGATGAGGGATTGATTAATATGGGTCTCACTTTCTTTAGACAAGAAAGGTTTGGTAAATTCACTTTTGGTCATAATGGTGGAATTACAGGTGGTTGGAATTCCAATCTCACAATTATCCCCGAAGATGATTTGGGTATAATTGTTCATGCAAATATAAATTTCGACCAATTTGAAGATGTGGTTACTGAGATTATAAGAAATATCCTGGATAAAGATGAGTCCGTTATGAATTCTTTCGACGTTGATCAGGAAGTTGCTTCTCAAGTTGTTGGGATATATGAATTGCCTCCTGGAATGGTTACAAATTTTAGACCCTTGCATTCCGCGGGCCGTGTTCAAGTTTATCAAGCATGCGATGGTTCACTGTATATTCAATCTAGGCGTGGTTTGTGGAGAGAAGCTAAACGTTTGATTCCAACAAATAATGGTACTGACAAATTGTCCATGCGTATCAAGACGGATCAACCTGAATTGCCGAGAATTTTGTTTGTGAGAAGTGGTGATGGATTGATAGAAAAAATTCAATTTGACCGGCTTGTGGAAATGTACAAAACTAGTTCCCTAAATTATTGGTGAAGACCTTAGTATCATTACCAGTCTTTTTAAAAACTTCTGGATTGATTATCATACGCGTATTGGTTTATGTATTGATTGAGGAGCAAGATCATGATCAATAGATTATTGGAACAATTAACTCTCAAACGGATAATAATTTATTTAGTAATTGTTATAGTTGCGATATATGTTGTTTGGTATGTAACCGGAGCACTTGAAGGTCTAAATCCTAATTATCAGCCTATGAGACCAGCGAGCGGACATTCTCCAAAAGGTGGCAATGAATTCTTTGACCCGGCAAATAAGACTCCTGAAGTACTGTCTGTTAAGAGTATGAGCAGGGGAGAGTAACTCTTTTCTCTAGACTTATCACCTACCAACAAGTCCTAACAAATTGTTTTAACACTCATTTTCTAAGAATACAATTCTCTTTGTTCTTAAGGATATAACTAATTGTTTCTTCCACGGTCATATTTGAATTATCGATCCATAAACCTTTATCAGATACAGTTAATATTAATTTGTGTAACATTTTCCCTCTATCCACTTTGGATTGATCGACATAAAATTGTGTCTCATTACTTCTTTGTTTATCTCTCTTTGCTGCCAAATCTAAAGTTGGATTAAGAGTAACAAGATGAATCTCATAATCCTTTAATAATTCTTTGTAAATATCTAACTGATGTTCTCCTACCACTTCGTCACATATAGGTGTAAATCCATGCTGAAGATATGATTTAGCCAGAGCACACTGGTTCCTAACATTCATATTCATTTGAAAACTAGCTTCTTCTATTGGCAAACCATCTGGGCGAACGTTCCCAGATAAAATCTGATCTTGCAAATCGTCCCTACTTATTACTGCAGCACGGGTAAACCTTTTTGCAAATGCTTTTGAGGTTGTAGTTTTCCCAGCAGCAGGGACGCCACTGAAAATCCATAATTTATTATTAGTTCTGGATTTCATATATTTTGGTTCTTTACAATTGCAATGTTTTGTTCGCTCATAGAGTAGTTTATTTTTAAGAACCATACCAGAATTTTGACAAAATTCTAGGACCCATTACTATATTACTTGCTTCATATATTCTTGAGGGTTTTTTCATGATTGGGCAATGGATTACTAATTTCACACCTAAACGAATAATAATTTTCTTGGTAATTATTTTAGTAATAATATATGTTGTCTGGTATGTAATAGACGCACTTGACGGTTTTGATCCTAATTTTAAACCAGCCGTCACTACTGCTACATCAGGAGCTGGGGTCGGTTCAGAAATCAAAGGGGGAGTCGAAATCTTTGATCCCTCAAAGAAGACTCCTGAGGCAGCCCATACTAAGTAACTATTCTCAGTGAAATTTGATGTCTAATTGACAAAAAAATAGTGGTAGCTACCATAAATAATCGGATCATGTTTTCTTGAGGATCTACACCATGATAAGACAATATATTTCTAATCTAACTCCCAAACAGATAATAACTTATTTGGTTATTATTGCAGTTGCCATATATGTTGTTTGGTATGTGGTTGAAGCTCTAGAGGGAATTGAACCGAATTATGTGCCCGGTGGTGCGGCTGGAACTAATACTTCTGACACTTCAGCAGCAATAAAGGGAGAAATTGAAGTTTTCGACCCAACCAAAAAGACCCTAGAGACAGTAGCAACTGAATAATACAATTTTATTTTGACAAATCTCCTGCAACCGTTACTATATTCGTACCGGTTTTATGAATCGATAGGAGTGAATTTATGACTACCAAATTCTCGTCCAAACAGATAGTTACTGCCGTTGTTGTCTTTCTTGCAGTAGTCCTAGTGATGGGGTATATAATTTTTTCCCTTGTTGTTGAAGACAAGGAATTATCCGAAAAGGGTGTGTCTAAAGACACCAAGCCACCTCAAACTAGGGAAGCTTGGATGGCAGGAGCAAAGACTGGAAATGAATTTTTTGATCCATCTAAGAAGAATTCTTCGGTTAGCACAACTGGGAAGTTATCTACTAAAATTGGGTCTGAATGCATCGTGAATTCCCAAGATATGAAAGTGACCTGTGAAGCTTATAGGACATCTATGCAATCTACCTTGAATTGGTTTGAAAATTCCACGAAAACGACATTATCTGGTGAAGAAGAAGGCATTTTCGAATTTGCAATTAGTAATACATCTAATTCAAACGTTCTGGTGACTTTGGAAGAATGTGTTAGCACAGCTTGTAAGAAATCGGAGACCTCTGTAGATGTTTCTGGCGATTCAAAATAACTTCTTGTACTTTATCGATTCTTTGACAAATACCAAGACTAACTTATATACCTGCAAGAACTTTATCATCACTATCTACTGAATAAGTTATTAGGCAAATAAAGGAACAGATTATGGTACAGACTAAAACTGGAAGAAAGCTATCTTATATTCAGGCTGTAAATGAGTCGTTGAGAATTGCGATGGAAACTGATCCAAACGTCATTGTGATGGGTGAAGACATTGCAGGTGGTGCTGGCAGACCTGACAAAGAAGATGCCTGGGGCGGGCCGATGAAATTAACTAAGGGCCTTATTGGTCAGTTTGGTGCTGATAGAGTTCGTGACACACCAATTTCGGAAGCTGGTTTTGTTGGAGCGGGAGTTGGTGCTGCTGCAAGTGGTTTGCGCCCAATAGTTGATTTGATGTTTGTTGGATTTTTTGGGGTTTGTGCTGATCAAATTGTTAATAATGCCGCTAAGATTCACTATATGTTTGGTGGAAAAGTAAAAGTTCCTCTCACTATCATGACGGCAATAGGTGCTGGGACTAGTTCGGCTGCTCAACACTCTGAGACCTTGTATTCAATTTTCACACATTTCCCGGGGCTTAAATGTGTAGTCCCATCAAATCCATATAATGCCAAAGGGTTGTTCACTGCAGCTATTAAGGATGATGATCCTGTAATAGTTTTTAACAATCGACAGCTTATGGGAATGCCGTTTGATGTTGAGGTTCCCGAAGAATCTTATACATTGGAAATTGGTAAATCTAATATTG
>Ga0315338_1001412_pt1 | contig 30446 bp, 63 predicted proteins | sample ASW8metaG_FD_204518 | JGI IMG/M metagenome (GOLD analysis project Ga0315338, IMG submission 204518) | Ammonia-oxidizing marine archaeal communities from Monterey Bay, California, United States - ASW #8 | ecosystem: Environmental > Aquatic > Marine > Coastal | place: USA: California | collected... | reverse complement strand
ATATTGCCCCTACTAGAACTGGTAGCCCGTGAGAATCGACCCTTGGTTATTGTATCAGAAGATATTGAAGGACAAGCCTTGGCGGCTATGATTATGAACGCTATGCGCGGCACCTTAAAGGTTGCCGCCATCAAGGCGCCCTTCTATGGCGAAGAGCGTCGTGTGGCGCTAGAAGACCTAGCGCTGTCTACTGGCGCAACGTTTGTGACTCGTGCCAGCGGAGACAAATTAGTCGACGTCAAACTCCAGGATCTTGGAAGCTCCAATTCCATTGAGAGCACTAAGTATAGTACGACCATTATTGGTGGTACCGCAGACTACGATCAAATAGAGACCAAGATTGACAGTTTAAAGGCGATGATTAAAGACACTACTTCAATTACAGAAGGAGAAACGTTTCAAAAGCGCATTGTGCGTTTGGCTTCAGGTGTTGCGATCATCAGGGTTGGTGGAGCAACGGAGGTTGAGATGACTGAAAAGAAACATCGGATTGAAGACGCACTAGAGGCTGTTAGCTCTGCTCAACAAGAAGGTATTGTTCCGGGCGGAGGGACGGCCCTTCTCCGCGCATGTTCGAACATTAACTTCTCAGAGCTTGACAACAGTGATCAGGCCCTTGGGATTGCCATTGTCAAAGAAGCTTGTAAAGAGCCCATTCGACAGATGGCTCTTAACTCGGGCGAATCTCCCGATTTAATCTTAGAACAAGTTATGAATGCCGATAGTACTCAAGGATGGGACTTTCGCCAGAACGAATTGACTAATTTGTTTGAGAAAGGAGTTATCGATCCCGTCAAGGTCACGCGCTCGGCGCTTCAAAATGCAGCAAGTTGTGCTGGTACTTTGATTACTACAAACTTTGGGATCATTCAAACAGGATAAGATTATGATGAAAGAAGGCGATTTATGTTACATACCACAAGCAGTACGCTTGTTTAACCAGGGGCAACCGCATGTTGAAACCACTACACGACCCCTGATAGGAATTTTTATTAAGGAACAAGATGCACATCATAGCGCTATCTTTACCCAAGGCAGAGAAAGCTGGGTTAAAACTAAGCATCTATATCCTATGGAGGGGCAATGCTAATTAAACTTACAGAGGTGTGTCCGAATGGCGCCGTCACCACTCAAGAGCAGTATACGTTGCGCGAGGTTTTGATCAACCCCGAGCATGTTGTTATGATTCGAGAAGAATCGCGCCTACGCAACCTACATGAACAAGGACTGCTACACTCGGGACTTGATCCCAACCATCGCTTTTCTAAACTGACCATCAATCGAGGACACAACGGCACCGATATTGTTGTTGTTGGTGCACCCGAATTAGTCGAAGAACAACTACAAACCTCTAGCAAACAACTTTTACAAGGATAAAGAATGCCCCAACGAGTCAACATACAATACTCCATTGACGTGGAGGATCTCCCCAGTGAGGTCGAACGCTTATTACAAACTGCATATGGAAGCCTTGCAAGCTTAGAAGACCTATGTGTACACGACCCCCCGGCCCTGTCACTGGGAACAGTGGATCGAATCGATCATCTGCGCCGGCGCTTAGCCGATATCGACTACATGCTAAATGATATTAGCACGATTGTTAATGGCTACATAGCGTACAAGGCGCAAGAAGGCTTGCAAGCGCCCACTCCGCCCGAAACACTAGCTACTGAGGATGCCCAAGAAGAGGCACTCAAGGAACAGATTGCACAGTTTAAGCAGCACATGAGCCAGATTGAGGACGCGGACAATGAGGTCGCCACTCAAGGAAGTTAATGGAGGGTCCAAGGCTCTCTTAGCCGTGAAGCGCCTCATCCCGCCGGGAAGCGTGATTAATTCCTTTGGGCTCTTGGATGGAGCGCTTGAAGTAGACCTTGCCTTTAACAAGCGTTTTGTTGTGGCGCGTACTACTAAATACGTGATATATGAATTTTGGAGTGCGCTCTTGCGCAAGCCCGAGATTATCGCTCAAGCAGCCCAAGACCTGCATCCTATTGAAAATCAGGCTATCTTTAATATCTTGCAGGAGAATTGGCCCAAGTATAAAGACCCCTACCTCCGCTCGGCCCTGTTTTTCCTCTTAAATCGATGTTCAAATAACGGCATGATTTCTATGGGACAAATGACCAGTGACCATTTTAACCCACTCGCTTTTACGACTCTCAAGAATTTTAAAATTAATAATTTTCATCTTCTATTAGACGATGAGGAATATCTAGATAAGGTTATTCCAACTCTCAATGAAGAGGAGTGGTTGCTTTTTTCCAATCTCGCGTTTAGTTTTAACTTATTAGAACACGGCTCGCTCCGAGCGTTCGAGACAACCCCCACTAATCATACGAAATTAAAGACTACCATTGATGGACTCTCTAATAATGCTGTCTTAATCTACCGTTACCACCCCCAAGTGCTTAAACTCTATAAGGATTATAACATTACGATGATTGATAAATACGGACAGCAGACGGAACTTGACGATAAATGCCGGGAGATCATCGTTGCCAACTTTTAAACTAGTGGTGGGTATGAGCCTGTTCATGGCCGGCCACACCCTCGCATGGTTTCAGCTTAACTCCCAGTTCGTATGGGAATGGTGGAAGCAGCACCCCTTCTTTACAATCGCCCTTTATTCCATTCCGGTCGGGCTCTGTTTTCTCTTTGGGACGAAACTAGTCGTGGCTGAAACAGGGACCCTATGGTCCTCCCGATTCCTGGCGTTTTCAGCATCTTATCTCGCTTTTCCTATCCTAACATGGTATTTCATGAACGAGAGCATGCTTACCAGTAAAACTTTAATTTGTACCTTCCTTTCTTTTCTAATTATAGCAGTCCAACTCTTTTGGAAGTAATGCAAAATAAGCAACTATTTATAGTGTTGAGGTAAAAATTATATGAGTTACGCCACCGATAAATGGTTCAGCTATCTACGCAATGACGTATTAACAGAGGGCGTCCGAGACATCGGTCTCCCAGAGGTGGTCATCGACCGCATTGAATCTACCCTTCCCGAGGCAACCGAAAAAGCAAAGACTTGGATGGGTCACCAGTGGAAGGAAACGAGCCTTCACAGTATTCCTGTGCGCGGTCAAGAGGCCGGCACGACTGCCACCGATTTTGGTCTTAAGTTGCTCAACACCCTTTCGGCTTACACCGACGAGGATGCATGGGAAACTCCGGCTTTGCAAGAAGCCGAGGAAACCGAGCTTACTCCCGAAGACAAACGCAAAAGAGTTCTGTTTGTTATTAAAGATCTGGCTTACGCCGAGGGTGTAGTAACCAAGAAGCCAATGGGTCAATGGCCGCGCGCCTTCAAGAAAGCTCTAAAGAACCTAAGCAAACTTGGTATTCCGAGCGAAGTAGTCGAAAAGACTAGAGAGCAATTCCACTTCTTATTCGTGATGACCTTTGAGCAATTCGCCCGCAGATACAGCGAGGTCTTTACGTTATTAAACATGGACCCTACTAACTTTGAGTACATCAAGGGCGAGAATATTGATGAAGCAGTAAACACAGCCGAAGACTATATCCAGAACCAAGAAAACCCCGACCAAATCATTCACACATTTGACGACGGCTCTTATTGGTATGACCTTCAAACATCTAACTGCTCCATCGAAGCCGAGCGCATGGGACACTGCGGCGATTCAAGTTATAGTGAGTCTACATTGGTCTCGCTGCGCAAGAAAGACTCCAAGCAGAAAGAGTCGAAGTCGTATGTGACGATGGATTATCGGCAAGACAACGACACTATTTACCAGATTAAAGGACGCAGCAATACCGCCCCTCCCGAGGAAACTTGGCCCCACATTAAGTGGTTTGTGGACAATGCCGGCGTTACCAACATCGAAGAAAGCGGCGAACACTCTAACGATGACTTTGACTACATGCGCGATTGGCTACGTGAGAACACCAGCGCGCAACTGGATGGCGGGTGGGAACAAAAATCCGCAGCGATGCAAGACGAACTGGATGAGATCCTCCGAGCCCACGACAGTGAAGATTATGATGTGTGGGCCGAAGTTTACGATGAAGACATGGGCCATGGCGAAGTTTATTATTCGGCTGGCGGCAGCCTGTCCCTCCAAATCAATCTCGGCTGGCCAGCGATGGATGTGGTTGAGGGCGAATATGTGCCGATGGCGCCGGGCGGCGAGGAACTGCCAGATATTGAACGGATCCCGACTGAGAATCAGTGGGGCGCAGCCCGCGAGTTTATGTCCGAATCAGGCATTGAGGACTGGGGCGGAGATTTGCCCGGAGAAGAAGAAGAATTTGAATACAGCGTAGAAATGTTAGAGGGATACGATCCCGCATGGGAGATGGGCGATCCCAGTCCACCCAGCACAGCACATATCACCATCAAAGTCGACTCGCGCCAGGAAACGTCTGATGATCCCGGCTCCTTCGACTACTTTGCTACCGAGATACAAAGTGCCGCCGAAGACCTTAAAGAGAGCGCCCAGAAGATCCGCAGCAAACTGGTGGAGGGAGGGTTTGCAATCAAGACCGCTTTTGATACTAGCCGCGGCGAGATCGAAGAACTTGAAGCAGAATTGGAGAACTGGACAGTATACAACGAAGGCGCTGAAATTGAATTCTGGTTTAACCCAGAGGTTAATGATGAAGGTGGACGCTATACAATCATCCCGTCAGGCGTAGACCTTCCCGTTGAAGTATTCTATTACACTGACCCGAGCTTCCGCAATGTCCAAAAGTACTTTCACTCTATCTGGAACTATGCCCGAGCCTCGGGTGGAGGAGCCGGCAAAGTAAACTTTAGCGGCGATAGCCTCAATCAAATGATGGCAAAACAGCTTGTCGCCCAAGATGCTGCGGGCAAACGTGCGCAACACAGGGCACAACAACAACTAGACTTTGGGGCTGACTACAGATGGAAACCGACGCCTTTAGAGCTAGCGCGAGACATAGAGTTTATAGTTATCCCGCAGATTAATTATTTCCGCGACAGCGGTGGCATTAGTGACATCGACATTTCCTATCGCCTCACCCTTCGCGTCGATCCTAATGATAGCGCAGAAGAGATTCAAAAAACAATCAACATGGTCAAGTACCTGAACGAAAACCCCGAACAGGTTCAAGAAGCCGCCCATGAAATTATCCTGCTATCCGTCGAGCCTCACATTGAAAAGGGTGAGCAGACGAAGAAAGATATGCTGGATGGATCAATGGCTAGGACGCTGATAAATGCTATTGACAGACGGTATGGCGAGCGGGCACACAATGGCGACAACGAAGCCGAGAAAGCCACCATCCTCGCGCGCTGGGCAGAAGCCAATTGGGGCGATATGAACCCTGTCGAGAAAACCGCGTTACTCAACACATATCTTTATCCTATGAGCCAAGGAGCTTTGTCCCTTCACCATCTACAACTTGAACTGGAACTAATCGATCCCTCCAATCCCCACTCGCACCCCGACGATTTGGGCATGCCCACAGGATGGGAGTCCGATGTAAGAGAAGAGTTGCGCTATCGCGGTGCCGCTCAACAGATCCGCAATAAGTATAAGTGGACGGGCACTGGCGTAGATATTGCACAGGACGCAGAAATCAACGAGCCGCCCGAACTGCAAGAAAACATTAACCTTTCTGAAGAGTTGCCATCCTGGATTGAAACCCCGGAGAGGTATGAAGAGAATCAGCTTGGTCGAGTAGAAAGGTTACTAGAGAAGTTACGTGATCCCGATCACGACTTGCGCATCTACAACATTCAAGTTGGCTGCAACCTGATCGACCGCGTTGGTGGAACAGATGCGGAGATTGCCGCGCAGATCCGTGGCATTGATGGTGTCACTACTGTACGGCCTATTGCTGACAGCAAACGCGAGATCACACCAACGGAAACCTTTGTGCTGTTTGACATTAAGTTTGAATTATTAGGTGCCCAAAGCCGTGTGGAGTTTAGAGATGCCCTCTTAATCCCTCAAATGAGACTCATTGATGGCTTGAAAATCATCAACTGGACCGCAATTCATAAAACTAACATTCAAGGAACAGTGCGCACAGTGCGTGAAGCTAGGGATAGCTTGAATGAACAAGGGTTCGGATCGTCATTTGGATACAGTATGGGAGGCTCGGCCAGCGCGCTGGGTGCGATTCGGGCTCAAGGCTCAGGCCCACGGCCAACACCGACGCCCACTTTAGATGCAATCGTTCAAGACTGGGTCGAGGGAGGGGTACAGGCATACGATTTTCCCACCGATGCTAATGACATGCGTTATCATACAATGATGCCTGTTAAAGAATTATGGCAACATCATAGCAAAGTGCAGCGGCACCCCAAAGATATTTTCGACATTAAATATCAACGCTTTAACGCTACCTATCAGCGATTGAAAGACAAGCTTAAGGACCCGAAAGCATATCACGAATTTATTCATCAAGGAGCCAATGGTCCGGTTTATTTAGCCATTGGAAAGAATGGGAGAATTAAGATTACGGGCAACGAAGATTTACTCTGGTTTGCCAAGAAAGCAGGGCTCGAAGAGTTGCCAGTTTTCTTAAGTTATCAGCGACAAGTATAGGAGTATTATATGCGCAAGCAAATCGCCCGAAAGATTGGTGGGGTCTTTATAGGAGCCCTTACAATTGCGGCGCTGATTTGGGGAGCATATCAGAGCGCTCAACGATCATTATCGTTCCCTAGCGAGAGCCAAATTAATGATATAACCAATGTGGGGACCGCACTCACTTCCCATGAACGCCAAGCTATCATTCGTTCGCGCGGGAGCACTGTGCAGGTGTTTTCTCTGGACTTGGCTGATGGGGGAATGTCGGCCTTAACTGGTACGTACCTCACCTATGATGATAAGTTTTTTGTTCTCACGGCTTCTCATGGGGTGTATGATTTTTGTGGCTTCACAAATGTTGTGGTAGATGAGGTGCTTCACCCTTGTACTCAATACGTGTTGCGAGATCCAGCATCTGATTATATTGTTATTCAAGTAGACGAAATCCTAACGCGCACACCAGTTGACTTAATCGCTCACACCCCTCGCCGTAGCGAATGGATAAAGGAGTTGGCTGTGCAGAACACTGTTTTTTACACAGGATATCCAAATGAAGGCGGACCTTATACCTTTGACGGCAGAGTCGTAGGGTTTAGGGAACAAAGCGCTATCTTCATCGACTCCTACGGGTGGTCCGGATCATCGGGGGCCGGCGTCTTTTCTCGCAGCGGAAACTTAATTGGATGGGTCATGGCGCTTGAAGTCGGAGAAACTTACTTTGGCAGAGAAGTTTTAGAGAACTTTATCTGGGTTATTCCACTATTTAAAGTAGATTGGATCGCCGTTGGCGAATTTGCGGATTAAAGCTATGACTAAAAAAAGACAACAGTGTTATCTGGGAATCTTTAACAAGATTGACTCGATTGACGCGCGCATTAGTGAGATTAAAGAACAGCTAGCGGCCTTAAAAGAAGGTTATCTCACGGCTGATGATGTGGAAGAGTGCCTAGACGAAATAGAAGCGGAAAAAGCGCTGCTTGAGATTGTGAACGAAGCTGCCATCGGCGTCCTCCTCGACACAGAACCACAGGGAGACGCTTGATGCAAGAAGGCGACAATGAACTTGTCGAACTAGCAACAGAGCCCGAAGACCTTAAGCCAAAAAAACCGAGCAACCGAGCACCGGAAGGCATTAGGACTTTTACTGTTTGCCGACAACACGACGAAAGCGGAGTATCAGGAGAAGGCGTCGTAATCGAAGGTGCGACGTTCGCCACAGGACATACTGTGATCCACTGGCTTACCCCTGCACCGCGCGGATCCATTGCATTTTTTGATGCATTCGATGATTTTATAAAGATCCACGTCACCTCTCATCCTGGTAATGGCACCATTATTACGTTTGAAGACGGAGAACAGACTATTTATGACGGAGATAAACCTGAATGAGTTATAAGTTTACCACCGGCAGCGTACGCAAAGGCGATATCTATTACGAAGATGATCGCCAAGGCGAACCGACTTACATTGATTTTGGATTAGACACAATAACCTTGCGCCCAAGCGGCAGCGCCATTCTATTTGCCGAAGATGATGCTGTAGGCATCGGCACCACCAATCCCCAAACTACTTTGCACGTTAAAGGCGACCCTGGCCAATTCCGGGTAGAAGATACCACCGTAGATTATGCCTATACCATCGACTGTGATGGTGATGGTATCCGCACCCACTTTGGCGACATGACCGGAGGGGGCGATGAAGACTCCTTTATGAGCTTTGGGGCATATACCGGCATTAACCGCTTGGATACAGCGGCCCGCGATTTCCATATCTACGGCACCAACACCACTACCGGCTTCTATTTCGACGAAAGCGCCGGAAAGTTTGGCATTGGAACAACGACGCCAACCTACACTCTCGATGTGGCTGGTGATATGGGGGTGGATGAAAAGATTTACCACAATGGAGATGCTGATACCTACATAGCATTTTCGGGCCAAAACCAGATAAATTTAGTTGCTAACGGACATTCCTTCCTGAAGTATGACGGAGCCATTAAAATAAACAATGCAAATCGAGATCGTAATACGCAAATAATGGCTGACGATGGGAATGTTGTGTTGCATGTCGACGCTGGAGATAACTTTGTTGGCATTGGAACATCAACACCCTACTCCACGCTTCAGACTGCTGGCTCTCTTCAATTTAAAGTTAGCGCAGTGTCCGGAGACATAACTCTTGATGCCACCTATCATGTAGTAGCAGTCGATTGCAACTCGGGTAATGTGACTGTTACGTTGCCCTCTGTTTCGGAATCAATATTGGGTCGCCAATATATTATTAAACGCGCTGACACTGGTGGAAGCGGGGGTGGTAACTCTCTTACTATTGCCCGCAACGGGGCCAATATTGATGGGGCCGGCTCCGACCTTGGTGGGATTGACAATGGCACATCTCATACCTTAATCTGTCTCGGTGGAGCAGGGTGGATCATAGTAGATAAGTATGTGGGCGGCTAGTTAAACCATCGGTGCCCTTCTTACGCAGGGTGGATCAGCGCAGGTAGGTTGGGATCTGCGCCAAATTTGGCTTATTCTCTTCTATAAAACTAGTTACTGGAGAGGACAAGCTAAATGTCTTATAGTGACGAATGGAAGGATTTTTTAGGGCTCTTGACTGAGGAGAAGAATCCTGGTTATCGAGTGCGTGTAAAGCCCGAGCGACTTAAGAGCGACATGGGTGCATACGGTATCGGGAGCAGTAAAGGCTCCAAGAAAGCACAAGCGGGAAGCCCCTTTAAAAAAGCCAAAGTTAGCTTCAAGGGAAAGGGCTTTAACGATATTTCTGCACCAGCCCTGGAAGAAGAGGTTGAGCCAGAATCATTTGAGATGAATGAAGAGTTGCAGCCCGAAATCTGGCGCGACAAACAAATGTGGCCCGAAGTGCGCGCCCGCTTGCTGGCGATCACTGAAGACTTCATCGAAGAGTCCCTCGAAGATGAAATTGGAAAGGTTAATGTTCACGACATTCGACTCACCGGATCACTGGCCAACTATAACTGGTCTAAGTATTCTGATGTCGACCTACATTTGGTTGTAGACTTTGCAGAAATTGATGAGGATGCCGAGCTAGTCAAAGGCTTTTTGGACGCCGTTAGAGCGCGTTGGAACAGCCGCCACGAGATAGATATATATGGTTTTGAGGTGGAGATCTACGTGGAGAACGTAGGAGACACCCACCACTCTTCAGGGGTATACTCTGTGCTTGACGATGCTTGGATTGTAGAGCCCGATCCCAAAGAGGTCGATGTCGATTTTATAACTGCCCGCCGCAAGAGTGATGACATTGAAACGACGGCCAACCTTATTGATCGCATGGTACAGCAAGGCAAGCTAGCTGCTAGTCTGAAGTCAATTGAGCGCCTCAAGGCTAAGATTCGCCGCATGCGCCAAGCAGGACTGGAGAGCCCCCACCGTGAGTTTTCAGCCGAGAACATCGCATTTAAGATTTTAAGAAGAAATGGAACCCTTGACAGATTGAGTCAATTGCGTTATGATGCTTATGACAGACATATGTCTTTAAAAGAGAACGCCAAATGAAGTTTAAAGAAATTCAAGATGATGCCAACGTCTTCCCAGGGGAGTACCTCTTGCACACACCCACGCAGCAAATCGTAATGTGTGGGGCATTTAGGCGATCCGAAGATCGTATCAAAGCAATGTCGGATGGGAAACTAATGGAAGATAAAATTGAGAATTTTCAAAAAATATATTTAAGTGAGAAAGAACATAAAAAGAAAAAAATACGTCGCTCTTGCGGAGGTTGTAAAAGCTAATGAGAAATCCAATTGATTCGGTCACTCAATTTTGCTTGATTCAATTGGAGATATTAAAAACACGCGAGAGCAGATTACGAAAAGAGCTACAAGATTGCAATATCCAACGAGAGTTTCTTTCCCAAACCCTCCAAGATCTTGGAAGGAAAGAACCAATTGAAAAGGATATTGTTTCCAATCTAATGGACACTATGAGGAGTAGTAAAGAATGAAAAAGTTAAAGAAGACCGCCGCCAGCCGAAGCAGCAAGAAGGGACCCCTTGGCGCTGTAGAAAAACGCTTAGAGGATTTTTCATTTAATCTTTACTTTGCCTATGTGTTTAACGAATCTGTGCAAGCTCATAGAACCTTACAAGATCAATATATTGAAGCCTTTTTAGACCAAGACCATGACCAAATGCGCAAGCTTGATTTTGAAATTGCGTCAGTCGAGAGCGCCTTTGAACTCACAGCCTGCATGCTCGATGCCACGCAGGAAGAGTGTTCTTGACAAATATCTATTGTTATTGTTTGTTTGACGGAAGCGGTAACTTTCAAGGAGTCTATAGCTCTACCACGGCCGTGCATCGAGATGCCATGAAGCTTTGCAACAAAGGGCATTCGCCCGTGCTAATGGAGCGCGATGGAGCAGGCGTAACGCCGACGCTTACTGGCCTCCGTAATATATTGAAAGGTGCGGTAGACATTCAGGTGATATATGCGGGAGGCCCTCACAGGGCGCGTATCGTCAAGACTAAACTAAAGGAGTAGAATGGTTTACTTTGTTTATGGTATAACCGACTGTCCAGCATGCCTGCGAGCCTGCGCGGACTTAATGGAAGCTGATTTAGAATATGTTTTTATAGAAACTGATTTTGCTCCAAGCTATCGAACCCAACTGAAAAAACAATATCGACGAACCACATTTCCTATCATTATTGGAGAGAGTGGTTCCGAAACCTTAATAATTGGGGGCCATGATGATCTATGCCTTCATTTAGAGAAGGGTTAACCCTGACAAAAACTTTACTTGCAATGCCCACCTGCGCATGCTATATTGAGATCAGACACATACTTACTATGTGGAACTAAAGCGTGGAGACTTGGTAAGATGGGTAACAGACTGGGGGATTTATGCAGCGTCCGCCGATGGGCATATAGAGCGGGAATATCCGCAATATGCATACGGCGTTATAATGGAAGTATCGCATCGCGATCCCGAGGCGATAGTAGTTTATTGTTACGATTCCAAGCACGAGTTTGCAGAACAAAATACCTGGGTTATCCTGCATCTGGTCCACGACGAGTTCGAGTTAGTGAGCGAGGGTTAAAATGTGGATAAACCAACCGAAGAAGCAGCCGTGGAGGCTCTTAAAAAAGAAATCCGGGTATGGTGTAGCACACCATTTTTCGTCAATGCAGGAACGGACGACGGAGGTCGCCATTTGCAAATCTGGCTGGAACGAGCGAACCCTTCCGAGCGATTGGATGACTGGATATGCGAAATGATGCCGAGTGGCCGATATATGGGATGGCGCTTAATCGTGATCAAGTGCCCCCCGGAATATATTAGATTACATATTACGCATAAGAAAAAGAAGGATTGGTAATGAAGGTGGGAGAACTGGTATGTTTATATCGTCGTAAACATAAAGGGATCGGGATTGTTTTAGAAAAAGAAACCCTTAGCGATGAAAAAATCAAGATTATCGAGATTGCCCAAAAGTCCGACTGGAAACAAAAAGAACAGTTAAAACGAAAAGCTCTTACCGGCGCGCCCCAAAAGGGACTTATCGAGGCGGCCTTTTTGTATAATCTGTGGCAAACGAATGCCAAACTTAAAAAAGATTTTGTCTATATTAAATGGTTTCAGCGCCCGTCAGAGTACGAACAGACAAAAAAAACCACTGATGCGGACTGGTTTCCACTTGATTGGGTCGGAAGAGTACACTAGCCTCATACTTAATATGTGGCAGCTAATCATATTCCCATATACCGCATTGGAGATTTAGTCAAATGCATATATGATCTGTTCGATCATTATCAGTATTTTTGGGATCAAGAGCCGACGAGCGGGTATCCTTTCCATGGAATCATCATTGACATTCAAGATCACATTATTGATGAAGAAGAGTTTGGCTACGACAAACTCTACACGGTACGTTGCTTTGATGGGCATGTGAGATTTTTTGCCCACTGGGAAATGAGGTTGGTGTCCACATCTTCTTGACAAGTTTGTGCTTGACGAACGCACTTGGGGATGCTATATTAAGAACATGGCCGAGTGGTGGAATAGGTAGACACACCGGACTTAAAATCCGTTGATCATTATGATCGTGAGGGTTCAAGTCCCTCCTCGGCTACCATTTACTTTTCCTTGACAACTTTTCCTTGACGGACGAGAGGAGATATGCTATATTATGAACATAGATCGCATTAACATTTTCACAGACGAAGAAATAAATCAGGAGTTAAAAATGGGCACACGCTCGCATATTTATATTGAAACCGAACCCGGAATGTTCCTGGGGACATACTGTCAGTTTGACGGCTATCCTTCCCATATGTTTCCTCAACTTGAACAGCGCAGTCATGACGAAGTATATTGTATTATCGTCAAAGGACAAACACGCGGCGGGATTGTAGGATTAGCCGCCACACCATCTGCCCCCGTCGCATATCAAGACGGAATCGCTGACCCCTCGTTTCTTTTTAATCCACTTGACTATTTGGAAAGCACTTGCGTTAACTACGTTTATGTAAAGCGCCTGGATGGCACCGTCGTGTGGCGTGAAGCCCGCAAAGCCGAAGCTGGGATCCCTATGCCCTGGTACAATACACCACCGGCGGAGGAGGAATAAAATGACATTTGAAGCAGGCGAAACAGTCATTGTAATGGCAGGCAGTGTTCACTCCCCGTTCTATCTACAGGGTGAGAGTGGAATGATTCTTGAAGTATCGGGATCCTCTGATTATGTACCTGAACATTATACTATTGAGTTTGAGACTGGCACCCATATTCTTTATGGGTCTGAACTACGGAGAAAAGAAAATGCACGAGACGTGACATATGAACTAAAAGTGTAAGTGTTGGCCCCTGGAGAACACTATAAGGAACTCGGGTTCAATGTCTATCATGAACCTTGTGCCCATCTGGTGAGGCGAAACCTGCGAGGGTAATGCAGGAGTGGAAAGTAGGCTAACGAGTGGAAGACGCGGCGAAGACAGCGATCCCTCCAGGGGCCTTTACACTCTTTTGACTTGACAACTGGACGAAAATAGGTTATATTATAGATATGAAAACAGGTGATGTAGTTAAGTTTGTTCACCCTCCAGGGATGGGTGTAACGACGAATACGGATGGCTGGAAACAGCAAAGTCCCGGCTTGATTGTGGGGAGCAAAGCAGCCCCGGTAGGGTTGAGGATGCCAACGTATGAAGTCCTGTGGAAGAACGGCGCGAGAACATTTGAATGGCATTCTTACTTAGAGGTTATTAGTAAAGCATGATTTATACAGTTATTTATTTAGATTACAAAAACGATTTGAAGTCCGAGGTAACGGATGGTCCGATGGACCGCCCGACAGCCTGGAATAATATGAAACAAGAATACGGCACAGTGCTGGCGATGGTGCCGGGGGCTCATCCCGTGCATACCAGCGGCTCCATGGAGCGACAAGATTAGGAGACTGCTTACAGAACATAAACAGCAATAGCTGGACGCTAAAAATACTAACCCCCTTCTGCGCCGGTAGCTCAGGGGTTAGAGCGTTGTTCTTATAAAGCAAATGTCGGTGGTTCAAGTCCACCTCGGCGTACCATTTTTTTATGACAAGGATATATATTAATATGAGTCACCATTATGGAGAGTATTGGTCAAGCTGGAAACGGCCGGCCACCCCTAAAAAACCCGAACTACTTGAAGAGATTAAAACATTTCTTTTGACTCTCCATGATAGCGATAAAGCTACTGAGTTGCTCGAAAGAATAGAGGCGGAAGTCGCCAAAGCGAATAAGCCCAAAACAGATTTTTAATGTTACCAGAGATTGACTGGCTTGAGCATCAAATAGAAGAACTGCGGGAGCGGTGCGACCGGCTTGAGAAAGAGAACTTTGAACTTAAGCGGTGCATTGGCCGAGCCATCACAAACCTGGAACGAGACAATCAACTGACCCGAGATTACATTGAGAAAGAAGAAACGAAAATCGTAGCCTTTACCCCCAACTTCAAGAAACCGAAGTGGGAGAGCGAAGATTAACCTTTGAATTCGGGTCTATAGCTCAATAGGTAGAGCATCGGACTTTTAATCCGCAGGTCGTGGGTTCGATTCCCACTGGACCCACCATTTTACAAGAGAGAACCCATGAACCAAGAGCATTTTATTATTCAAGAATACAACCGCAAAACCCAGCGATACATTACTATCGGGGATGCGTGGGGCGTGAACGCAGACGCGGCCAAGCTAAGTTTTATTGCAAAGAATAACTGGAAGTCCAGGCGCGATGTGACTCTATTCGTTCAGCACCCGCTGTGTCGATAACAATACATATTCCTATACAATAGGACAGGAGAAAAGAGTGAAACTTAAATCAATTATATTGGCATTAAGCCTATCAGGCATCGCCTTTGCCGAGGATCTTAGCGCGAGCGAAACATCTTATACAGGCGCAACCATCTTAGAGGGAGACGTAGATGTAACCTTCCAAGATGCTTATGACATATCAGGAAACGAAGATACTTTTCCGTATGCTTTCTTTGAAGGAAATACCCTGTATGTGGGTAACTCCGATGATAATGATAATACCATCGACGCCATCGTTGAGTTTTTTTGGTTTGAGTCCTCCATTGACCGAGGGACAGACTTTTATGTTGCTGTCATTAAAACCCGCGCAACTCCAGGACACAACTGTTATTACGCTCCGTGGGATTGGGCACGCGGTGCACAGTGTAAACTGTGGGCTAACGAGTGGACCGATTGGGGCGAGCATCCGGTGCTGACCGTGGAAGCCACCACCGACATCGAAAGAGAACAAGGCGCGTTTAGATGGGACTGGTCGGTTCCATTTGAAACGTATGGCATTGATGCTTATGGTCAAGTCACCTTTCAAAATATGTATGGTATTGGATCGACTTCCGAAGGCGCATTAATGGCACACGGTGAATATCCTATTGATGATTCCGGCGCTGTCAAGGCCGAGGGAAATGTTCAAGTCAAGGGCTATCACTCTTCTGAATACTCCGTACAAACGCAATATCAAATAACTCTTTATGAATGGGATGTATTTGTGGATGGTCGCGCTGACTTGATGGCGTGGGATATGTACCTTAATCTCGGAGCCCGCGAAACTCAATCAGCCTATCACGAATACTTTTTGAGTATCCAGGTTGAGGAAGGACAAACCTTTACCCTCGATCAGCTTAACTTTGTGGGCAACTTTGATACGGGATGGTATGATCCTTTCCATCATGAGCTTGGAGTTACCCTGCAAGGCATGACTATCGGCCAACCTTATTATGTACCTGCCAGCGAAGAAGTAGAAGAAGGCGAAGACACCGGCATCATCGAAGAGGAGCCCGACACCGGGAGCCCTGCCGAGACAGAAGACCCATTTTCTGAAGCTGATCCGGTGGATCCAGGAGCGAATGAAAAGATCGGACGCTGTTCGACGGTGCCGCCTGCTGGCGGCTGGGCTTTCATGGCGGGACTTATCGCGTTGGGAAGCCGCCGGCGACAATCATAACCGTTGACATTCACTTGACAACTTTGTGGTTGACTTTGCTCCATGCTTGGTGTATAATGTATACATCAAGTTAGGAGATTACCCTTGAAATACTACGTATCCCGCACCCATATGTCCCTCGATTCTGGCAAGCTAACCGGCTATGAAACCGTGCTAACGAAGCCGGATCTTATCCAGCCTACCCGTGAGACTATGCGCCGACTGTCGGCGTTGGGTATTACTAACCTATACCTGTGCGAGCATCCTACTAACTCTCGGCGTTGGGGCAAACTCGACCGAGCACAGAACAAGCGCCGGAAGACGCGCAAGATGACTGCCGCCGACGTTGCTGCCGATCTTGCCGAACTTGACCGAGAAGCCCTTGACAAAGACTTGACAACTTAGCAGTAGACAAACCCCCTGTTTCTATGGTATACTGTGTGTATGATGAACAGATGGTTATGGATTCCGATTCTTCTGGTATACGGCACTATTTTTGCAGCCAGTTACTTTTTTACTCAATGGATAGTTTAATGAACCCCGGCAACCTTGTAATGATTAAGCGTGCTGCTATCGGCGTGCCTGCTGGCACCCTCGCACTATGCTTGAAGCGCGACGAGAAGCGCGGAGATTATGGCGACTCTCTCAATGAGATTTGGACAGTCCAACTTATGCATGGGCAACTACGGGGCATTGAGCGCCGGTATCTTGATATTGATTTGGAGGTATTGTGAAAGTCGGTGACTTGGTAAAGAGCGCAGATCGTTTCGATGGCCAGCCCAACCGCATGCGGGTCGGATTAATCATGGAGATCGATCCAGACGATTACGACGCCCACACTGACTTTAATACTTGTTTTGTTCAGTGGGTGGGTGATGCAGATTGGACATTCGTATATGAAAATGATATTGAGGTGATAAGTGACAATCGGTGATTTGGTAAGAGTCCATTGGGGTGCAGCCGACTGGTCCGGCACGGAAGGTGTGGATTGGGGCTATGCTCTTGGGGTCGTTACAGGCGAGATTGTGTGGTGGGATTTGGCTAATGCCGACGAGGGACATGAGATTTATCCTTGTGGTGATGCAGAGATTCTATTTCGTGGCGAGCGCATAAACTACAATATCGGTCGGCTGGAGATTTTAAATGAAAGTCGGTGATTTGGTGAGATATAAAGATTCACTCCGCGATGACGTTGGGATTATAATGGAAATACAATCCGAGGGGTCGTGTTCGATCTTTGGACACCGCATCATTGTAAAGACAACCACAGGGTTGCGATCATATAGTGAAACAGGGCTGGAGATTTTAAATGCAAGTCGGTGACTTGGTAAAGATTGTGCAGTCAGAAAAGGACAGGCTAATGAGCCCATTCGTGGATCAAGTCGGCGTGATTGTTAAAAAGTCGTTTGAGACAGCATCGTGGCAGGATGATTGGTATGATGTATTAACGCGGGATAACATTCGGTCATTCCGCATAGACTATTTGGAGGAGATAAAATGAAAGCAGGAGATTTAGTAACACTTTCGGCATATGCAAACGGATTGGATTCGTTATATAAGTGGTGCGAGGGAGCGCGAGTCCGTATGAGTAAAGCGCCCATTGTAGGGCTTGTCATTAAGGTGTCCGAGACGCGCTATCACCCGCATTGGTTGTATGAAGTGCGATGGATGGAGCCCGGTGGACCCAGAGGCCGCGATGGGCAATATGGAAGCATTCATTTTAACCGCAAAGATTTGAAGTTTGTGAGTCGCAGTTAATGGAAAACCTCACACCAGCAAACTTTCTCCTGGTATTCCAGGTATTTATCAAAGTTTTAATCATATGGAGCCCTGTAATAGTTGGGACAGGGCTATATATGTATTTCACGCGCCCAAAGCGCACAACCCAACACAACAAAGGAAAGAAGATAATGAGAGCAGGCGAAGTATATGAATGGTTGGATCAAGGTCCAGCGGTATTGTTGGCACCATGCACGATTGCCGACCCGATCCCCGTGGAGCGGGCCCAAGAGTTTATGAGAGATCCCGAGGCATGGCCGCATGAGCCGGGATGGACTATTAAACTTCTGACCAACGGCGATATTCTTGATGTGCATGCAGACACACTGACATACTCTTGACAAGATTAACCTTGACTTACACTCGTAGTCATGGTATATTATGAGCATGAAAAACGACTTCTTCCGACGCGGTGATCTGGTTGAGATTGATTTCGGCTATCAAGCCAAGTCGGTAGGAGTCGTTACGGGTCGCCCCGAAGCAGACCACTGGCGCAACACGCGCATGTGGGTGCTGGTGGATGGCGACGAGTTGCCCGTGCCACGGGAACAGATTAGTCTATTGCGGAGAGCAAAATAAAATGAACATTTGGATATTGCATGGGATTTATGAGGGTGAGCTATTCTGTAGCTCACACCTAACCGAGAAAGGCGCAGCACTGGCGGCGATTGCTGATGTTCTGGAACTTTTAGGTGTCGAGAGCAAAGAGGATGCGTTAGCGGTAATGAATAACCTTAATGCATACAGGGAAACCGATGGCGAACAAACCGAGCCATTCGAGTGGAACCAGGAGAAAATGCAGAACCTGACGCGCCCCGAGTTGTGGGGGATCTTCCAGCAGTGGGTACAACTTACATGGGATAATCACATGGGGTATCAGATTGACGTTGCCCCGAAGGCGCTTGAAGCATGAAACCCGGTGACTTGATCAGACATAAAACTTTCGGACACACCGGGCTGATTCTGGAAGGTGATCCGCGCTCCCTATGCAGTGAAATGATCCCGAGCTATTTTTTGATTGTGTGGAGCGATTGGCCCCGACTGCCCCAAGCAGATAACCAGACCTGGGCACTTGAACGCGATATAGAGGTGATTAATGGAAGTAGGTGATATTGTTAGGATTACGGATTGTGATGACGAGCCCACTGGCATGGGACGCTCTTGTAGTTGCTTTTTCTGTCACGGCAATAGCAACCGCCTTGGCCTTGTTACTGAATATCTGGGCACAATGGCCAACCAACCGCGCTTTAATGTTCGGTTTGATATTGGACACTGGACACTTTTTGAAGTGGACATTACCAACAATAACGCAGAGGTGATTAGTGCTGCAAGTAGGTGATATCGTTAAGTTTTTTGACTATGACTATGCCATAAAACATCGCGATGCGGGCGGCGACAAGTGGCGCATCGGTGTTGTATCCGAAATCCGTGACGAGCCCTGGGATGAAGATTGGGACAAGGAATGCTTGCCGCTCGTGGTAGTCGTTCACGACGGACACAGCCAGCCCCTCGTGATGCCAAACGAAAAAAATATCGGAACATGGGTGGAGGTGATAAGTGCGCGTGGGTGATTTGGTGCGACAGCGCGACATAGGCACACCGAACCCGATGCCCGGAGCATTTCGGCGCATTGGCGTAGTGCGCGAGATCCGAAAAAAGGATCATGCAAAGTGGAAAGGCGAACAATGGGATTCAGTAAAAGTATATTGGGGAGAGAACCATCGACTGAATGACCGCTGGTGCGTGCGTCAGGGATTGGAGGTTATTGATGGCACTTGACATTTACTTTACAACTTAATGATTGACAACCCCACTAAAAAATGGTATATTATAGGGGTAATCAAGGAGAATACTAAACATGGCCTATCTTCACAAACAAGACATCGTAATCATTCGCCAGGGTGGTCAGACCATCCAGGCTCGCGTTGTAGACATGCGATTCCGGCGCTTTAGACGCGCCTGGAAGGACCGCAAGACCAACGAGAATAAGAGCGGGTGGAAGTCCGTCCCCTACGCAGTGTGCGAGGTATTTGCGGGGCTGCCCGTTGGGACCGAGTTTATTATTGCGGGCTACAAGCTGAAGAACGAAACCAAAGACGGCGAAAAGCTGCTGGTGCTGCGTGACAAGTATGCAGCGGAGTTTGGCGGCGCATGGGTAAACACCCTGTTGGCCGAGAGCAAGAATATCCGCGCAAAGAGGAGTGCATAAATGGGTTATCGATCACAAGTAGTATTGGCTATCGGAGAAGCCCTGATACCACAGTTTATGGTGACAATGGCTAAGAGTCCCCAGGCGCGCGCTTTGTGCTTTGGGGATGGAGAACCCCAGCGCGATTTCCAGGGAGAAAAGGGCAGTCTCTTTTTTGAATGGGATGGGATTAAATGGTACGACAGTTATGAGGAGATCCAAGCTATCGAGGATTTTATGAGTTGGGCCGCAGACAAGCACACGATTGATGGCAACGAGATCGATGGCGACGATCATTTTCGTTTCGTTCGCATTGGCGAGGAATATGATGATATTGAAACCCGTGGGTGGGGGTTTGAAATCCACCCTGTTAGAAGTATAGAGTATTAAAGGAAAAGGAAAATAAAATGAATACTAAAGTATGTAAACACTGCGATGAGATTTTTAATCTTGATTCGATTGCTAAAAAAGCAGCGGGTGGAAAGATTAACGAGTGCCCCGACTGCGTTGAGGAGTTGGGAACCGAGACTGCTGTAAAATATACAGGGACTCAAGTAGAAGAATCAGGATCGTTTGCGATCAGTCGGCATGCTACAGAAGCAGATCGGAAGAAGCACATGAAAGACCTGATGAAAATGGATGACCTGTCCAAATGAAAATGACACTTGTTATTGACACTGATGATCTGGATGGGATTAAAGACTCATTCAAAATCATCCAGATGATGAACGATAAATACAATACACCTGCGCGTGTATACAATGATCGTTCTTTCGGGAAGATCCGCTACATTAAACTTCTGCGGAAATACGCCAAGTTTGCGGCCGATCAAGATTTTGAGGTTGATTCGCTCAAGGCGGCCAAACGCTTTGCCGATTCAATCTGGGCAGGCGATTTCGATTGACATTCACTTTACAAGATTAACCTTGACTCTGCCCCCTTTCAGTGGTATACTATAGGGGTAAATAGGAGAAAACAAATGATCACCCTTGAGTTCACAGAAGAAGAAATCGGCACCTTGATCGAGGCGCTTGGCGACTGGATGGAGCAACCCGACCGCGATGATACGCCGGAATGGTTGCGCCGCCAGAGTGCAGGCGCAGACCTTGACATGGATTTGCGCGAGGCATTTAATCGTCGCCATGATGGTTGGGATGCCGCCATCAACACCGCCGCCGCTGCGGAGGATGCTTTTATCCAGGCAGGCATCGACGCCCGCGAACAAGTCAAGGCAACGTCCCGCGCCCAAACCCGTCGCGAGGAACAGGCGGCCAAAATGATGAAAGGCACTGTGACCGAGCTTCTTAATGACCCCGTTGACTGGTAGGTAAAATGAAAGTCGGTGATTTAGTAAGAGTCAAGTATGATGGAACTGTGGGGCTTGTCGTGCGCGTCATCGACGGCGATCATCCGTGGATATATCTCCACACTGGCGAGTCCTTCAGGAGTGAGAAGCTGGAGATAATCAAATGAAAGTCGGTGACTTGATTAAAGTATACAACTTCACCTTTAAGGCGCGTATGCACTTTCCAGAGGGTGACGCGCATTTTGTTGGATTGATCGTGGGTACAGGGGATCATCACCATCGTGCGTATCGCCTTGTGTTACGTCCCGATGGCGAAACAGAGTTTTACAACTTGGATCGCATGGAGATGATACATGCAAGTCGGTGATTTGGTGAAACATAAAACCACAAATAAGTGTTATGTGATTACAAACATGCGTGGCAACCGTGCAGGCGTATGGATTGACGGGCAAGTGCGCTTCTTTGGCGCTTGGTGGTTGGAGGTGATACATGCAAGTCGGTGATTTGGTTAAGTTTAAAACCCCACACCCACCTAAACCATGGACAGACAGAGCCTTTCTTGTATCAAAGTGTAACACTACCCATATTCAGTTAGTAGGCGCAAACGATTATGGACCCGGCGATGAGCCCTCATGGCTCTATCGCGGGAACTGGGAGGTGATCAGTGAAAGTCGGTGACTTGGTTAAATGGTCCTGGCATCTTGGCACGGATTGGGCGACGACACATTTTATGGGTGTCATCATTGGCTCCAAGCTATACAAGCACGCGGGTTATACCGAGGGCTTTAAGTGTATCGTGTTTGATGTGCTGGACAATACTGGCCAAATGACGCGCGTCCGAGAAGACGAAGCAACCTTAAAGTTGGTCAGTTCGCCTTGACATTCTCTTTACAACTTTCCTCTTGACTCTCGCCTATCCAGGTGGTATAATGATGGCATATCAAGTAAGGAGATATATCAATGGCTACTAACCTTCCCACCGTCACCCTTTTCGCAGACGCATGCGAATACTTCACAACCGAGATCCTGCCCCTGGTTCAAGAGCAGCACGAGCAAGACGGCGAACCCGATTGGCCCGCCCGATGCGAAACCTGGAACAACTGGACTGATAGCCTGTGCAAAGACGGCGAGATCAGCGACTGGCAATATGAGAACTGGTCACACCCGCCCTGCAACGGTTGACATTCACTTTACAACTTTGCTATAGACAACCCCTTGTGCCTATGGTATACTGTAAGGGTAATCAAGTAGACATTAACCTTTTTAGAAGAGCGAGAAAATCATGGGAAACTACAACGGAACAGTAACCTGCGGCCACTGCTACCAGCAGGGACACAATAAGCGGTCATGTCCACCATTCACCCAGCGCATGCAACGCGCCTATCAAGAGGCGAAAGATGAGGGCAACGAGTCGCACATCGAATACTATGCCGCACAAATGGCCAAGCGCACCGGGATCAACCCCGAGACTGGCCAGAAGCGCAAGCGTCGGAACGAGAGCTATGGGCGCAAGTGTTCCTATTGCCGTGAGGGTGGCCATTCGCGTCGGACTTGTCCAGCACTCAAAGAAGACCAGCGCAACTATCGCCGCATGGCGTCAGTGGTCCGCCGGGATATGCTGGCTCGCATGCAGGATCATGGTTTCGGTGTCGGTTCCCTGGTAACGATGAAAGCGAGCCAGTGGAATGAAGCAGCAAGCGAATATCAGGACACAACGAACGCTTATCTGGTGACAGGGATTAAGTGGGAGAACATTGGACCCCACAACCAGGACGGCAATAGCTGTGTCAAAGTCATGTCGGTCAAAGACCCGAGCAATCAAGCCTGGATGACGATGCCGACCGAGGTCAGTGGCAGCGAAGAGAGCCGCTACACCCGCGCCCCGGAGATTGTTGGGGCTACACCCCCGGAAAAGATTAACCCTCCGTCAGCGTGGACAGCAGGAGCCCGAGCAGAAGAAAACGCGGGCTGCTTTGAGAAGGGCCAAACGCGTGACAGCTATTGGTTCCGGCAATATGGAGCCGCGTTGCTTGACCGCTGGGCGGGCATCGAGCCCACCGAGTAGTTGACACTCCCTTTACAACTTAGGGGTAGACAACCCCGCAAATCTATGGTATAATGCTTGCATACGATGGAGAAAGCAATGAGCCCCTGGATGACCGAGAGACTAAACACCTTGAGAACAGAGAACCAGCCCGAGCGTTCCGCGCTCCGTATCCCGGCACCGCGACCGGCCCCGGCACGTCGCCCCGAGCGTCAGCCGGAACCCACTCGCGGAGTTATTATCGTTGACTTGACAATCAGTTGACAACTTCCTTGTTGACAAACCTATTTACCCATGCTATATTAGTAGCGTAACAAACACAGAACACCCCGAACCCGGAACCAATCATGTCAGTAGACTTCAAGACCTTTCAAGCCGTAGTGGCCCATATCCTCGATTACAAGTTTCCCGTGCTGGTGCGCGGTCGGCACGGTGTCGGCAAATCCGAGGTCGTGTATCAGATTGCTGCTGATCGCAACCTCCCGATTGTCGAGCGTCGTGCGTCCCAGATGACCGAGGGCGATCTGCTTGGTCTGCCCGACACCTGCGATACCGCTATCAGTGGGCGCAAGGCTACCACGTGGAACGCTCCAGATTGGCTTGTGACCGCTTGTGAGCAGCCGGTGGTGCTTTTCCTCGATGAAGTGGACCGCGCAACGATGGAGGTCCGTCAGGGGCTCTTTGAGTTGACCGATAGCCGCAAGATCAACGGCTGGAAGCTGCACCCCGAAACCCTCATTGTCGCAGCCGTCAACGGTGGCGAGCATGGGTCACAATATCAGGTAGGGGAAATGGACCCGGCCGAGCTTGACCGCTGGACCGTGTTCGACGTGGAGCCTTCCGTAGAAGATTGGCTCACTTGGGCTAAGGATAATGTTGATGAGGTCTTGTGGGACTTTGTGAACCACAACCGTCAGCACCTGGAGCACCAGGGCGAGCATGAGCCTAACAAGGTTTACCCGTCCCGTCGTAGCTGGAAGCGGTTTAATGATACCGCTGTCCCCACGGAGGCTTTCACCGAGGGCGGCCAGAACGGTGAGTTGCTGTATCAGCTTGCTACCGCATTCGTCGGCTTTGAAGCTGCTGTAGCACTTAAGGACTTCGTTGAGAAGTACGAGTGGCAAGTAACGGTAGAGGATCTGCTGGACAACGGACAGATCGAGCGTACCGCAAAGTGGGGCATTAATGACCATGCCGCGATGATCGAGAAGCTGGACGCCTCTGGCATCCTGGCTGACACGCTTAACGAGACGCAGGTTAGTAACCTTGCCACCTATTTTGTGTCACTCCCCTCGGAAGTTGCCATGAAGCTGTGGACGGTCCTGGGAGACACCGACAACATTGAAAATGTCGTAGCACTCCACAAGGCTGAATCCGCCAGTGGCCAGAAGGTTAGTGACCACCTTGTTGATATCCTGGGCGGTTCCCAAGAGTGAGGATCTTGACGGCTGGCGACCTACTGATCAGGGAGCGCGATAAGCGCCCCTGTATCGTCTTGGAGGTCCAAGAGAGTACGAAACCCCAATGGGGCACCCTGGACGCCAGCAGACGGCGATACAGGCTCTTTGAGAGCCATTCTGGAGTGTCCCGCTGGGTAGTCGATACCGAGGTTGCCGTCAAATACACCCTAACAACCGATTGACATTCACTTGACAACTTTTCACTTTACAACCCTAACTATGTATGGTATAATGCTTGCATACGATGGAGAAAGCAATGAGCGATGACAAACCCACCCCCTTCAATCTGAACATGCACACGGCGCGGCTGTTGATGCGTGAGCCGTTTTTTGCTGCGCTGTCTCGGCGGATCGACAAGACCCCGACGACATCGATCCCGACTGCCGGTGTTCGCATTAATCCCGAACGGGCACAGTTTGAAATGCTGTATAACCCTGACTTCATGGCGAGTTTGAGCGACAAGCACCGACTTGCGATTCTGAAGCACGAGTTTTATCACATCATCTTTGAGCATGTGACACACCGCAAGCCAGCCGATGGCATTAGCCGCCTGGACAACATTGCGATGGATCTGGCAATCAACGGCTTGCCCGACATGAAGACTAACCTTCCCAACGATGCAGAGCCAGGACCACCGACCGGATCGGCTGGTGAACCCATGAAGGCATGCATCCCCGGAGAAGGGCCATTCGCCCATTTGCCGTGTGAGAAGTCCTACGAGTGGTACAAGTCTGCACTTCAAGACATGCAGAAAGAGAAGCCAGAAGGCGAACCAGGGGAGCCAGGACAAGGCGAGCCAGGAGAGCCCGGTGATGGTGATCCCTTCGGCGGCATGGACTCCCTGGACGAGCATGGCGAGTTTGGCGAGGGTCAAGGCACCGCAGACGAGATCGCCAAGGAGCGACTGAAGGAAGCAGTAAAGCAGGCAGCAGAGGAAGCCGAGAAGGCTAATAACTGGGGCACCGTTTCAGGTGACACGCGCCGTGACATTATGGATCGGATCGCTACTAAAGTTGACTGGCGCAAGGTGTTGCGTTATTTCGTGAAGACCACGCAACGCTCCGACAAGACCAGCACGCCGAGGAAGCTGAACCGCAGATTTCCACGCATCCACGCAGGCAAGCGCGTCCGCCGTCACGCTCGCATTGCTATCAGCATCGACCAATCTGGATCGGTGGATGATAAAATGCTTCAAGCGTTCTTCTCCGAGTTGAACAAGCTGGCCGAGATTGCCGAGTTTACTGTTATCCCATTCGATTCAGTTGTGGGCGAGGATAAGATTTATGTATGGAAGAAGGGAGCGAGCCGTAAGACCGAGCGCGTGATGTGCGGCGGAACTTGCTTTAATGCTCCAACCAAGTATGTCAATGAACACGGATTTGATGGACACATTATCCTTACTGACCTGATGGCACCTAAGCCCATCAATAGCAAGTGCCAACGCATGTGGATGACTACCAAGGCATACGCCGCCCGCCCCTACTTCCAGACCAGCGAGCGAGTGATCGCAATCGACACTTGATAATAACTTGACATATTCGGGGTAGACAACCTGCCCCGAATATGGTATATTGCTATATACAAACAGGAGATCCCTACTTATGGCTCGCACAACCTACGCCGACCGACTGAAAGCCCTTATCGCTAACCCCGCTATGTCTGCGCGTGACTGCCAGTTTGCCAACAGCTTGCTGTCCTACTACGTCAAGCGCAAGTCGCTGACCAGTGGCCGCGCGCGCTGTGTGCGCGAGCTTGAGCAGCGTTACAGCGCGGAGGCAGTAGCCGAGCGCGAGAAGACAACCGGACCCCTTAGAGGGCGATTGCAGACGCTCACTGCCCGTGTGACGGCGGGCTCATGGGCTGGCGGGTTCGTGGAGTCACTCACCGAGCAAGTGGCGTCAGGACGCAACCTAAGCCCGCGCCAGTTTGAGATCCTGGAGAAGATCGAGGGTGAACATAGCGACGAGGCGATCAACGCTGCTGCTTCCTGGGATTCTGACTTCTCCGATGACATGCGCCAGCGGTTGACTGTCGCCTCTCGTTATTATCGTCGCACGGGATACTTTACTAACCTTGTGGATCGTGCGTTGACCCCTGATGGTCAACCGACCGCATTTATTCCGACTGAAAAGCAGTATCGGAAGATCACCGAAAACAAGTATGCACAGAAGGTGCTGGCGGCTCACTTTGAGACAGCCAAGTATACCGCTGGCTCGATGGTGCAACTGCGTGCGAGTGCTGGCTATCTGGCACGCTCCAAAGCGCAGGATAAGCCCTGTGTCGTTATTGCGACAACGGAGCCAATCGTGAGCGCATGCAAGGGTGCAAAGATGTATCGCATCTTGCCCATCGGTTCCGCAACCATGATCACCATCGAGGAGCGTCACATTAAGAAGGCGCGAGGAGTATAAACATGAAGAAGAGAATCCTAACCAACAGTAAAGTGATCGAGGCATGGCAGCGCGGAGAACGCGCCGCCAACCACCGTGGCACACTTCAATGTTACAGTGATGGCACGCTCTACAGCTACAACCTCCACATCGGTCGTTGCACACCCGCAGGAGTGTGCATTGTGGGCGATTACACGGCTCCTGGCGGGGGGTTCAAGTCAGTAACCACCTCCAGCCATGTCGGACGCGCCAAGCGCGTCCAGGGCGTCACTGTGATGCACCCGCTGGTATGGGTCGAATCCCCGTTGAGCAACGAGGAGATTCCATTCTGATGGGCGATTTGATTAACCTTGTTAAGATCCTGGCCGAGAAAGAGCGTCAGAAACAAGTAGCAGAAGAACAAGAAAACCAAGAGTTGCGCGAGCAGCTACAGTGGATCTTGGATCGGATACATGAAAAGAACATTACTTATCGCGAAGAAGATGAACATGAGGAACCTCAACTACGAGGCGGCTGGTTTAGCCGCTTATTCAACCGTGATCGTGACGATTGACACACACTTGACAACATAAACCTTGACGATCACCCCGAAATATGCTATATTGTATGCATACAACGGAGAAAACTATGACCACTTTGCCCCTTGAATCTTCCGCTCTCGCCTGTGAGGGCGTTATTACCGCGGCCGCAGTCCTGTCGCAAGTGCTGGAAGTCCAGCGAGTTGCGCCCGATGACCCGCAGACCCCTGATGCAGTTAATCTGCTGTTGGAAGCCTATGCTGTCGCCTGCGCCGCTGGCGGCGATGTAGGTGAAGCATAAATGGCCGTAGCTGTAGGAATCGGTGATCTGGTGAAGTATAAGCTGATGCCAGAAGTTAAAGGTGTCGTGGTCAGCTTTGGCCGTCAACGCTTTGATGCGGAGGTAATAGAGATTACCCTTTTAGAAGGATCGATTGGTCCCCATCAAAAAGGTGACACGGTTCCAGTTAGTGTGTTTCACTTGGAGGTAATGAGCCCATGATTAAAGTTGTACGCGAGAACCGCAACCCACGAGATCATCAGGTCCGCGTGGGTGATCTGATTCGGGTCATCGGCTGGGATCCGCCGGGACTGGTTACTGATGTGGGTGCGGGCGATACATGCCCTGACTACGTTATTGCGGTGTTTTCCGCGTGGGGTGAAACTGTCGTCTACGCAGACGAATGGGAGGTGCTTAATGATTAAAGTCGGCACAGTCGTATCCATTATTTCAAGCCCCACTCCATGGAACGGGATCGTCGTCCCCGTCACAGACGGCTACGACGCATGGCAGTCGCCTAATGTATACACGGTACTGATTACAAGTAGCGGAGAGTACCATGGAAAAGTGTTTCCGTTTCAAAGGCATCAACTGGAGGTTATAAGTGAATCAAGTTAAAGTCAGCATCCGGCCCGCGCTGTTTACCGCCCCGAGCGGTCAACGCTATGCGATTGCAGGCTCCACATGGGTTCCTGTGCCCTCGGACACAACCCAGGCGAACATCGATCAGTTTGTGGCCTACACGCCGCGAGAAGTCCAGCAGGACGACAATAATGGATCGTGGCAAGTGCAAGGATCCAAAGGTAGCAGCTACACCGTGCGCGTTCGCGATGGTCAATGGTTCTGCTCCTGTCCTGGTTTCGGCTTTCGGCGCAAGTGCCGACACATCGAGGAGACAAGAAATGAAAATAGGTGATCTCGTGAGAGTTAAAAAGAAGCTGGGCCGAGAAGCGGTAGGGATAATCGTGGGGACTTACGATTTTTCAGGCGGCTCTTATTATTGGCGGATTATGTTGGGCATTGGGCGCGAACAGCTTGCTGACCCGATGGATGTGGAGGTTATCAATGCAAGTCGGTGACCTTATTCGTTTAAACAGTATGGCTGTCCGTGTATATGGACTCCGCACAGATTGTGGCGTGATTGTCGATAGAATACCAAGCGGAACGGGCTACCCCGATGATTATTGTGTCTTGATTGACGGCGCTGTCCATCGCCTGGGCTACATTATCCAACAGTCAGCGGAGGTTATAAATGCAAATCGGTGATCTGGTAATCTTTAGAAGTGACACGGTTCCTGGTATCATTGTAGCACAAAGGCCCGACGAGGAAAAGACCAAAGTGCCACGCATAGGTGTGTGGTGGGTCGATTGCCAGAGTGTATCGTGGGAACCCATGGAATATTTGAAGGTGATAAGTGAGACAAAGAATGGAGAACAAAAATGAATATGAATAAAGCATATATTATGATTGCAGTAGATGTAGTATTGTGGATCACAATGTTGTTTCTAACGTGGCATTATGTAACATGCCCCTTGACGTAAAGGAAGAGAGAGAAGAATGAAGTATAAAAGAATCGAATGTAAAGATGGTTTTAGTATGAGCGTCCAGGCAGGCACATCGGTGTATTCCGATCCGCGTGATGACGTTGGCCCGTATAATAGTGTCGAGTGTGGTTTCCCAAGTGAATACGAAGAGTTGATCATAGCCTACGCAGAAGCAAGGCATGAACCAACTAAGACCGTTTACGGTTGGGTGCCTGTCGGCGTAGTCACTAACGTGATCGCCAAGCACGGCGGCATGGTCGGCGGCACTGTGCCCGAAGGCGTAGCCCCACTAAAAGGGTCCGAGAGTGATTAAAAAAATAGTTATTGTTATCAGTATCATATTAGTATGGGAACATAGGGATACAGTAATACATATGATAGAGTCTATTTGATGTTTGTGCTTGTATGCATTAATGTAGTCATAGTTGTATCAATGTGGTACGTTGTGGATCAAAGTGGAGCATGGTGGTAGCATCATTGCTTGTAATGTAGATATTTTTTATTTATATGTATATTTATTGTATTGGTTTGCGGTGGTTTGCGCTTTGAGACTTTATACCCCCGCGAGAATGCGGTGTCAACGGGTACGATTTGATACGCTCACGCCGACGCATTAAATCACATGCCGTATACATTTATATACAATGCGTTTGCATGCGGCTGCGGCGCAAATGATACATATTTAAATGTATAATAATATCAGCTACTTAGTTAACGTCTGCCTTAGTAGGGAGAGGAACATAGCGTATCAAAACGTATACGGTGCGCCAGGATTGATGGCCGAGAGGAGAATAAATAATGATTAAACGTATCAAGAGAGCATCATGCCTATGTCACAGAGCGATAGGCTATAGCATTCTGCTTGGCGCTATATATGCGACAGCGATTGCTTATATGTATAGCAACGCCAAGCATGAGCGCAAACATTAACCTT
>Ga0315338_1001411_pt1 | contig 30452 bp, 27 predicted proteins | sample ASW8metaG_FD_204518 | JGI IMG/M metagenome (GOLD analysis project Ga0315338, IMG submission 204518) | Ammonia-oxidizing marine archaeal communities from Monterey Bay, California, United States - ASW #8 | ecosystem: Environmental > Aquatic > Marine > Coastal | place: USA: California | collected... | reverse complement strand
GCAGGTCCGATCTACCCTTGATAAATACATCGAAAAGTTTAATGCGCTATTGGATGATGAGTTGGTAGATGACGAAGAGATCGGTGAAGAGTTAAGGTCTGTGCCATCATTCGCTGATATGCCATTCCATGAACCAATGGACGATTCGTGGAGCTTCACGGCGAAAGAAGCCGACGAAGTCCTGGGGGATCCCGAAGACTGGGATCGCTTTAAAAAGGCTCACGCTTACTTTGATCCAGATAAAGATGAGATCAAAGGTGGGTATAAACTTCCTTTTGCCAAGATGTCAGGTGGAAACCTGAAAGTATATTGGCGTGGAGTGGTTGCTGCCATGGCGGCAATCAATGGTTCACGCGGGGGTGTTGACATCTCCGACGACCAAAGGAAGAAGGCTTATGACATGCTTTCTCGTTATTACGACAAAGCTGATAAAGAGCCACCAGAGTTCAACCAAGCAGGCGGTAGAAGCGAGAGTGCAGATCAAGCACTTGACATAACCGCCGAGATGGGTGAAAAATCTACCCAGGACGACGCTCATAGAAGCGCAGAAGTAGAACTTGATACAGTCACACTAAAACCTAAAGAGGAGCGCGTCATGTCCGACGACATCATTGAAGAGACCGCGCCTGTCACCGAGAGCAAAGAGAATGTTACACTTGAGGCGATTACTCGCTCCATGGGTGCAATGGAAGCTTTGCTTGGCAAACTTGTTGAACGGGACATGGCGCAAACGGCAGAATCACCACAGGAAACTGTGGCGGAAGAAGCCCCTAAAGTAAACGAAGAGGCAGAATTGCTTCGTTCGCGGATCACAGAAATGGAGAGCAAGCTTGCCCGTATGGCTAGCCGCCCTGTCCGTTCTGGTTACGCACACAACCCAGCAGACATTCGTTCTCGTCAGCCTGGCCGTATGGGTGATTTCATCCGTACTGTCGATGAAGGCCAAGGCGGGGCAAGTGTTCTAGCTGCTGTTTGTAAGGAACAATCGGAGCGACGCGAGTCTGAAGATCTTATGCAACTGCCTACCCGCAACTCTCTTGAGAAGGATCTTCGGACGCTTCTTGAGGCAGCCGTTGCAGATGGCATTATTACAACCCCAGACGACCGTATGGGTTGGAGGTAATCATGGCTGGAATTATTAACCCTAACTGGGCCAACCTTGATGTGAACCGTCGCCAAGCATTCGAGCGTGCAATCAACGTCTCGGGTGCTGGAACTGTTCTCATTCAGAACTACGTCAACAAAATCATTCAGCAGCTTACGCTGCGTGAGTTTGGTGCTCTTGGTACTATGGACCGACGTCCAGGCCAAGGCTCCGCTGCACTTATCAACCGTCGTACCGCATCGGCTATGACGGCTGCAAGTGAGTGGGTTGCTGATACTGCTACTGTAGCTGAGTCTACTGGTGCTTATGCACAAAGCAGCTTCACATACCAGACCCTCGTTACCCGAGGCAAAGTCACTCGTAAGATGCGTGCCCGTGGCCGTAGCTACATTGACATTCTTGCTGAGGAAATGACTTGGAAGCTTGACGACTTCAACAATGCGTTGGAGTCTGCACTCTTCATCGGAAACTCCACTGCGCTTTCCACCCAGATTGATGGGTTGTTGACGCAAATCGGTGCTGTTTCTGGGCAAGTCGTTGCCAACACGAGTGTTGCTGCTGGTGACAGTTTGACCTTGGCTAAGCTGGACGAGGCCATTGACTTGGTGAAGGGCGGTGCAGGCCGTTCGGATCTTGTCATCTATGCCTCTTACACTGGTGCTCGTAAGCTGAACGCTGCGCTTTCTTCCCGTCAACGCTTTGACGATATGACTGAAATCGCTGCTGGCTTCCGCGTCCGCACCTATGATGGAATCCCAATCGTGGTTTCTACCGGCGTGCCAGATGACTTGACTTGGTCTGGGACGGCTATCACTGCCCTCCACAGCGAAACAACCAACCCAACGACTGCACTTGTCGTTGTGAACAAGCGGTACAACTGGGTTGAGGAGCTTACTCCTACAACCATGATGCCACTTGCTCGCGATGATTCGCAGTTTGAGCAGTTTGACCTCTTCTGGGATGGCGCACTTGTGTGCGCAAACACCCTAGGTGGCGCTCTTGTCGGCGGTATCAACGTCTCCTAATAAGCGTTGATTCCCATAAAAGCCCCGGTCAGCACATAGTGGTTGGCCGGGGCTTTGCGTTTCGTGATACAGTCTCAACGGAGGTTTTTTATGCCCATTAGAAGAGATATTCCTAACGAAGAGTCATACAACTTTGTGTTCACCAGAAAAGGTATTTGCACAGATGAGGGTGACACCCAAGCAATTCAGTTTCAGTCTTATGCTGAAGTAAAAGAAACACGCCTTGTTGAGTTCCATGGCGAGTTTATCCATGCGCTCTTTATTCGCACCAAGGAAGCAGCACAGAGGGCCGCATGTATGGGGTGGCAAGAAATCACGCCCCAGTGGAAAGACATCTTAGACAAGGCCCGTGTTGCCCCAACAACGCCCAGCCAAAAGTTGATTGTTGATACTTTGAGCGAAGGCGAGTGGAAGTCAAAGAAAGATATTGTAGAGGCAGCCAACATTAAGGATACCGAGTGGAGAACAGCCATCAAAACATTGATGGAGCGCGATATTGTTGAATGCAACTTCAGCAAGCACGCTCGGAAAAGAGCCTCAAACCGTAAGTACATGTACCGATTAGTCCCAGCTTAAGGTGTTCTATGGCAGATCTAACAACTAGAGTAAAAGTGAAACGTGTACTGGGCATCCCCAGTGCCGTTACTATGCACGATACCTACATTGACGATCTACTAGAAGTAGCTGATGAGCAAATCATTGCCTACACCGGAATGGCAGCGGTTACTCAAACTACTGTCACTGAAAAGTACAACATTACCAGCACGGCAGAAACTGAGTTTACTCTCAGGAACTTTCCTGTGATCTCAATTGCTGCTGTAAAAAGCTCTGGCTCCACATTATCTACTGAAACTTGGTACTTTGAAGCCAGGAGTGGGTTGGTGGCTTTGTCAAACGCAAGCAGCTTTTTCGCGGAAGGCAGGCAAACTGTAGAAGTCACTTATACTCACGGGTACGCTGCTGTTCCAGCAGACCTTTCCCATGCCGCTTCTCTTATTTGCGCCCAACACTTCAATGCAGCCCGCCACTCTGGCATGAGAAGCGAGTCAGGCGGGGGCTACGCATATAGAGTAAGTGATGACTATATCCCTCCCGCTGCAAGAGGTATTCTTGCCAAGTATCAAAGAATCTTTCCGAAGGAGTCTCAATAATGCCGTTCTACGTCAAACCCGTCCAAGGTGGCGATCCAAGCAACAACCTAGAAGTCTACACGCCCGTTTCTGTCCTAAAAGCAAAGCGCTTTGGGAAAGAGTGGGTTGTATTTGGTGAGGGGCGCGATGTTATCGCTGCCTTATCTGCTGACAGTTGGGGTAAGCCCTCTGTGCTGCGGCAAGAAGAGTTGGCAGCAGCTATGGGGGGAGGAGCAGCCCCAGCCGCTAAACCGAAGCCTGTCGCCGAAGAATCAGGCGCTGATATGGATCTGCTAGACAACAGCGTCAAAGTTATTGAAAAGCTGATTAGGTCGGGTGATTACGATGATCACTTGCAAGCATATCTTGATGCAGAAGAAGCTGGTAAAACACGCAAAGGTGTGGTTGAAGCTTTGAAATTTAGAATGAGCAAATAGTGAATATATTAGTTACAGGCGGCTGCGGCTTTATAGGCCAACACTTAGTAGAAAGACTGTGCTCAGATCTGCACGTCAACTCTGTCTGGGTATTGGATTCTTTAGAAGAAGTAGCGACTGGTAAAATGAGGGTAGCTGAAATCGCTAAACTCATTCCCGGTGACGTCTGTAGCCCAACTGATGTGAACACTGCTATTGTAACTGCTGAAGCGCATGGCCAGCCTATTGACTTAGTTATGCATTTAGCGGCACAATCTCATGTAGATGCAAGCCTCTCAGATGCCTCCTCTACCATGAAGGTCAATGCAGTAGGGACACAGGTGGTGGCAAGCGCTTGTTCGTACCACAAGATCCCGTTGCTGTATTGCAGCACTGATGAGGTTTACGGGCCAGCCAGGGTTTCTATTGATGGTAAAGCGCAGGAAATGTTTGAAGAGGATATTCTCAAACCGAGCAGCCCGTACAGCGCCGGAAAAGCGGCAGGAGAGCTTGCGGTTCGCGCAGAAGGTAGAAGCTTCGGCTTGCGTTTTGCTATTACTCGTGGCTGTAATGCTTTCGGGCCGTATCAATATCCAGAAAAGCTAATCCCTATTGCTTGTAGGCTTCTTACCAGGGGGGAGCAAGTGCCCCTTCATGGGGGAGGAACACAGATCCGGCAATGGATTCATGTGGCCGATTTTGTGGAGTGCCTTTGGTCTGTAGGCAAAGCTCTTGTCGCAGACACACTTTCTTACGACACCTACAATATCGCTGGCCCACGAAAACTTACTGTGCTCCAGACTGTTGATGCGCTTGCAGAAGTTGCAGGCTGGCAGCTTGGAAACGAATACACGCCAGGGTTTTGCGTGGGTGATCGCCCAGGCCAAGATGAGGCTTATTCAATAAGTGGTGAGCGCTTTTTGAAAGAGTTTGGCTGGTTGCCAGAAAGAGATATTTTAGCCCCGCATGAGTTAGACTCCCTGGTAAGGGCCTACATGGGCGAAGAGAAAGTAGTATTAGCTAGTTATTCCAAATTGGCGACAGCATAGGAGTTGAGATGACTTTTCATCGTGGAAGTGAGTTTATTGGGATTGTCCCTAATGCCGCAGAAGCATCAGACCGATTGAAAGATGGTTTGAGCTTAGCTGCTTGTGTGGTGAGTGATCTTGAGCATAAGCCGGGTTTGTGCCGGGGGGTGTGCGGAAACCTTGCAGGCGACAAGGGCGGATTTTATGTTGGGGAGCATTTCTTGGTGCTCTGGGGAGAGCCTGACAAGACGATGGCCAGTCGTCTGGCTAACAGGTCACGTCGTTGCATTGTTTATGTGGGTGATAAGCCCCCCGGCACCTCGTCCCAAAAGCTAATGAAAATGTACAAGGCAGAAGGCAAAAATGTGCTTTCGTATGTGGCAAGCAAAGATGCATTCCGGGTTGTTTGTGCTGGCGATTCAGAACCAGTGGTTCAGATCTTCAAAGGAAACAAATGGGTTGAAGATAAGCCTGCAAAGAAATCAAAGACTAAACCCGCTGAAGCCAAGCCCGCTGAGGCTAAGCCAGTAGAAGCAAAGAAAAAATAGAAAGTGATCATAGATGCGCGAGAAGACGTACTTGAAGCACTTTCTAAGTACAACAAGATAATCATCACGGGTTGCCAGCGATCAGGCACAACAATCTGCTCACAGATGTTGGCCAAAGATCTAGGGGTAACTTGGGTTGATGAAACAGACGTTAAGAACCATTGGCCAGAAGTTCTGAGGCTTGTGGAAGGGCAATACAGGTTTGTAATGCAGTTGCCTGCAAACTCATGGCGAGTGGATCTCCTGCCGGAAGAGCCTGATTGCGCTGTTGTGTGGATTCATCGCCCAAAAGAGCAAGTGGAATCCAGCATGGACCGCATACACTGGTGGGGCCACGAAACATCTGAGCGCAAGGGCTATGTGAAACGCTGGGGCTACGAAGAAGAACAAAGAAACATCTACGACGTGAAGCACGGGGCTTGGGAGGATCACCAGAAACCAAACATGCCGGTAGATTTCTACGAAATGCAATACCACTCGGATTACATCTCAAAACACCCAATGTTCACTCTAAAACAGAATCGTGGTAAAAAGTGGAGGAACCCTAAATACACTGGGCATTCAGAGTTATTGAAAAATACGGATCCACGAACAGTTAACCTTAGTCGGCACCGGGAGCGTTAGTCATGGCAATCGCATCAAGCTTGGGAAGTCGGTGGTTTACGTTCTACAGGCGTACAGCCTACTTGATGAATGCTACAACGGCAGCAGCAAGCATGTCTGTTACCTACAGCATCCCAAGTGGAGGAAGCTATGTAGAGGTCATGGTTTCAGGAGGCACGACAGGTAGTGGTACTGTGGTAGTTGCTGGCACAAATACAAGCGGTGCAACTAAGAGCGAAACGCTCACATTCACTACTAATGGGGTGCAAGTTACCACAACCAAGTTTGCGACTATTACAAGCCTAACCACAACAGGTTTGGCCGATGAGACTACAGCGCCGACTGTATCCTTAAAATCAGTTAGTGCTGACGGCACGCCAAACCTCGTTAGTACGGCTGTTGCCTCTAATCGCCCTGCTTGGTTTACCTTTTCAGGGCAGCCTAATTATCCTGCTTTAAATATGGGAACTAACGAGCAAGACGCAGCTTACCTGCGTGTAGATAAGGAAGAGGTTTGGATACCACAGGTAGATGATATTGCTACCGATATACAGACAAATGACCAATGGCTAGTTAGAGCAGTAAGAGACATTCGTGTCGGGTACGGCATGAGGACGGAACATTACCTTCTAAGAGCAACAAGATACACAACCTGATAAACACACCAAAGCCCAGGAGGTCAGTGTGGATACAGAAGACAGCAAGTTCGTTAACGACGATCAAAATCACTTTGACGTAATCATCCCAACAATGGGGTCACAGGAGCTTATTTCAGCTTCAGTTGAGCGCATTTTGCGCATGACACCTAAAGCTAAATTTAAGCTTACTGTTGTTTGCAACCCAACTGAAGATGGCAAAGCTGAAGCTTCATTTTCTAAAGCCCAAGTTGCGGCTTTGTGTGAACAGTACAACGATTTTGGTTCAAACGGGATTGTTAAGCAGTCTGTTGACTTGAACTGGATCGACATGGGTGCGCCAGCAGGTTGGGTTGGCGCTGTTAATGAAGGTGTATTCAGCCTCAAGAGCGTATCGCCCTACGTCATTATTATGAATGACGACGTTGTAGTTACCCACAACTGGGCCAAGAAGTTTGGTGTTGCGCTAAACACAGACCGTATTTTCTTTGAAAGCAAAGTTGATATGGATGAGGCGTATTATTACGGCGAGGGCGATGAGATTGAGGCATACGGTCGCCTTGGTCTTGTTGGGCCACTATCCACATTTGTTGCTGGCTCGCAATCAATCCCTACGGGCAACATTGAGGGGAAAGCAGAAGAGTTCTATGGGCATAAATCCCACAAGGTTTTGGATGACTTTTCGGCAGAGTGGGAAGCTGGGAAAACTGGGCGGGTGCTCAACTCTGACTTCTTGTCTGGTTTCTGCGTTGCTTACAAGCGGGATTGTTTGCAGGACCTGATTGAGCCAGGTGAAGGTGGCACCTTTTTTCTCGATCCCGCCTTTGGTGTTGGCGGATATGATGACAACGATATTGCTGCACGGGCTGTTAGAAAAGGCTGGAAGCTTGGCATTGCATCGGATTGCTATGTCCACCACCAAGGCCACCAGACACTAGACAAGCATTACCCTGAGATGGATCGGGGGCTAATGAACGCCTCTGTGTTTGCCAAGAAGTGGGCACCTGCAAATAATGACCAACAGAAGGTGATTGCCTGCATGCGGGTCAAGATTGGCACTATGCATGACTTGGCTATGTTCTTTGATTGTGTGCGTAGAAATGCGCAGGTGGTAGATGGGTTCGCTGTATTGCTTACCAACAACCCAATGGAGATCAAAGGCGCATACGATTTCAACCAACAGGCCCTAAACCCGATCTCACAAAAGCTTATTCGCGCCTGTGGAAACGCTTCCAACCTAAGCAGTATCTCTAATGCTATGGAAGAATTCCTTGCCCATGCTGTAAGGGAGTGCGAGCACGACGTGCCCATTACTGTTGATGTATGGGGTGGAGATTTCAATGAGCGTGACGAGCGCAACAAGAGCATTGAAATGGCTGAAGCCATGGGTGCTGATTGGGTGTTCTCTATTGATCACGACGAGTTTCTTGAGGACCGTGTAGATCGGGCACTTTTCCGTCGTCTCATTTGCCACCCGAACCCCAATGTTCATGCTTGGGACTTTGGTTGGCTAAACCACTGGGATACGCCCCGAGTGTGCCGCGTAGATCCACCGTGGACCAGTGGGTATACCAGTGGAATGCATGGTTGCCGCCTGTGGAGGGTCAATAAGCACCCCGAAGCCAAGTCACGCATTACGGGTGGCCGCATTGATAAAGAGAATGATGTGGGGCTGCATTGCGGGAACTCACCTGAAGTCACTACCCGATCTCGGCGTGTTGCTGGTATTCGGTTTAGGCATTTCGGGTATATCCGCCACCAAGACCGGGTACGCAAGCACGAGTTTTATACAACGATTGATCCTTCACCAGACATGGTGCTGACTGGTGGTGGCTACAGCCACTTGGTCAATGAAGAGAATATGCAGCTCAGCCCTTACGTTCCTGGCAATGGGATTGCATTCTCTATGCTTATCCACAAGGAAAGCCAGCTTGGCGGCTTGTATAGATTCTTGGATCACGTCTACGGTCTTTGCGATCATATTGTTCTGGTATGGACTGGCCCGGAAGGCACAGAGCCACACCAAAGCTTGAAAGACGTAGCAGAAACATTTGGTGCAGATTGGGTTTACAAGCCTTTCAATGAAAATCTTTCAGAAGTAAGAAACGCTGCGCTGGAAGCACTTCGTGCTAAAGAAAACCCCAGGATCCGTTGGTTCCTTACTATGGATGATGATGAGCATTGGAACCAAGAGTTCCTATACCTTCTTTCCATTAGAAGGATGGCAGAATGCTCCAACACTTGGGGCTGGATGTTTAAGTTCCGCAACTGGCGTAAAGACAAGACATACAACTACAGTGAAACCATTAGGATGTTCTTGTTAGATCGTGGCGGCTTGATGCAGTTCTCGGGCCGGGTACACGAAACTATTGAGAAGGGTTTGGCTCAAGTGCGTGCAATGGGCCTCCACCCACAAGTTCGGTTTGCCCCGTTTGAAACTGATCACATTGGCCTTGGGTTAGATGATGAACAGATGCAGGCAAAACTGGAGTTTTATACAAAGCTTCTAGCTCTTCAGTTGGGCGAGAACCCACTAGACACAGGTAGCTGGTGTTCGCTTGGGTTGCAGTACATGAACGACGGCATGACTGAAGAGGCTGGGCAATGCTTCAAAAACTCTGTAGTTATCGCTGGTGATTCATATCTTGGGTTTAGAGAGCTTGCGAACTGGCACTTGCGCCAGGGCCTTGCGTTACTCAGTGGTGCTGAGCAAAGGCTTTCTCCAGCGCACCCGCTAAAGGAGCTACTCCAAGAGCAACTGTCGGCCATTGCTCAATACACGCCACCATTCCCAGTGTCAGGGAGCGCCGCAGCAGGGGAAGCTAAGCCATTAGCTGTGGATTTGGAAGCGTTGCAACAGGCTTTCATGGAAGCGCTACAAAGTGCTAATGATTTTAGTGATTACGAAAACGAGCTTTCAATGCCAGCAGGCTTTGGTGGTACAGTAGAAGAAACTTCACCGGAGTTGTAGTGCTACCATGATGACTGTTCGGCTTGATACAAATGATTTCTACGTTGCTCAACGCCTCCTCAAACGTGTTGAAAAATCAACGCGAGGAAAAGTAGCAAAGAAAGCGCTTATGGCTGGCGGCCAGGTTTATTTAAAAAAATACCTCATGCCTGCTTTGTTGCGCAGAGATCATACCTTGAAGTCACTGGCTAAAATGGGGCACCCGTATGCGAGGAGGCATGGGGCAATCGGGGTACACCAAACTAATCCTTGGGTTGTTCACTCGCATACTGGAAAGCTGGCAAGAAGTGTAAAAGCTAAAATGAGTGGAAACAGGAACCCAAGCCTAGAAATCTATTCAGACTCTTCTATTGCCCCTTACAATCGCTTTGTTTTCAAAGGTACCAAGAAAATGCTTGGCAGGAATACTTTTGGGGAGAGTCTTAGGCAGGGAAAAGAAGAAATGGCTCATGTCATTATGAATACTGTCTTAGATTCAATTAAGATCTGATAATGGCTCATTTAGTAAATATAGAATCCAGTAAACTTTTGGTTAGGACAACATTGTTGTCTTCTTCGACTGTGACCGATCTTGTCAGCAGCCGGGTATGGGGTGCCCATATCCAAGAGCCTGATGCAAAGACGGTTGATTACCCAATGGTGATCATTGACTTTACGTCCGGGCGTATTGGCCACTATGGCGAGTACGAGTTGGTGACTATGGATGTCTATGCTTACTCTAGAAAGAGCGCAGGAAACTGCTTGGAAATCTACCAAGCTTGCTTTGCAGCTTTGCAGAACGCTACCTTGAGAAAAGATGGTGTGCCTGTTGCTGGTTACGCGGTAGAAACAGTGCGCCCAGTAGAAGGGTGGAACGAAAGCGTGCGTGCCTATTTTGCACAAGGTGAATGGGCAGTGCGGTTGGCACATAGGGAGCTTTGATGAGAACGCAAGACTGGAGAGCAGCTAATGCCCCTGATGGGCCAGGCGCAATCATTCGGTGCCCCAAGTGCCGAAGTGAGATTTTTAGGTTGAAGCCTGGGGAATCGGTCACTTTAGGCCCAGTAGGCAATACTCGCAGTGAAAAATGCCCCTGTGGATTCAAGTTAAACGTGAAGGTTACACATGCAGTCTAAACAATCACATTCACCATCTAATGGTGAGCGCATAGATCGGCTTGAAATGGTGCTCCATGAAATAGACGCACAGCTACAGCATGTTCAAGCGCTTGTCATCGTAAACAACGCTAAAGAGCAAGGCGCAGAAGAATCCGACACTCGCCAACCTATGCGTGATGAAGTTTGGGCATGCCAGAACTGTGGGGCACGCTTGGGCATTTACAACAACAAAAAAGAAGAGCTTAGGGTTCGCTATAAGGACTTTGTTGCCTACGTCATCCCTGGTAAGGGGGGCACGATTATGGTGCCTTGCCGGAGGTGTGGTGAGCAAAACAGCCTGGATGACTCTAGAACAAAAGAGTAGGGTAGACTATAAACCACGGACGTGGTATTCCTTACTAGAGCATTGGACGCCTCTTAGGCGCTGCACAAATTATTGAACCCTAACGGAGAGTCGATCCGATGCCCTACAACGTACCCACTATTACTACGAACGATATTTCGTTCGGACCCGCTATCCTTTTTCTTGGTCCTGCTGGAACAACGCCCTCTACAGACGTTGGGGCGATCAGTGAAGATGGTGTTGCTATTGAAATGACTTCTGAGAAGAAAGTTATCACTCAAGGAAACCCCAAGCTGAATGTCTACACATTCACGCAAGCCCAATCGGTGATGATTAAGTTCACAAGCATCGAGTGGGATTTCCAAAACATGGCCCGCGCTCTTGGCGCTGGCGCGACCAACACTGCTGGTAGTGCTTTGAAATGGGGTGGTGATCCCCTTGTTGAGCAGCTTTCACTTCACATTCAACATTACATGGCAGTGACCGGAAACACCATGAACGTGTATGCCTGGAAAGTTGCAAGTGATGCTGGTGTGTCGCCTACTTTCGGAGCAGATGAGCATTCATTTGAGTACTCATTTTACTGCTTGCGCAGTACAACAGACTGGGCAGGCGGCGCTTTGGCTGAAACCCAGCAGCTTGTGTTCTTCAATAGAGAAACCTGATAATCACGACCAACAACAGGTGGGGGCATTCGCAACGGACGCGAGTGCCCCCTTTGTTGTTCTTACAACAAGCACTGGTGGTACTGGCCTAAACTTTAGGCTATGAACAATGTACGCTTACTCGGCACCCTTGATTCGAGTGCGCCGTTAGTGATACAGTCATGCTACGCCCAGGAGGTGAATATGCAAGATCAGACAGCAAACGAAAGCGAAAACACAACCCCACCCGCTGTGGAAAACGGTACGGTACAAATGCCGGACGATATACTCTCAGCAGACAACGCTTTCTTCGTTCAGATTGAAAACCTGCTCGCCAAGCTGGTCCCGCCGGATCAAGTTGAGTTGACCACATGCACAGGGGAAAAGATTACTCTTCCTGGCGCTATTGCTGCACGTCAGCAGGTGAAGGTCTTTCGACTAATGCGCGAACTAATCGCAGACCCTGCCGTTACTAATGTACTAGGCGCTTGGGGCGGTGAGGGCGGATCCAACATCGTGGATGGGATCCTTGCTATCGCGACAAATGAAGTAATCTCAGAAAAGTTGGGGGAAATCTTTACAGCAGCTTACCCTAATGCTTTGGCTGGCCAAGACCCGCTTGATGTATTGCCTATGGAGGACTTGATTACTGCTCTCGTCCCTTTCTCAGAAAGGTTTATCAAAAAGATCGGGGGGGGGATAGCGGTACTGGGCAAGAACGCAACGGAGATCCAGTAGGGATAGAGGATATAGAGCGTGGGCTTGGTATCCTTTTATCCGCTGGTTGGACTTTAGATGATGTTCTTGACCTTAGTATTGAACAGATTGAAACATGCATTTACTGCATCCTGTCTTACAAGATGGAGCAAGTGAATATGTTGGCGGAAATGATCAATAGTGCTTTTGGCGGAAAGCCAATGAAAAAAGGAAAATCGGGCAAGTCTTCTAACAATAGACCAGCATCAAAAAAGGACAAAGCATCCAAGGAATCAGCCTTGATCAACTCAATCAGATCAGCGGGGTTTGATTTCTAATAAAGTTAGTAAAGAACTAAAGGTTTGAAATCAGCTATTATTGAGCCAACGGAACCGGGTATGAGCTAGTGGCAGACTTAAAAAGCAAATTGAAAATCATTGCTAGCTTCTCCTCCAGGGAAGTTGTCACTGGCGTTGGCCAAGCAAATAGAGCTTTACTTTCACTTAGTAAGACCGGCGTAAAGGTAAGCAAGACACTCGGTAAGTCACTTGATCAGCACACAGGCCGTGCGCTGAAAAGGCTTACCGCAGGGTTTACTGGATTGATGGGTGCGAGTGCGGTTGTAGGTGCCCGCTTTGATCGCGAAATGGCATTTATGGGTGCCATTACTAACTCGACCGCAGACGAGATGGTGCAACTGACTGAGAAGGCTCGTGAAATGGGCCGCACTACTATGTTTAGTGCAACTCAGTCCGCTCAGGCAATGCAGATTCTGGCCAGGACAGGTCAAGACGCAAGCGCAGTTATGACTAACGTCGAAACTGTACTGAAGTTTGCTGGTGCTGCTGGAACAGATGCAGCCACTTCTGCACAAATGCTTGCTTCTGCAATGGCGCAGTTCAACATTACCGCAGAGGATTCTAGTCGAATAACTGACGTTTACTCAGTTGCGCTTACAAACTCGTTGTTGGATATCAACAGTTTGCGAGAAGCAATGAAGTACGCCGGTACTGTTGGTTCTGCATTCGGTATGGATATTGAGCAAGCTACGGCTGCTGTTGCCCAGTTCCGAAACATTGGTCTTGAAGGTAGTTTGGCAGGTACAAACTTCCGTATGGCAATGCAAGCCGCTGCCGTAACTTCTGAAAAGAAAGAAGCGGTGATGAGGAAACTGGGCAAGTCCATGAAGGACATAAACCCAGAGTTCCATGATTTTGGCGCGATTATCAAGAACCTTGGTGAAACCACCATCACCTCTACTGATGCATTAATTCTGTTTGGCCAGCGTGCTGGTGCAAATATGTTCGGCATTATCCAGGCTGCGCAAGAAGGTAGGGATAACTACACTGACTTGTTGAGGATGCTGGATCAATCGGCAGGTGAAACTGAGCGACTGTACACCAAAGCAACTGCTAACGTTCTTGATCAGGCCGTTATCGTAAAGTCAGCGTTTCAAGACATTCTGCTCTCAATCTTCGATAACTACCAGGAGCCTCTTACTAGAATGCTGGGTACGATTGCCCAAGCATTCAATACAGTTTCACAAGATATTGCTGAAGATGCCAAGGGCACGGAGAATGCCTGGACCAGAGCAATGGAGACTATTGAGGCGTATTTTATTATCAATGCGCCGACGTGGGGTGATGGCCTAAACCACCTGATAGCGGCTGCTATTGAAGCCATACAACAATTCATGCAATGGCTGCCAATCTTGCAAGAAATCGCAAAGGTGATGATTACCATCTTTGCTGTCAATAGAGTCATGGCGTTCGTTACTGCTGTCAACAAGGCAGCGGTAGCCATGGGGCTGCTGCAAGCCTCAAGCGCAGGCGCGGGCGCTGCGGGGGCGCTTGGTGCGTTTATAAAGAGAGGGGCAGGTAAAGGCATTGCCTATAATATGGGCAGGCTAGCAGGCGGATTAGGGAAAGTCGCACTTCGGTTCGGTGTTTATGGTGTGGCTGCTTACGGTGCCTACAAAGTCGGCAAGAAGCTTTGGGGCGGTTTCAAAAGGCTGGCGGGTATAGGCGGCAGCGTTTCTAAAAACCTGATGGATGCGACTACTTCGCTTCGCAGGTTTAGAGAGGAAGTTAATCGGTTCAAAAAGAAACAAGAGCAACAAGTGGGCATGGAGCTTCGCCTTGCTCAACAAATAGCGCGTGCCACTCTTGAAGATGAGGGGATGTATGACCAGCTAAGCGCAACAGCAAAGCGCAACCTAGATCGCCTCTTGGATATGACTCAAGATACTGCGGCGGAAATGGTCAAGTCCGGTAAGATGGTTGGCGTTTATTGGGGCGACCAAACCGTAATTGGGGGCAAGTGGGTAAAAGGCATTGAAATCCTCAGAGACGTGGGTGAAGTAGCCGGAGATGCATTTGATGCCGTGCAGTGGGAAGCGAAGCTAGCGGCAGCGGCAGAAGCAGGTGAAAACCTGTATGACTCAATGAATCCTGAAGAAATGATCGCGCATGTGGAGGAACTCTCTGAGTCCACGGCGGCTTTTCAAAACTATAAGGATGCTCTCGCAAGGCTAACTCTTGAATTTGATGACCAGTACGGCAGCGTTGGGCGTTGGCTAGATAGGTTTGCCAAAGCCAAAGATTTTGATGCCGAAAGAATCTTTGACATCGGCATGCTGTCCGCAGGCGAAAGGATGGCTCTTGGCATTGAGGCCACTGCTGACGCAATCACTGGCGCTCAGGTACAGATTTACCGGAACCAAATTGCTGTACTAGAAAGCACCAACAACCAAACAATAAGAAATCTGGAAGCAAACTGGAAAAGTTCCCTCGCACGAATCGCTAGAGCGCGGATTACTAAAGCTGAAGAAACGCGAAAAGCAGAATCAGCTGCCGCAGATGCCGCATCTAAAGAGTGGCTGAAGAAATGGGAATCTGCTCTTGATGCGATTGCTAAGAAGCGCAAAAAGATTTTAGAAGATTACCAGGATGCACAGGCTGAGTTCAATAAGAACACCGTACTGCAAGCCCAATTCGCCCACGATCGTGAACTAGCGGATCTGCAAGAGACATATGAAGAAGCTTTTAAGCTTCGTCGGCGCGGGGGCCGCAAAATTCTTGAGCTTCAAGCTCAACTGGAAGAAGACTCCAAAAGGCTTGCAACAACCCACGCACTTAAAATAGCCACTGATTGGGTAGAAATTCAAGAGGAGGCTGTACAAGAAGTATTTGATGCAAGGGTGAGCGCCCAGGATCGAGAGCGGGCAGAGCTTAGCCGAACCTTGCAGGAAATGGAGGATCACTACAAGTATGCTCTGAAGCTAGTTGAAGACAACGAATTCGAAACCATGAGAATAAAGGCTAAGTTCCGAGACGCTAAGCTTGCGGCGGAGTTAGCTACACAGGAAAGAATCTCTGAGATTCAGCGAGAAGCCCACGAAGCAGAGGTTGACAAGTGGCTTTCACTGGAAATGCATTCCTTGAATGAAAGGGTTGTATTAGAAAGGGCGCATCAGAAAGAACTTGCTGAAGTAATGAAGGAGAACCCGGAGCTAGCGGGCACCACAAGGCTTAGGCAGCAAGATGAGTTGTTTGAGCTAGAAGAGAAGCTCCAACTTGAGGCACACAAAACGCTTGGGCAAAATGAACAAGCACGCCTAATGGAGATTCAAAAAGAGTGGCAGCAAGCACAGGCCATTCAAGACGACGCCTTAAGGGCAATGATTGAAGCCGCACTCAGAGCTGAAAGGGAAATGCTTGAGGCCCAAATTGCGGCCATGAAGACGTTCCAAAATACGCTTTCAGCTTTACCAGAAGGTGCGCGTGAGGCTGTACTGGGTGCCCTAACTCCTATATTCCAATACGGGAAAAAGGTTTTAGACCTCTTCAGCGCAGAAGTACCACTTGCTATTCAGCAGCTTTTCAAAGTTGTAGATCAAGGCGGTTACGTCATCGCCAAATCCATTTCGATAGCTACCAAAACCCTGGGGGTTTTCAAGAGTGTCGCTGGTGGCGTAAAGCAGGTTGTAGACCAAATAGGCGGTGCCTGGAATAAGGTTCTAGATGCTGTCGCCAAATACACTGGCCTCAACATTGATGTACTGGCAACGCTTGGTGAAGCACGCGATTTAATGCAGGAGCGGGCTGATCTCCAAGCGCAGATCGCAAGCGGCGAACTAGAGGGTGATGAGCTTGCAGAAGCTAAAACCAAGCTAGCAGGTATGCCTGGAAGCGTTGGTGAAGCTGGTGCAATGAAGATTGCAGAGCAGTTCTCTAACGCAGCAAGCTTCTTCTCAGATCTGGTTGCTGGCTTGCCGATGATTCTTCAGGAAATCGCAACTCAGATCCCGTCGTTTGTAAAGACCCTTGCAGACAACATCCCTGTTTTACTCCAAGCCTTTGCAGCAAACATCGGTATTGTGATTGATGCAATAGTTGGCTCTATTGGTCCGATTGTAGAATCACTAATAGCGAACTTGCCTAATGTAATCATTGCACTTGTAGATCAAGTTCCCAAAATCTTGGCGGCTATTTTAGATAACTTGCCTATGATTCTCACGTTCTTGGGGGATGCGTTTACATATGTGGTTGGCTTGCTGCCTCAGTTTATCAAACAAATCGTAGCAGCGTTGCCCGATATTATTACGGCGTTCTTTGATGCCCTGGCGAAAGGTGCCGGTGCAATAGCTAAAGCGCTCCCATCATTGATTAGAGTGATTGTTAAGGCACTGCCTGGGCTTGTCACTACACTTATCATGGGTACGGCGGGCATCATAGAGCAGCTAGTCTATGCGTTGCCCGAGGTTATTGAAGCCGTCATTCAAGCGCTTCCTGATATTGTTTTCGCTATTATCGGCGCACTCCCGATGTTGTTCGTAGCAGTAGTAAAGCTTATTCCATCCCTTATTTACGCAGTAGTTAAGCTGGTCCCGATCCTGATCAATGAAGTGATCGCTTTTATTCCGCGCGTGTTGGCCTCCGTTTGGGAACAGGGCAAACAACTAGTCTCAGCGTTTATTGGGATTTTCACAGACTGGTTTGAAAACTTCAGTTGGAGCGACGTTTGGGCCGGCATGAAACAGTTCTTTGTGGATCTGTTTGGTGGCCTGTGGCAACTCTTCAAAGACTTCTTCAAAGAAATCTTCACCCTTGGTAAAGCCAAAACAAAGACCTTTAACCCTGAAGAATTTGAAGACACCCCTGGCGTCATGTCTGCGGGGGGGAGGGGAGCACTTGCGAGGTTTGCGCCTGGTGACTTCTTCTTAGCCGCTAAGACTCCAGCAGATTTAGTGGCACAGATTGGGAGTGCTTTCACTGGCTTGGGTGTGGGCCAAGCTACTGCGCCACAACTGGATCTTGAAATGATGCCAGGCCTTGTGAGTGCGCTTGGATCAGCGCTTCAAGTTGCTGGGGCCGGTGGTGGGGCAGGAGGAGATCTGCGCGTGACAGTGGTTGCAGAAGGCAAAACCCTTGATGACGTACTTTACACAGCAGGGAAGCGAGGAAACACACCATCACTTAAGAAAGACTTGAGAAGAGCATCTGGTGCTAAAGTCGGCCTATTTAGGGGCCGCTTTTCTAGTCAGAGCTAAAGAGGTTTAAATGGGCTGGATCTGGCATCATGGATTTGAAACTGGTCATGCGCATAGCGCTTATCTAAACGCTATTGCCACTGGTGGTGCGTATGCGGCTTCTGGTTGGCGCGTCACAGATGACGGATCTGGGAACTACCCGGACTTTGCTTCTACAACTGTTCATAGCGCTGGTAGTGCTACGGGTGGCGCATCTAGCCAGTATTCCTTGAAGATAGACAAAACCAGCCAAACAGTAGGCCCACAGTCTATCCGCATGTCGTCTGGTGGAACTGCCCAATCATTCCAGTCTTTTACCGTTTCCTTTGCTTTTAGGGCTGATGGAGATGTCAGTACTGCAAATGACCCCCTCTGTATTATTAGAAGGACTGCTAGCGGTGCGTCAGCAGGCCCATCACTTATGCCTATTGCGACAAGCACGGGCGATTATGCGCTTGGCATTTCCCTTTCCAACACCGGAAGTGGTGCTACTGGGAAAACTGTCCCCACGCCCCTGGACAAAGGAAAGTGGTATTGGATTACTTTCGGGGCATACCAATATGGAAGCACCCGCTATTACAGGCTTGCCATCAATGGCGTCACTGAGCACAAGCGGACAGGCAGTGGTAGTTCCGCAACATGGGAAACATTTGAGTTTGGTTGGCCAGGAACTACTGGCACCCAAAACTTCTACATTGATGACGTGGTGGTTCATAACGAGTCAGAGATCTTTGCCGATGTAACCTCGTCTTTCGATGATCCCACCAACCTCGATCATTACATTTTCGGTTTGCCAACACAGCGCATTGTCAACCGTGGCTCCTTTACTGACCAGGCGAGCACAGCAACAGATGCAGCAGTGTTGACTGCGCTTACTACGATCAACACCACTACGAGTGCAGACTGTCTTGATTCAGGCACTTTGTCTATAAAGGTGAATGTAAAGCCTGCTTCGGCAGTGATTAATACTGACTACACTCCGCCTACTATTGTCGCTGTAAATGCTTGTGCGCCCATTACAGGGCACGATGCTACTACTACAGTCGGCGTGTCTCTAACAAGAGATGGCAGCCAAAAGGCAGCTAGTGGTGAATACGGAGTATCCACCCAAACAGAAGCATACGGTGGCACGACTTCCGCTATCCTAATGCAAATTATTCCTTATGGATCAGGTTGGCTTGGAACTGATGTCATTGAGCTTTCTGATATTGATCATGCCAACTTAGTTGTTGATGTCACTTTTGTTGGGGGGGGCGGCTTTGCCCCAGATAAGAATCACCTGTATAGCCTCACCTCAGAGGTTCTTTGGAATAAGAAAAGGCGTGCGCTAAAAGCTTCTACCCGAACAGATACATCACCCAAAAGCGCACTTATCTTTCAAGATCCTGAGCTATTGAAAGACAACAAGTACGACACTACAGCAACGATTGGGTACAGCTTTACTCAGCGTGGCCCATACGCTGGATCCTCTTATCCAAACACAACCAACGACGGCAGCATGCTTGCCTTCTTGCAAGGCACATGGATAGAAGATCAAGGCCCAACCGATTACAGAACGCCACAAGACTTAAACCTTAGAATCGCCCAAAGTGGCGGACTTCTTGAAGAATCAGAGTGGTTGTGGGGCTTCAAAGAGTTTCCGGCAAACCCGTCTGCAAGCTTCTACATGGGGTACGACGACCCTAAACTGCCCTGGGTTGCTTATGAACCATTTGCCGAGGGTACAGGCACGCTTGGCGCTGGCGGAGGGGTAGGCAAGTTTTTAGAGGTAGCCTACTCCACTCAATATGATCGGGTGCTGTTCTACCGGCTTAGAAGCAACCAGATTGAAATAGCATACAAAAACAACAGCATGTACGGCACTTATGACAGTGGGTACGAGTCTGTTTTCAGCTTTGCAAAGTTAAGCTTGCTGAATAATAGAAACTTAGAAACTTCTGGGACAAATACAGTCAACTATATGGCTGACATTAGTTCTACTTGGGGCTTGAGCATTGTAGAGACCGACGATGGCGTCATGCATATGTTCATTGGGTACACAACCCCAGCAGCGGAATCTGGCCTAGCTTGGGTGAGTAGTTGGAATGACATAGCTCGGTACACTTCTACAGACGGTGGCCTAAACTGGTTGTTTGAAGAAGATGGGATCATTCAAAATTACTTTGAAGGGTACAGGACTTTAGATGCATTCCAAGTCGCCGTTTCTGGAAACTGGTTTTACATGGGGCTTGTTGAGGTCGGGATTTCTGCTAATACAAGGGGCTTTTACGCACTGTCTTCTTCAAATCGCGGAGCTTCATGGAAGAACGTCTATGGTGTAGACGCATCTACAGGAAACCAAGATCCAAATGCTGGTGTTAGGGAAAAGCAAGGATACCCTGGAAGCCTGAGCACTAATGCAGTGGCAGATGTAGAGAAAGTTTTTAGCCTTTGCGGCTCCCCTGCCGGTGATGGGACTTTCATTATGTATGCTGCGCAATGGGGACCAAGCCCTGGCACTACTTATGGGTCTAGGGAAGTTGCGGTTTTTACTGCATTTAGAGATGGGAAAATGGAGGAAGTGGCTTCCCCTGCCTCTTACCTTGCCACTAACTATACGGTAAAGAACAACCTATACGCCCCCCAAGCGTTCTGTGCAGTGGCAGGCCCATCTGATGTTTTCGTGTTTGGTAATTCTTACTTGCCAAGCTACGACGCTTCTTCTGGAAACTTGACTGACTTAGGGTGGCATGGGCTTACTTCCAGAATCATTCCCATTGACCGTTTAGAAGACATTTCAGTCTATAAGAATGCTGGCGCACCAAATTACAATGTGACCAACCATACTTCTGGATCCTGGGGATCGTACTCCAACTCCGAGCAGCGTGATTACCTGGGCATGGATGGGTGCCAAGCCTATACCCCCACATTCATTCGTGGTGTGTGGGCTGGTGATCGCATCATTACCGGCCATCGTGTTTATGATTCTGCTGATCCAACCACTAGTCTGACTGGAACTCGTGTTTTAGAGTGGGGCGGTTGGTCATATAGGCCGCTAAGGGCGGAAAATGAGTGGAGGGCACCGTTCCCCCAAGGGATGGCTTGTGCCTATTGGAATGCCTCTATGGGGTGCCCTAATGGCTCTGCAACGGCGGCAACGATGCCTGTTGTTGCGAATCGTTTTTGGGCAGCACAACAAGTAGCTTCAGGTGCAGGTGCAGCAACTATCGAGATTGACAATGAGGACTTGCTGCTTGAAATCACTAGCGACATCGACAATGTGAATAACAGATCCAACCTGTCAAAGATTTTTTCTAAAAATGCCACGGCAGGCTTGACTCAAAGCATTGGTAGCAGGGGGCTTATTGCTTGGACAGTAAACCTAAGCCAAATGCCAGATGGTTTGTCACCAGCAAGCCCAACATGGACAGCAACTACTAGCTCTACTTCTGCCTTAGCACCTAACGGCCCAATCACAGGTGTGTCTGCCCGTATTGTCAATAGCTTCAACGGCACGGTTGGTGCTACTCGCCAAGCAGTCGTTAGTGTGGACATGGTTAGAAGTGGAAGTAACTTTGTATTCCACGTTTACGACAGTGTAGCCGGTACATCTTTGTACGCGCTTACTAAGGCTTCTTACAACTCAACAATGGATTGCAGGCTGGCGCTGTATGATGATCGGCACCGTAATAGTGGGGCCGGGACAACCAACCAATACTGTGAACTAATCGTTGGGCTTCATGGCGTTCGGTACCCGCAATGGGTTTCTTCAGGGCTGCTGACGTTGTCTTACGAGACAATGTCTAACAACCTCACAGAGCAAGAGGCCGTATGGTTTGGAAACTTAGGTGTTGGCCCAACTCCAACTGGTGGCTCTACACCAGTAGTTTCTGAGTGGTCGCAGTTTCTTATTTCTCGACTCAACCAAGGCGGCTCTCTTTCACAGGTTGATTTTCACGAAACCGCTAACAGTCGAGGATTCCCATGCGCCCCTTGGGGTCAGGGGTTGGCTCAGGGTGTGAAGGCTAGGTGGGGCGGTAACTCTGCGATGGTCAGGGACACCTACACAGGCAAAATCGACTTTCAATATGGGGTTGATCGCTTACCCCTTGCTTCTAAGAAGTATGAGTGGCGCTCCAATAATCTTGGAGGGGGTGCCACGGAAACCCTGGCATGGCGGGCAGGGCAAGCCAGCAATGACGGTTACATGCACAGCTTTGTGCATAGAGCGTTTAGTGTTTGGGGGGCTAACACCCGCAATATGACGCTCAACTACCAATACCCAGGTGCGAGTACAAGCTTCTCTATCGACTTCACTGAATACACAAGCTCTATTGTTAGCTTAGGCGATCAAGGTGCAGCAGGAACAAGCAACACCAAGCTTTCGTTCAGTGTGCCGTACAATGATGCAGCCAAGTGGAGAGAAAATGAGTTGGCCGGAAAGTATGTAGATATTGAGGCGCTAAACGGAAACAAGACCTCTTACCAGATTTCTGGCAACAGGGGCAACTGGGTTGCTATCTCTGGGTTGAATACCCTAATGCAAAATGCAGTAAGCGTACTTTCTACACTCCACATTTACAGCGGCAATAAAACCTTCTTCTTTGATCAAGACATGGAATACAACGAAATGACGTTGGCCATGACTTCTGGCGGAACAACTTCAACCAACCCTAATCCCCCGGAAGGGTACTTCAAGATCAGCAACATTGTCGCTGGGCTTACGTTGCCATTTACCGTCCCGATGGATTGGTCATTGAGTGATACACAGCAAGGCAATGTTGTCCTTTACACCTCAAAGGGTGGCGTCAGAACAGCATACAAGCAAGGAGATCCAAGAAGGTCTGTGAAAGGAAAGGTTGTTGGTGATGTAGAGCGCTGGAGGGAAAGCCTAAGATCTATGATCAGCGAGGTGGCTGGTTATTCTGAAAACCCAATGGTTCTATGCTTGGATACCAGTAGCCCAATGGATGCTAATACGATGTACTGCCGCTTTATGGGCAACACTAGCAACCAGAACGTTGGTTGGGCGTATGATGAAAACACTAACAGGTGGTACCAAGTTGGTGATGTAGCAGTGCAGTTTGAAGAGGAGATCTAAGGGTGCCCTCTACGCTGTACACAGATCACCCAGCCTTTAGAGTTTGGGATTCGACTGAATACTCAGGCCAAGGGCCGATCACTACCTATTGGCTGGACTACCTAAGAGTAGACCCAGATCTTCGTGGTTTGATCATGTGTATCGACGTTGTTTTTGGCGTAGACAAGCGGGTGTTTATTTCAAGCAGGGCTTGTAGCACCACCTCTTTATCTACTGGCAAGTCTTACAACTACCTTCCAGTAATGGGTGATGAACCAGACATTTCCACCACTATTGATCTTGGTGACAGCAGTAGTTCTGCCAGATCGTTCTCGTTTACTTTGCCTAATGAGTTGGTAGATGCCGCCTCGATTATTGGAAACGGAAGGCTTCTAGCTGGCGTGGCAGAAGTTTCGCTCCAATATGATGGTGGAGACTATGACAACCGTATTGTAATGATGCGCGGTGAAATGGATGATGGGGTTACGTTTTCAAATGAAAGCGGAGGTACAGTAGAGTTCAGCATTACTGATCCAAAAGAGTCTATGGACTTGTCGTTGCCCCCTTATGTTGTAGATGAAAAAAAGTTCCCTTCAGCCCCTAAAGAGTCTATTGGGATGAGGTTCCCTATTGTACTGAACAAGTATGAGTATGTGCCATGTGTCTGGACAATCGGCGCAAGCGGGACACAAAGGCTAATGGCTTGTTTAGGGTCGGCTGTAATTGACACTGGTGGTTCAGATAAGATCTATGTAGACGGTGTCGGCTACGGAACAACGGACATTACTTACGGTTGGTCTGTATTCAGCTCAGACTCAGATGGTGTGCCCTACATAGGGGTAGATTTTACCAACACGCCCTCTACCGAATACACGGAATCAGTGTATGTGAAGGTGCGTGGTGGTGTTTCTACACCCAACCCAGTAAGCCAGGCTCTTTACTTGGTGGAGCACTATACTGCTTTTTCTAAAGCAAGCATCAACTACCATGCTTTCACAAGGAGCATTTCAAGGTGCTCGGCTATGGTTGCCACAACACTGGTCAACTCTGGCTCTAGCAATGATGCAGGCACACTGTCGTTTATTGAAACTGGCCTGTTGGCTAACTTCCCTATGGTCAGCATGGCTTGGATGGTTGGCGGTTATGGCCCCGTAGTCATTGACCGTAATGGAGCAAAGTCTGGATTTACTTTGAATGCCCAAGCTTACCCGGTCATGCATAGGGTCACTGCTATTGCAGAACAAGCCAAGAACAAGTGCTACAACAGCTTTACTGTTGAATATAAATTCAACGCACTAGAAGACGTTTATGAAGGTGTGGCCGTTGCGGATCATACAAACAACCCAATCTGCCAAATAAGCACACAGAATATAGGGATGCGCCAACACGAGACGATACAGTGCCCCTATATTGATGATGACAATACAGCAGGCATTGTGCTGGATTGGCTGGTTTCCCACTTGGCTTTGCCATCGTATTATGTAGAATATGAATGTATAGCCTCGGCTTTATTCTCTGTATCTTTGGGCGACAACATAAAGCTCACTGACTCAGGCTTTTCTTGGGAAGGTATGGCAGCAACAGTGGTATCTATTACTTACAAAACTGGCCTAGTTGTTCTGGGCGTTAGGGTTTGGTCGCCCTATTATTCTAAACTAGGTGGGCAAGTTTCCACCTCATCAGTGTAAAGCAGGGCGTATGGCTGCTGAAAAAGAAAGGCTTGTTCTTCTAAATCGCGCCAACCATGCACCTAGGTTGCGTGATGATGTCACGGGCGCAACCACCAATGGGTATGTCCTTAAGTGGGATTCAACCAACCAAGCCTGGTACCCAGCAGCAGATGGTGGTGCTGCTGAAACACTAGAAGACGATCTTACTGAACAAGTGAACAGTGAAAGAACTGTTTTTACTACGGAAGAAAATTTTGTAGGAAGTAGCTTGGTTGTTTACTTCAATGGAGCCAGGCAACGAACCGGGACAGGCAAAGAAGTTACCGTTCTAGGCCCTAATTCCTTTAGTACACAGTTTGGAGAAGCTGCACCAACCGGATCAATTCTTGTAGCTACTTACCAAGCCGCAACATAGCTTTTTGACTTAAATATAAAAAGCTACTGCCAAGAAGGGCCAACTTCTGATATTCATTGAATGCGCAGTGTTTTATCTGCGCTTTACCCCACTACACTACTGGAGTAGCTAAAATGGCTCTACAATTTGTCACATCCCAAATTAAGAACGACGCGGTCACAGCAGACAAGGTCAAGCTTGACGGCGGTTCTTACGCTTTTACCGCTGGCGCAACACTTCAATGGGCAAAAGACCCATCTTCTGCAAACGATCTTGTCCGAAAGTCGTATGTTGATGCTGTTGCTTCCGGCCTTCACTGGAAAGACTCGGTCAAAGCCGCCAGTACAGGAAACCTCACACTCTCTGGGACACAGACGGTAGATGGCGTCGCCCTTATTGCTGACGACCGTATTCTGGTCAAGGATCAAACTTCTGGAGCCGAGAACGGAATCTATGCTGTCAAAGCCGGTGCATGGGCACGCTCAGACGACATGGACGCTGGAGACGAGTTCCCAGGTGCCGCGCTTTTCGTTCGTGGTGGTACGGTAAACGCTGATTCGGGCTGGGTCTGCACAAACGACACCAACCCCACTGTCGGTACTACTGCTGTCACCTTTGCCCAGTTCTCCGGCGCTGGTTCGATTGTGGCTGGAAATGGTCTTGCTAAAAGCGGCAATACCCTTTCTGTCAATGTGGACGACTCCTCGCTTGAAATCAACGCTGATGCACTTCGCGTGAAGGCTTCTGGAATCACCAACGCAATGCTCGGTGGCTCCATTGCCAACGCCAAGCTGGCTAATAGCAGCATCGCTATCGGTGGGGTTACCCTTGCTCTCGGTGCCACAGATGCCACGCCTGCATTCGACCTGAGTGATGCTACTGCATACCCCACGTCGAGCCTTGTTGGCACAATCACTAACGCTCAGCTTGCTGGGTCAATTGCTAACGATAAGCTTGCTGGTTCTATTGCGAACGCCAAACTGGCAAACTCCAGCGTTTCATTTGGTGGTGTTAGTTTGGCCCTGGGTGCATCCGATGCTACCCCAGCATTCAATCTCGCTGACGCGACGGGCTACCCCACGTCAAGCCTGACCGGAACCATTACGAATGCCCAGTTGGCTGGCAGCATTGCAAATGGAAAGTTGTCGAACTCCGCAGTTACCCTCGGAAGCACTGCCGTTTCCTTGGGTGGGTCTAGCACTACCCTTGCAGGAATGACTGGCATTGACTTCACTGATGCTTCCGCCACAATCGGCGCAAGCATGGCTACCGCAAGCGTCAATCTGACTCTTGGTGGTGGTTGCGATACCGTTGTTACTGGTGACCTTCAGGTCAACGGAAACACTATCGCTGACAATGATGGCACTGCTTGCATCACCTTCGATTCTTCTGGAAACAGCGCAGTGTCTGGAAACTTGAAAGTGACAGGAAACAACATTGCTTCCTCTACCGGGGCCGCAGCAATCACGCTTAATGGCGCTAACGCGACCATCAATGGTGATTTGACCATCGCTGGTGATGACTTGAGTATGGCCACCAACACCGCTGGGCATTTCCTGGTAGCTGATGGGTCAGCCTACGGCCCTGTCGCAATGAGCGGAGACGTTACCATGGCTTCTACTGGTGCTGTGACTATTGCTTCCGGTGCAGTTGAGCCAGACATGGTGTCATATGCTCCTCGTTATGACGAGTTTTCAGGTGACGGAATCGCTACTGTCTTCAACCTTACCACCCGGATTCTAAAAGCTGGTTGGCGAATTGGAGTGGTGGCTCGTAACGGTCAGTTGTTGACCCAGGTGTCTTCTGGTGCTGATGACATTGATGAGTTTCAAATCGCTGACAATGGCTCCGCTACCCAAGTGACCTTTGGTTCGGCTCCAGAATCTGGCGACGTGCTCTACGTCCAATACTGGGCATAATCATGCGTAAAGTCCTTGTGCGATGGGAGGCTCAAGATGGAGTCGTTACTGTTTGTGCTGATCAGATGGGGGAACATCAACTCCTCTCGTCGCACTTGGTGCTTTACAACGTCATAGGTGTTGGGGATGCTGCATTCCCAACCATTTCGGTAGACACATTGGTGATCAAAAAAGAAGAGATTTCTTTCATTTGTGAAGGAAACCACCAAGAGACTGCCCAACAAGAACCAACACAACAGGTAGAAATAGAAACACAAGCTGTGGATGTTGTTCCAACAGTCGAGCAAGAAGTAAACGGGGGGCAATCAGACAATGGAACAGATGGATCTGATACTAGCTGGGGTGGCGCTTCTCGTAAGTATGTACGTCGCGGCAGACAAGATAACAGCGCGTAATAAAACGGAGGCTAAATCTTGGCTGAAAGACTCACGCGAGCAAATAGACTCTTTAAGATCATTCCGTGATAGAGTAGATGGAGCTAATGTTTTAGAAAGGCTTACCAAACTAGAGGTTTTACAGCGAGCCGATGAAAATGCCCTTATACGAATCGAAGAAAAACTCCAAGCAGTCGAGTCAATACTCACAACGCTTGCAGAGGAAATCAGAGAAATAGGTAAACAGGATGCAACGTGATGACTGCCTAAAGATGCTGGCCCTTTTAGACGCAGCAACGTGTGAACTAAAAGCGGCACAGGTAGAACTCACCGGCCTAGAAAAGAAGCGAAAGAATGGCCATTGCCATGCCAACGGCGTAAAAGTAAAAACTGAAAAAGAGACTGGGGATAAAGAAGTAAACGGGGTTGGCAAACGGATTTTCACTTGATGAACTAACGTCGGCGGTACACGACGCTGTAATGAATGCTTCTGAGATTGGTGAGCATGCTGCTTTGGCACGAATCCAACAGGAAGATCATTGGATTGCTGTTCTCGATGAAGATGGGGGCAAAGTCTTAGATAAAGACGGAAACCCTGTTTATAAGCCCAGAATGGTCACTTTGCGTATGCCTACATGGGTAGACGGAAAGTTAGCAGAACAGGAGTACCAAGTGCCTGTCTCTACGCTAACAAGCAACCGCCAGCTTTATTTGGAAAAGCTAAAGCTCAAGATGTCAGTCCATTTAGATGGGCTAGAGCAGCTTGCCGAAGTCGGTGAGGTTAGGAGAAAACTTAGAGTAACCACTAACAGTGGTGGTTACTTTGGTAGAAAAAGCGGTAATATCGCAGAGCTTGAAATTACGTTTTCCGGTCAAGACGCTAGCGAAGGCGCAGTACGGATAGACAATCAACTTATAAAACTAATCCCATAGGAGATTGCAATGCCCGACTCCCTCGTAAATATGTCAGATCAATTCGGCGGGCTGCCGATGGATCAACTGATTGGTGGCCCGCTTACGGCTGCCTGCAATGCTCAAACATTGCTGGCGAAATCGTCTGCTGACTTTATCAAAAACGTCGGTATGGACGATGCTGGCAACGGTCAAATGAAAGCACGCACCGTAGACTTTTCGTTTACTAAGCCAGTACAGCAGGCTGATGGAAGTGTAGTAAGCCAAGACGTCAATTTGGAAGTGCCGTTGTTAGCTATCATCAACACACCATCACTTTCTGTGAAGGAGGCTGAAGTGCGTTTTACTATGGAAGTAAAGTCATCTACCTCTTCCAAAAAAACAAGCGATAGCAAGGCAGATCTAACTGCACACGCGAAGTACAATGCAGGGCTTTTCTCTTGTGATGTCACGATTCATGGATCGGTTGCCAACCACAGTGAAAAAAGCCGATCAAGCGATAACAGCGCAAAGTATGACGTGAAGGTTGTCGCTCGTGATGATGGGCCGCCAGAAGGGCTTATGAAGGTGTTGGATATGTTGAACGACGCCATTGCCCCTCGTGACTCAGCGCCTCCTGCCTCAACTGGTAAAAAATCGGGGTAATCAATGCTGATCAAATACGGTAGCCGTGGTGAGAATGTAAAAGAGGTTCAAGCGCTATTGAATGATAGAGGCTTTGGGCAAGTGGGTGTCGATGGCATCTTTGGTAGTGGTACGGAAAAGTCTGTAAAGCGTTTCCAGCAAAGTAAAGGGCTTGGTGTAGATGGGATCGTAGGCCCAAACACACTGTCTGCTTTGAAAGATGCAGATCCCCCTAAACAACCAGAAGTTAGTGACGACCCTCCCGCCATTATCGAAGTGCTAAAAAATAAAGGCTTCCAGGTTTACACCGATGGCCAAATCAATACGATTGGCGTGCGTTCTAAAAACCCAATTTCAAACAGCTTTGATGATGAGATGCATCTAATTTGGGTACAGAACAACCTTTGGCAACACCACAAATACCGTTGCACAACGGACCCTGGAACTTACTGCCTTGAGAACCCAGCAGTTTATGGTCGTGCTGCCGGTACTGCTATCTTGGTTCCTGGCCAATACCGCGCTTATAAATGGGACATGCATCGCGGAAAGTATGAAACTTTGTGCCAACGTGCAGCACCTATAAGAGTGTGGCGTGATGGGAATAAGGACAACATTCTAGACTGGGGCCACGATGAAGGGGTAGAAGGCTGGTACGGTGTAAACCTGCATCATGCAGGAGAGAACTCTACTCGTGTAGACAAGTGGTCAGCCGGGTGCCAAGTGTTTGCACGACTGGCTGACTGGAAGGAAGCTGTAAGTATTTGGAAGGCTTCTAAAGCCGAAGTATTTACTTACACACTCATTACAGAGGGTGATCTTTAGTTGAAATCGTCCTATAACTTCTAAGCCAGTAGTGGCTTTTGGAGAAAAAGATGCCCGAAAAATTAAAAAGTCGAAAATTCTGGTTCGCCCTGTTGGGTGCCCTAATGCCTGTCGCAGCACAGTTCTTCAGCGAAGAAGTACAGCTTGGCGATGCGCTCCAGCTTAGTGCTGGTGTCGTCGCAGCTTACTTGTTTGGTCAAGGCTACGTTGATGGTAAGGCTCTTGAAGGCGCTCCACCACCGGCACCAGAAGCCTAATCTGCTTGAATGGTTTTTTGAACCGGGGAGAAAACATGCAGAGATTAACTGAGATTCAGTCAAAACTGATTTGGATTGCAATCCTTTTCATTGCGGTTTCTTCTGTACTTCTTGCCTCTTGTGGTGAAGGTTGTTCAGAAGAAAAAGCTGAAGAGGTGGTAGCACCCGCAGAACCGGCTGAAGAGGCGGTTGTGGAAGAGGCTCCAGAAGAAAAACCGGAGGAGCCGGAAGAGAAGGTTGAGTAGGTATGCGTGATGGCGCACTACTAGCCATTGGGGCGCTGGCGGCTGGGGGCTTGATGGCTCTCATAAAGGCCGTCAGCGCCTATTTCTCTGGGGGCAGTGCTAAAAAGGCTGCGCTACCCACAGATCGGGCCGCTGAGCAACAGGCGGCTAACCAGAAGGCTGAAGCAAACGTAAAGGCAGAGATCGCAACAAAGGCTGTTGTAGAGGCGGTTGAAGAAGATTCACCAGAAGAAGCTTTAGCAGCGCTTTGGAATACTGAGAAAAAGCCATGATCTTTTTACTGTTTTCAATACTTGCTGAAATACCTGAGCTTCCTGCTCCACATAATCCAGTGATAAACCAATGCGCCAAAGCGTATCCTGCGCAAGCTGGCATTTCTTTGCCGTCTAGTTTTGCGGAAGAAAA
>Ga0315338_1001410_pt1 | contig 30453 bp, 20 predicted proteins | sample ASW8metaG_FD_204518 | JGI IMG/M metagenome (GOLD analysis project Ga0315338, IMG submission 204518) | Ammonia-oxidizing marine archaeal communities from Monterey Bay, California, United States - ASW #8 | ecosystem: Environmental > Aquatic > Marine > Coastal | place: USA: California | collected... | reverse complement strand
CCGTTGAGGTTGGCTTTGAGGAGTTCGGCCATGTCAAGATAGGCTCCGCTAAGGTTGGCTCCGCTGAGGTTGGCACCGTTGAGGAAGGCGTTACCGAGGTCGGCTTCGCTGAGGTTGGCTCCGCTGAGTTTGGCTCCGTTGAGTTTGGCTCCGTTGAGGTTGGCTTTGAGGAGTTCGGCCATGTCAAGATAGGCTCCGCTAAGGTTGGCTCCGCTGAGGTTGGCACCGTTGAGGAAGGCGTTACCGAGGTCGGCTTCGCTGAGGTTGGCTCCGCTGAATTTGGCATCATCGAGGACGGCATCTCTGAGGTCGGCTCCGTAGAGATTGGCTCCGCTGAGATCGGCTCCGTCGAGGTCGGCTCTGCTGAGGTCGGCTCCGCTGAGGTTAGGCTTCTCGTCAGATGTCTCCCGCCACTCATTCCACTTCTTCGCGCCTTGCCAATACACTTTGACGTGCTCTTCATTCGCCATAGCAGTAAGAATAGAGATGTGAGCACTTCAAGTGAAGCCTTCATCCCCGCTTGCCGACTGCGGATGGGGGGTGGTAGAGATTAGGAATGAAATCTGACCTCTACACAAAATCCGTCCTCACCGTGATCGCAGCCTGCCTTGTCACGTTCCTTGTGGCGTTTCTTCTTAGCCCACGTAATTCCCTAGAACACGGAGTCTGGTTGAAAGGCTACGATAGCCCCAAAGATGGCAGAGTCAGCGTTGATGAGACCCCCATTCCCGTATTGGTCCGTGATGGAGTCCTGAGTTCGGTGAGCATACCCTATGGAGTAGACATAAGAACTCCTAGGGAGGGGATGCCTGTGCGCGTCACCAACCCTGCCCTGCCTGTCATGGTCTCAGGCAAGGTCGATATCCGCGAACCAGTAACTGTTACTGGTTCGGTCTCTGTCCATGGCGTCGTCGCAGTGAAGAATTCTGTTAGCGTGTCAGATGCGCTATTCCCATCCCATAGCCCGTAAACCCCTTGGCCCTCCATGCGTTTGATGCTCACTTGTCACCCCGCCCAGATCCGCGTGGCGTCGCCTCTCCCCGCTTGCCGACTGCGCTTGGGAGGGGTGGTGACGGTTAGACGCAAGAGCATTATTGCGAGTAACTCCTTTTGGCAGTTGCAAAAGCATTCACTCCCTATTTCCCTTTGATATTATGCCACATGGATTCACAGCCAAGCCAACTGGCTCATGCCCCAACTGTAGAACCGGAGGTGCTTGGTATCGCTACTGTAAGAAATGCGGCCAATATTTCTGTCCGAACTGTGTCAGGAAAGAAGTAGGCAACTCCAAGGACATCTCAAACGTCTGCCCACTTTGCGGATCCCATGGCGGAATCGGGTCAGGCCCTTAAATAGAAGTCGGGTCGCACTGCCAACCTCACCCCGCCCCCTGCACCCCCACCTTCCCCGGGCCTTCAGCCTCTAGGAAACCCGGCCTGAGAAAGCAATTTACTAGCAGTAGGTTGCTCTTCCCGGACGCGCAGGAAGAGTAGACCCAAACCCCGCCCAGATCCGCGTGGATTTAACCAGGGGAATAATCGATTATCCTGGGTTGCACACCTTTTACATTTTTTCCCCGGTGTGATGCGACCTTTCGCGACACCTTGTCGCGTGTAGGGTTCCCGTTGCCCTCTTGACACCCAGAGCTTCCCCTGCCTCCGGCAGTCTGGTAGGGCTGGGGCATCATGAAAACGGCTCTTCATTTTTTTGCGTCCGCCCGGGAGAATTTCTTTGGCCGGACCCGCCTCGCGGGATTGGTCCTTTCCATTCTGCTGGCAGCCTCAGCAGGAGCGAAAATCTCGGGGGTGCTTAGATATCGCGTAACGAATCAGGACCGAATCGTCATCACTGACTGTCCCAGTTCGGTTTTAGGAATACTGGAAATACCTGCCACCATTGAGGATGAAGGTATTTCCTATCCTGTCACCGGAATAGGGATCCGCGCCTTCGAGGGTTGCTCTATGCTGTCGGCTATCACGATTCCGGACAGCGTCAGGGGTATTTTGGACGAGGCCTTTCTTAATTGCAGTCGCCTGAGCACGGTGACTTTTCTTGGCCACGCCCCAGGACTGGGCACAAATGTATTTCAGGGAACGGCTCCAGATGCTGTCGTTAGAATTGGGGAAAATGGGGAGGGATTTGGCTCTGTTTTCGGAAATCTCATGGTCGAAGGCGAGGCCCCTGAATCATTCTTGAGCTATCGCGTGAACGAAGCGAGCGCCACTCTTACCAACTGCTTTAGTGGGTTTGCAGGGGAGATTGTCATTCCAGATATCATCGAGGGAAAACCAGTCACTGAAATCGCGGCTTACGCCTTCAAGAACTGCCGATTCTTGACGACCATTGTGATTCCACGTCGAATCACAAGCATTGGGAGCTATGCTTTCCAGAACTGCAATTCCTTAACGACGGTCGTGATCCCAGATGGCGTCACGACAATTGGAAGATATACCTTTCAGAACTGCAGCTCCTTGACAAATGTTGCAATCCCGGATGGCGTCACCGATATTGGCAGTCATGCCTTCTCAGGGTGCAGCAGTTTGAGAGAAGTCACGATTCCTGACAGTTTAACCGGCCTCCAAAGAGGTGCTTTCTCAGGGTGCGTCAGTCTCAGAAGAGTACAGTTTCTAGGTCATTCTCCTCCTGCTGAGAATGAGAATTCATGTCGGATAATTACAAGAGCAGGCCCAACCTTTGAGGTCCTTGATGGCCCCACACTCCCCTTCTCCAGTAACAATCTTCATGATATTGGCCTGCAATGGCTTGATAGTGATTTCGAACACGGGTTTATGGATTACGTTCTGGGTGCCGCGGACATTCCGCTTGCAGAAGCCCTGGCCGTGCCCATCTTGAACCTGTTAGGTTATCACGGTCAGGTGGTATGGGATCGAGTGGAGGCTTTTAATTCGGTCACAACTGATAGCATGACGCCACATCTCAGAATCGTTCTGCATTCTATTATTAATAAAACCAGTGATTTTTCGAACACTACATGGGACTTCGTGGATGGTTGCCTCATTGATTACTACGGTGAGCCGATAGCGGTGGGGGTTGGGATACCAGATTTCCGAAACGAGCCGATTTCCAGAAAGCCTTTTTCAGAACCGGCGACGATTTACGTTCCGGCCGGAGCTTCGGACTGGGGCGAGGAGTTCTCCGGCAGGCCTGTGGTGCGCGGCCTGCCCGTTGAAGCTGAAGGATATCGCCTTAATGTCATTACTGATTCTGCCCGGGGACAGGTGGTCCAGGAGCCTGATCTGCCCTCCTATGAGGAGGGCGCCGTGGTGACCCTCACCGCGACCCCGGCGGCGGGTTACCTCTTTACCTCCTGGGCGGGCGATGGTTCCGGTTCAGCCAACCCGCTGCAGGTGACCATGGACGCGACCAAGACCATCACCGTGGTCTTCTCTCCCGATGAGGGGGACAACGACAGTGACGGGTTGACCAATTACGAGGAGATAATCACCTACCAGAGCGACCCGGACCTGAGGGATTCCAATGCCGACGGCATCGAGGACGGCAAAGCGGTGGAACTGGGCTACAGTCCGACCTTCAATTTCCAGAACCTGCTCGGGTTCCTGGAGAGCAACCCCGGCACGCTCTTTCCCAACCTCTGCACCCAGGCGCAGCTGGACGCCGAGCGCGCCGCAGGGCAGGAGGATGTGACCAACAGCCCGGAAACCTACGGGCTCTTGACCCAGGCAGCGCATGACGCTGCCATCGCCATCCTCGAGGGTGAGAAGACAGCACTCGCGGCACAGGTTGCCGCTGTTGAGGCCGAACGCGATGCCCGCCCCACTGCCGAGCAACTTGCCGCTGTTGAGTCCGAACGTGATGCCGTCGTAGCTGACATTCAATTGGCCTATGATGAGGTGAGATCGGCAGCTGGAGTCGCCGAGGGAGACCTCGCCCCCGTTGTCTCAGGTGACAGGACATTCGATCTCGTTTGGACAAATACGGAGGATCCCTCTGACACCATCACCATGACCATGGAATTCGCTGGGGACTCAATCACGAATAGTTCTGACATCCACAATACACGTGTTCCGGGATCGGTATTGACCATCGATTACCAGGGGTCTGTCACCACTCACAATGAACCACGTATCGCCTTCCAATCTCCCGGGGAACTGGATTTCTCAGAGGAGCTCATCGGGCAAGCCGGCTTCGGCACCGCGCCGGGAACCCCAGGGTCTGGAGACTTCAATGTGTTCGGAATAACGGTGCCCGGGGGAACATTCAACGGGCAGAATTACTTTACGGTACAAGCACCCAACGGATCTCTGTATACCCTCACCAGTATGAAAATCGCCTCCAGGTTCAGCTTCCTCGAACTTGGTCCCCTGAGTGAAATCTACTTTGAGCTCGCCGAAGCTAACGAATCAGCCCTCGCCGAGAGAGATGCCGCTATTGCCGAGCGTGATGCACTCCCAACACAGGCGGCATACGACGCGGTAGTGGCCGAACGGGACGCCCGTTTCACCGAGGACCAGATCCGCGCCCTGTCAGCGGATTACACCATTGGATTGAATGCAGCTGGAAACGTGCAAATGAAGATCAACTTCTTCGAGTCCAGCGACCTCGCGACCTTCGCGCCCCTCACCGTGACCCCTGAATCGCTATCGGTGGTCGACGGCAGTATCTGCCTGGAATTTGCACCTACCGACAACGCCGCCTTCTTCCGGTTCAACGTGGACTAACCTCACCCCGCCCAGATCCGCGTGGCTAGCCTCTCCCCGCTTGCCGACTTCGCCTGGGGCAGGTAGGTATCAGGAATGAAGAAAGCCCTACTGCTGTTTGCCGCGCTACTGCTCGCGGGGTGTGGTGAGAAAGTGGCGAGCGACTCCGCGATTAAGGAAGCTATCGAAGAGGCCGTCGACTTTGAGTCACTCGACGAACCATACCGAAACGGCCTCCGCTACCAAGTCAACGAATCGGAACCATACAGCGGGTGGGCAAAGAGGATGTATCATCTTTCGGAACAAATAGAGTACCTAGCCCACTTCAAAGACGGCAAACCGGATGGCCTCGCGACGAGTTGGTACGAGAACGGCCAGAAGCAGACCGAAACAACCTACAAAGACGGCGAATCGGTTTCCCAGAGATCTTGGCCCAGCAAAGACGGAGAGGAGAAGTAACCCTCACCCCGCCCCGATCCGCGTGGCGTAGCCTCTCCCCGCTTGCCCCCTGCGCCTAGGGTAGGTAGGAATCAGGAATGAAGATACTCGTTCTGCTATTTGCCGCGCTACTGGTCGCGGGTTGTGGTGAGAAGTCGTCATCCGAAGGTTCGGAGTCGGCCAGTGAGAAGCCAACGGGAGAGCCTTCTGCCGATACTGCGAAACCGATCCCCGCAGAGCCGCCCAGTGAAGAATCTAGCGAAACCCCGAACTCGCTGAGCGATGCCGACGTTGAGCGACTCCTCAAAGAGGCTGTTGACCATGAGTCGCTCGAAGAGCGGGGTGACTTCCTTTACCAGAACGACGAACCATACAGCGGTTGGGTAAAGTCGGTGGCAGATTCGGGACAAGTGATGGGCCTCGGGCAATGCAAAGACGGCAAACCGGATGGCCTTAGTATGGCGTGGCACGAGAACGGCCAGAAGATAGCCGAAACAACCTTCAAAGACGGCGAAGAGGTTTCAGGGAAATACTGGAACGGCAAAGGCGAAGAGGTTGAGACATACCAAGAGGCCCGGAAGTAACCTCACCCCGCCCCGATCCGCGTGGCGTAGACTCTCCCCGCTTGCCGACTGCGCCTGGGGGGTGGTAGGAATTAGGAGTGAAGAGACTCGTCAATGCGTCGGAACGGGCCGGCAGGATTGGGGGGTCTGGCGGGCCCCTACCTGGCTACCACCGATGCGCAGCACACCAGCATCGGCACGGCCGACATCGCCCGCTGGGGGAGGCCGATCAGTTACCAGAATACCCCGCAGGGATCGCTCCCGGAGGCACTCCAGGATGCCAACCCGCTTGGGTTGCTGCGGCTGGTAAATGGCGTGAGGACGCGGGGTTCTGCAGGTTAATCCCAGGGCTTTCCGGCCGTTGAAGATGTTAAAAGCTCGTGAGTTAGATCACGGTTGCCATGGCAGTGTATTCCATTGTTTTATTCCTACTTAAAGAAGAGTGACCGAAATATTTCCTGACATCCGCTTCCGTGGTGAGTTGCGCCCTTCCCAGAAGGACGTGTCGGATATTGTTCGTGCCCAGCTCAATGGGGGTGAGAAAAAATTCCATGTCGTGGCCCCTCCCGGATCGGGTAAGACGGTGACTGGCCTTTATCTCTGGGCAGAGGTCATCCGCAGGCCGGCTCTTGTCCTTTCGCCGAACTCTGCGATCCAGTCCCAGTGGGCGGCCCGCACCGATCTCTTCGGGTTGAACGGGGAGAAGATTTCCAGGGAGTTGATCAGCACGGACTCCAAGAGCCCTGCCCTCCTGACTTCGCTCACCTATCAATCCGTGACATTACCATCGCGCGAGGAAGGAGCACTTAATGAGTCTGCAGAACGTAAGTGGGTTGAGAACCTGATGCTTAAAGGCCAGGCGGTGGATCCATTCGAGGCAAAGTTCTGGATCGACGACCTGAAGAAAAAGAACCCTGATTATTTCGAGGAGAGGATGTCCTACTACAGGAAGAAGAAGCGCGATGAAGTTATGCAGGAAGGAAGGATCGCCGGCCTTCTGCATGAATCCGTGATGGAGACACTGGATCTTCTCCGCAAGCAGGATCTCGGCATGATTATTCTCGATGAATGCCACCATTTAATGGGTCACTGGGGACGTGTGCTGGCGGCAATACAGGATTTTCTGGGCAATCCTGTCGTGCTCGGGTTGACCGCAACCCCTCCGGATGATGCCAGCAAGGACACAGTGGACGCTTCACGTTACCGGGAATTCTTTGGTCCGGTGGACTACGATGTTCCGGTTCCGGCCGTGGTGAAGGATGGTTTTCTGGCTCCTTATCAGGACCTGGCTTTCCTGGTTCGTCCGAACAATGAGGAATTGCGCTTTGTGGCGAAGACCTCTGAGCAGTTCAGGGAGATTGTCGAGGAACTTTGCAATCCCCCGAGGGATGACCAGGGAAACCCCGTGCGCGAGCCCCTGGATGCATATACGGAGAGAATTCTTAAGAACCTTGAGTTGCCGACAGGAAGGGCCCGCAACTGGCTCCACTTCGAGCAGAGGGCTCCACTTTTCTCCAATTCAGCGAGATACTTTATGCGGCAACTCGGCAGGAAACTCCCGCGCGGAATACCAGAATATCCTCAAGAAGAAGAGAAAGAGGGCGGGGCTGAACAAAAATCCATGGACATGGAGGAGTTGGTTCCAGTGATCTCATGGTATGTGCGCCACGCATTGCGCGGGTCATCTGAAAAAGAGGACCACGAACTGGCCGAGAGAGCGACAAAGAGGCTCAGGGTGCTGGGGGTGCAAATCACTGAAACTGGACATCAGTCCTGCGCTTCCCCGGTCTCGAGGATCCTCATGCATTCAAAGTCCAAGGCGGGTGCGGTCATCAGGATCCTGAAGCAGGAACAAGAAGTCCTTGGTGACTCAATAAGGGCGGTCGTGATCTGTGATTATGAGAAGACCTCGGCGGTGGCCAGTGAGATTAGCCACTTACTGGACAAGGAATCAGGGGGTGCCATAGCGGCTTTCCGCGAGTTGCTCACCAGTGATAAAACTGACGCCCTGGATCCGGTGCTTTTGACCGGCTCGACAGTCCTTGTTGATGATGACCTGAAGCCCGTCATTGAATCCGAGGCACTCAAGTGGCTGGAGGAAAATCAAAAGCAGGTAAGCTTCGAGTGGCAGGAGGACTCCGGGTTCTATGTCCTGGTTGGCAGGGGCAAGGACTGGTGCCCGAGGGTTTATGTCGCGATGTTTACCGAGCTTTTCCAGCGGGGAATTACACGCTGCCTTGTGGGGACACGCGGGCTCCTCGGTGAGGGCTGGGATGCCAACAAGATTAATGTCCTTATTGACCTGACCTCAGTCACCACATCGATGTCCGTGAACCAGCTTCGCGGGCGTTCCTTCCGCCTGGATTCAGAAGTGCCCGGGAAAATCGCGAATAACTGGGATGTTGTCTGCATTGCGCCCGAGTTCACCAAGGGCATGGACGACTACAAGCGGTTTCGAACCAAGCACAAGAGGCTTTATGGAGTCACTGACGACGGCGCGATCGAAAAGGGAGTCGGGCATGTCCATGCTTCCTTCATGGGCATGCGCATTGATGCAGTCGAGGAGAACATGGTGAGCCTGAACAGGGACATGTTGAAGCGGGTCGGTGAACGTTCCCACTTCTACGGGCTATGGAAGGTTGGGATGCCCTACCACCCGGAACCGATAAAGGCTGTGGAGATCAAGGCCGCTAAGCCGGGGAGCAAGGAGGGATTTCCCCCGGGCAGGCCGGGTTCAGTGAAATGGACGAAGACCACTCTTACCCAAGCCATCGCAACGGCAATCATTCGGTCATGGATTGAGGCCGGGATCATCGGTGATGAGCATCATTCAGATGAGTTGGTTCAACAGATGCGCGTCAGTGAGAGGAACGGAGGTTATATCAGGGTCTTTCTCGAGAAGGCCGACGAGGAAACCTCGGGGTTGCTGACCCGTTCCCTTGCCGAGGTCTTCGGTCCGTTGAAGGATGCGCGGTATTTGATACAGAGAGGTGCGGACTTTGAGTATGATGTCAGCCGGTTCCAGGGAACCTGGGTGGAGAATAGGCTGCCTAAGTTCATGTCGGATTTCATCATCCTCAGGACACTTGAGACGAAGAGACGATTTGAAGTCTTAAGGTTACACGCAGTCCCTAGATGCCTCGCGAGGAAGAAGGAAATCGCCCTTATTTTCCAGAAGCACTGGAACAAGCTGGTAAGCCCCGGCGAAGTGCTTTACCGGCAGAGCGAGAAGGCCCAGCAGTTGATTGAAAAAGCGGCAGAGGAGGGGATGATCGTCACTGACGCAATTCACGAAAAAGAGGTCTTTATGTAGTCCTGATCGGTACATTACTGAAAGGAATTCGCTTTTCCGCCAATGCGCCGGAACGGGCAGGCATCCTGAATCAAACACCGAATACCATGAGCATCATCGACGAAGAACTGGCAAAAGCGTTTCCGCAAAATACTGGAACAGCAAGGGCGAAGAGGTTGAGACGGCGGAAGAAGCCAAGAAGTAACCACCCCCCCCCGATCCGCGTGGATTGGCTTTGCGCCCTGCGGATCGTCCGGCTCACGGCATTGCTGGCACCCATCTGCAATTCCTCGGCTAACCATGTATTGTTCACCAGTTGGCCTTGGAGCGATCACCGAAGAGCCGACCCCGCAGCTTGTGGCGCGTATTGAATCTTTTTGTTTTCGTGGGGAGGGGTTGGCGTAAGAATTGGGGCCTGTGAGCATTCTTATCAGAGCCGTGGTTGTTCGGGCCACTGTTCTGGTGGCTGGGTTGATTTGGGTGGGATGGGGCGTGGGGTTGAAGGCGGCGACGGGGGAGTGGGCGCGATTTGCGGGGGCTGCGGAGCCGTTTTATGAGGATTGGGAGGAGGAAGTGGTCTTTGGGGTTCTCGATACGGCCATGGATGGGACGGTGCTATTGTTGAGTCTGCAGGAAGATCCGCATCCGGATCGGCGGAGCAACGGGAACATTTATGTGAAGCGGTCAGAGGATGGTGGGGCGACTTGGTCGGATCACAAGCTGGTTGGTGAACGGTATCTCATCGATTGGAAGGCTCTCGGAATCGGGCCTTACGATGGCAGCGCGCGCGGAAGGGAGAAGGATCATGCCTATGCCAGTCTGGGCACCAGTGTGGTTGATGAGAATACGGGGGAGATCATGATCTTTGTGACGTCTCTCTATCCGGCACCGTTTATGTACAAGAGCCAGGATCATGGGAAGACGTGGAAGAGAGAGAAGGTGGTGATGAAGCCGGACTCGCGAGGATTTCTCTCTGTGCCGAATGGGGCGTGCGACCCGGGAATCACGATTCGGCGGGGCCCGCACAAGGGGCGGTTGCTGGTACCGTCGCGGGTATTCAAGAACTATGACAGGCTACACGAAGACGGGGGCTATACCTGCGCGATCTGGAGTGATGATCATGGGAAGACATGGCAGAACAGTGAGCCGTTTCCGCTGGATGGAACGGGTGAGTCGGGATTGGTGGAGTTGCTGGATGGGACGATTTACCTGAACTCCCGGACGCACATTCGACCCGGTAATCGTTGGGTGGCGTGGAGTGATGACAGTGGTCATACGTGGCGTGACCTGGTGCAGGATGATGAGTTGTTCGACGGGCCTCCGGATGTGTATGGGTGCAAAGCGGGCTTGCTCCGGCTGGATCGAGATGATGCGGATGTCCTGTTGTTCAGTTCACCGACGCCGCATGTGAACGGGCGGCGGAACATTCGAGTGTGGGTCAGTTTTGACGGTGGCAAAACGTGGCCGCACAACCGTCTGATCAGACGTGGACCGGGGAACTACACCTGGATGACCGAGGGGAGGAAAGGGACTCCGAGTGAAGGATTCATCTATCTGCTGAGCGGCAAGGACTGGATGGCGCGGTTCAACATGGCGTGGCTTCTCAATGAAGATCAACCGGATTTCATCCTGGGAAAACGGTCGCGATATCGTTTCGCGGATCCGGATCTGTTTCGCAAGGCGGACAATGCGCAGTCGTTTCGGTCGGCAGATCCTCGTTTCAAGAACAGTCAGGTTGGATATCGTTTGCAGTCGCGCGACCGAGGTGGAGATGTGATGACGCATCCAATGGTTTTGCCATCGAAGACGATGAAGCTGAACTGTGACGTGTCTGATGGGAGACTGCAGGTTTTGGTAATGGATGAAGGTGAATCGAAATTGCGGGACAGTCACTGGATCACTGGGGACTACGAGGCTGATCGTTCGATTCCCTGGCAGGATGGGCCGCTCGACAAGTGGGTGGGCAAGGTGGTGTATCTCAAGTTTTTCCTGGAGGGAAATGCTCAGATCTTTGATGTCAGCTTTGAGGGAGTCCCAGCGGTCGAGGGTGTCAAAGCGGGGCTGGATCCGTCGGATGAACGGTTTGTTTTGCCGCCGAGGCATGATTATGTGGTAGGGCAGACGCCGCAGTTCATCAAGACGGCTGAGAACGCGTTGCCCTTTGGGGTGAAGGATGAGCAGCTGAAAGGCGTGCTAGGTGGGTATCGTCTTACGGATGCCTCGAAGGGAGGTTATGTTCAGTCGCACAAGTTCAGTCTCGCGGGGAAGGAGATGAAGATCAGTTGTGATGCTTCGGAGGGAAGTGTGCGAGTTGTGTTGCTGGGGGCGGATGGGAAAATGATCCGCAGGAGTCTGGCTTTGAAGGGCGGGGTGAAGGTGCGGGAGGTGGTCTTGTGGCCGGATGGGTTCAAGCTGGATCCTCATGTTTCGGAACCGGTGTTTGTGCGGTTCGAGTTGGAGGGTGGGGCGAAGGTTTATGGGTTGCGGTTTGATCGGGTGTTTTGGGAGTGAGTCACCCCAGCTTGCCCTTCGTAGTCTTGACGAAGAACGGGCACCTCAGCCTCCAGGAAACACGGCCCGAAAAAAGCAATTCCCTAGCAGCAAGGCGAAGAGGTGGAGACGGCCGAAGAATAACCACACCCCGCCCCGATCCGCGTGGATTGAACCAGGGGGATAATCGGTTGTCTCAGGCTTCACACCTTTTGTATTTTTTCTCCGGGGTGATGTGGCCTTCCGATGGTCTTTTCGCGCCGTAGGGTTCCCGTGGCCCGGGGAAGGTGGGGGTGCAATTTGGAAGCGCATGCTGGGTTGACCAGATGGTTGCTCAAGCCAAGGCAATCCCGGACTCGGCCCTGGTCACTTTGTCATGAAAGGCCATGGTTCTGGTGATCTCGGGATGAATCTCTGGGTTGCCGTAGTGCCCTATCAGCTTGCAGCTAGCAAAGTCTCTCGTGGTGGCCTCATAGGTCGCTATCCAGTTCTCTACTTCGTGTTCCTGCTGGGCATCCCACGGGTAGCGGTGGGGTATCTTTGGAAGCCCGCAACGCCAGGGCTTCGGGGTGAGGCGAGCACGGAAGGACTTCTGGGCGCGGCATAACTTGATGTAGTAGGGGTCGGCATCAAGCTCCTCCATGATCTGGGAGCTGTTTTCAGCCAGGGGGTCCATGGGCGCATGGGTCATGAGATAACGAAGGCCGGCCTTGGTGTGGTAGGCCCGTGCCCCGATCCCGGGAACGCGAGTGACCAGAGCCTGGAGCAGGGCGAGGGCACTTGCCTCCTTCTCCGCGTTGAAGGCCTCACGATTGTCTTCAGTGTCTTTACGAATGTCTTGTCTGGGGAAAAGCCAGCCGAGGAGGCAGCCCGGGTTCACTCCGCGCCCCCACATAGGCTCTCCAAAATCGACATCGACGAACATGACGTTAGCGCAATTGAGTACCCTGCATCCGTAAGCGTTGATGGTGACGACAGCTTGCAGGGACCCGTCATCCTGATTCCATTGTTCAAGTGCTTTTTCCCGGAGAGGGCGCGAGACTCCGTAGGGATATTTGTCCAGGGAATGGTTTTCGTCCCACCGGGCGAGGGCCTGCTTGCAACGCTTCTGGCCGTTCTCCCGGGCCTCGTCGAGGCTGGTGTCTGACCACCCCCAGCACTTCAGGTCGATATCCTCTCTTTCAGACCTGACCTTGATCCAGTAGAGAGGAGGCGGTTTCATGCTTCAGGGATAAAATAGAAGATCACTACTAGTAAATCGCTTTTTCAGGCCGGGTTCGTAGGGAGGCCCAGGGGCCGGGGGGAAATACACCTGAACGACGCCTGCTGCATGGCCTGAAAGCATAAACCAGACGGGCGAAAATGCCACATCAAAGCCTCTGACCGCTTGTCCCCTGTGCCTGGGGCAGGTAGGTATCAGGAATGAAGAACGCCCTCCTGCTGTTTGCCGCGCTACTGCCGCTCTTGTTTCTGATTAGTTGCGAACCAAAGGAGCAACCGAGTCCCGAGGCGAAGGCAGAGTCCAAGCCGGAATCTGCGCCAGAATCGAGGGAACTTCCTCCGCTTCCCGAGACCGTGACCGCGGAATTCATCATGGGTCTGTGGGCCAAGCCGCATGACGGGACGGAGGTCATGGAGGAGTTGAAGGATTATGCACTCAAGCCGGGAGTCTGGAAGTGGGTGCGCAATGTCGGGCCGCGCAAGGGAGAGTTGAAGGAGAGTCTGGAAGCCTCGATGGCAAACAAGGTGGTCGATCGCCGCTTCATCGTAAGGCAATTTACCTTCGATGGAGGGGTCGCGTATGGTGTCGTGACCTATGACCGTGCCGTGGAGGGCTATCGCTGGTGGGAGTTGAAGCCGGATGGCTTAATCGATGAGATTTCCGGGAAGCCCTATAGGCGCAATCTGCTGGAATGGACCTCGGTGGTGGGCGCCGATAAGGACGTGCAGATTACAAAGCGCGAAACAGTCATTGAGAAGGAACTGTGGGAGGCAACCGTTGAGTTTAAACAGGGAGGAGAACTGGTGGCTTACGCTGAAGACGAGGCGACTTGGGTCAAGGAGTTGGGGCCACCGGAGGAAGCCCAGGAGGAGGAATGACAGTCTGGCATAAACCGGACCCCAAGGTGCCGTGGTGTCCGAAATGCCGGGCGCACACTGGCTGCGACCAACAAACGGAAATTCGCACCTCGGCTTCCGGGGTGACCGAATTCTCCCTGTCCGAGACAAAGAAAGTCACGGTGCAGAATTGCGAGGCGTGTGGGAGGCGCATGTTGATCCCGTGGGTGCATAAACAGATGCTCCACTACATGACCTGGGGTCTCTGTGGCCTGGCCGTAGTTTTGGCTGCGGGAGCCCTGGTTGACGGCAGGAAGGGAAACCTTGAGGCGGTCTACTTTGTGATTTGCACGATCCTCTTCGGGCTCCCTGTCATCTACCTGTGGCTACGGTTCAGGAATCCCTACCGGGCTTGGAAGAAGTGGGCGGGGCGGCAACAGGGATGGCGGGGTGAGACGCCCGGTCATCGCTCTCTTGGGTGTTACATCTCGGACTGGTGGAAAGGCCTGAAGAAAACCCACCAGGAGCACATGAAAACGATGGATGAGCTGCGTGCGACGATGGAGCAACGCCGCAAGGAGGAGAAGAAGGTTGCCCCTCCTCCCGATACGCCGGAGGAGATGGTGGAAGAAGCCAAGAAGTAACCACACCCCGCCCCGATCCGCGTGGCTAGCCTCTCCCCGCTTGCCCCCTGCGCCTGGGGGGTGGTGGATGGTGGCTGTCCCGCCCCGATCCGCGTGGATTGAGATTGGGGCAGGTAGTGCAGGAGTGCAGCGCCTCTGCACCTCCCTGCCTGACAAGGGTGCAATCCACCACGAAGGCATTCCTCGCTTTCCGCAGGCCGGAAAATCGCTAGGCTCTTGCTTCTTCATGAACACTCTCGGAGCTTCTCTCGTCCTTTGTTGTCTGTCCGTCGCGGCATCTGCCGACACCCTTACCCTCCATGCGCGGAATCAGAAAGTCGCCGAGGATGACCAGAAGAGGCAGTTCAAGGTTTCCCATCATGCGCTCGAATGGAAGGCCAACGAGACAGCCATCGTGGTCTGCGACATGTGGGACCAGCATTGGTGCAAGGGAGCAACGCGGCGGGTCGGGGAAATGGCCCCAAGGATGAATCAGGTGATCGCCGAGGGGCGCAAGCAGGGCGTCCTGATCATTCATTGCCCGAGCAGTTGCATGGAGTTCTACCAGGACTCACCAATGCGGAAACTCGCCCAGCAAGCGCCCAAAGTGGAGACGGCTGTTCCTCTCCAAGGCTGGTGCTACATCAACCCCGAGAATGAGCCCTCCCTTCCAATCGATGACTCGGACGGCGGTTGCGACTGTCAGCCCCGGTGCAAGCCATTCCGCGCCTGGAAACGCCAGATCGCGGCCATCGACATCAAGGAAGGTGATGCCATCACCGATAGTGCGGAAGCGTTTTACCTGATGAAGCAACGCGGCATCAAGAACGTCATCGTCATGGGCGTACACATGAATATGTGTGTGCTCGGGCGACCGTTCTCCTTGCGCCAGATGCTCTACCAAAAACAGAATGTCGTTCTCATGCGTGACCTCTGCGACACGATGTACAACCCTCGCATGAGCCCCTTCGTCAGCCATTTCGACGGCAACCGCCTCGTGACCCAGCACATCGAGCGCCACCTCGCGGCCACCATCACCAGCGCGGACTTTACCGAACTGCCGGAATTCAAGTTTAAGAACGACAAGTAGATCTTCCGAATCCCCATCGAAGCAACAGCCGCCTCAGGCCGGATCGATCAATACTCCCAGCCGCTCCACGCCACATTGTACCCTGTAGGGTTCCCGTGCTTGTCCCCTGCGCCTGGAATGATAGGGGTGGCGCTATGAGAAAAGCACTCGCACCTGCCGCTGCTTCGCTAATCACTCTCTGTTGCGGTCTGCATCCTCTACACGCTGGAGTCGAGTCGATTGGCGGCAACGGTCGCATCACAATTCCATCCAACTGGATCGTCACTCAGAGTGCGCCTAACTTCTTCGCTAGAACGACCGACTTCGCAGTTGTGGTTGAAGCTAAGGCCGTGCCCCTCCGCCGTCCTCACTTATGGTCCCTTGAGACCGAAGCTCGAAATACGGTATTCTTGGCGGAGTGGAATGCTGCCGTTCTTGAAACCATACAATTCTACGTTGATCGGAGTTTCGGAGTATTAGGGCTCGAACGTCAGGAACCTGTGATAGGAATGGATAGCCGTGATCTGTATACCTGTGCTGGTGGCTACACTGTCAGATGGACTGACTTCACGTTTATTTTTACCAATACGCATTGGCTGACTATCTCGGTCGATGCAGATCATCTCTACGTGTTGTCATTCTCGATTACCGAAAGCGCGTCAGCAGCACAGAAGCTCCAAGTGATTCAAGTCACAGATTCACTGTCTTCCACTAACACTTTTGACCCAGTTGCTGACAGCGATAATGACGGATTAGTCGCACATTTGGAGTTCCTCCAAGGTTCCAGCGACTCAGATCCAGACTCTGATGATGACGGCTTGAGTGATCCATTGGAATTCGCCTTGGGCTCGGACCCTAATCAAGATCAGTTGCCCTTCCTCAAAAACCTCATTTCAGACTATCCTGACGCGTTCAGCGGTGTATTCACTGAGGATCAGGTGCAAGCGGGACGATTTGGGGATTTGTTCATTGAAGTGAATGAGGGAACTGCCTCCGTGACATTGTCAGTGCAGGAATCTGAGGACCTGAGGACTTGGACCGAGGCAACACAGGTAGAAGCCAACATCCCAGTATCTGGAAGGAAGAAGTTCTTTCAGTTTCACGTTCCCTAGCCTTGCCGCGATTCTCGGGGTGCAATGCTGAAACTCAAACTACCCGAGATGCCTGCGGACCGGATGGTTGTACCCGTGGCGCAAGAAGACTAGAAGGTGCCTCTTTATTGAATTTTCGCGAACCTCGGAGGGGGACCGGTGGAAGCGTGGTCATAAACAAACCTCGAATCCCTCACCCCGCACACGCCGGTCCCTGCGCCGGTGCCCCCTTTGCCGTTGAATCCCGCGACGATACGGTTCAACATGGACTCCCCCTCCATGAAGCGCCGATGACTTCGAGATCCGCTGTTCCTGCCCTGCTGGCGACTGCCGGCCTTGCCATCACCTGCCCGGCGGCGCCTCCCGGCTACGCCAAGGTCTGGGAGGACAACTTCGACCAGCCGTCCCTCAACACGAACAACTGGACCATTGGCCTGCGGGACCCCGCCACCGGGGACCTCGTTCCGGGGGCGCAGGGGGACTTCCTGCTGAACTCCGGCTACGAGGGCTACATCACCCCCGAGGACGTGGTGGTCGCCAACGGAATCCTCAGCCTGCTCAACCAGAAACGGACCGTCCAGGGGCAATCCCCGGGAGGCCAGTACGACTACTCGAGCGGGTGGGTCATGTCCATGCACAAGGTCCACACGAACACGGGCTACCTCGAATGGCGGGCGAAGTTTCCCACGGGCGACAAGGTCTGGCCGGCCTTGTGGCTCATCGCCGAGGATCTCGTCTGGGGGCCCGAGTGGGACTGCTTCGAGTACTTCGGTTACCGGCAGGACGCGGGCTACGACGTCATGGGCACGCACCTGCTTTACGACGAGTACCCCGACCAGAAGTGGAGCACGTTCTGGGTCCACGATTTCGACCTGACCTACGACGCCGGCGCCTGGCACGTCTACGGGTTCGAGTGGACCGAGACCTACGCCAAGTGGTTCGTGGACGGCGTCGAGGTGCGCCACCTCGACAACACCTTCGGCGCCAGCTGGCCCGACGAGGAGATGTACATCGTCATGAACAACGGGGTGAAGGCGAGCTCCCCCGACACCAACACGACCTGGCCGAACGCCCTCGAGATCGACTACGTCTCGCTCTACGAGAAATGCGCCACGGACCTCGGTCTGACACTCACGAATCCCAGTTTCGAGGCCGACGGGCCGGGAAAGCAGCCCGGGACGGTGCCTGCCGGCTGGTCCACCGACGCCCCGGCCGGCGAGGGCTTCGAACCGGCCGGCGCCACCGACGGGATCAACGCGGCCTTGCTCGACCAGGTGAGCAACAACCCCGGGGAGAACACCAACAAGGGGTTCGGCCTGCACCAGACCACCTCCCACCACCTGTCCCGGCGCGAGGTGATCACCCTGGCGTTCGACGCCGTGCGGACCTGGACGACGACGGGCGATTGGGGCCGCGTGCGGGCCATCCTCTACTACGACGACGGGGGCGTTCGCCGTCAATTGGCCGACCTGGTCGTGGACCTGCCCGATGGCACCCCGCGCCCCGGCCTCTCCATGACCCACGTGGTCACCGATCCCCAGGCGGACGGCAAGGCGCTCGGCGTGGAATTCCGCAGTGAAAGCTGGGGCGAGACATGGGTGACGGTGGACCATGTCCGGCTGTCGGGGGCTTCCTGCCCGCCGACGATCCACGTCTCCGATGCCTGGTTCGACGGCGGCGATTTCAAGGTCGAGGCCACCAACCTTGTTCCCGGGGCGATCTACCACCTCCGCCGGGGGCTCGACCTGAGCCTGCCGTCGCCGTTCACCACAACCGTGGATACCCGCTCCGCCGCCTCGCCCACGGAGACCTTCATCGATCCGGGCGCGGAGGCCCACGCCGACCGGGCCTTCTACACCGTCACCGAGTAGGCTCCGGCCACCCGGACCTCGGATTCCCCGGGGCGCCCCGCGCGCCGGATCTCGCGTCATCATCGGGGAACCGGGGGCGCTTGTATCCACAACCGGGGCCAACCCGGTGACCGATTCGGCTTCCCATTTCCCGAACGGTTTGCCACAAGATGACGCAACCAGAACAAGATTCCGGAGCGGAAGGAACTTGCGTGAAAACGACATGAAGCTGCTGATCCACACCGGTCTTGCCTTCCTGCTGGGTGCGCTTCCGCTGCCGGCCGTCACGGTGCTGGACCCGGCCGACACCAGCCTCGTGAGCGATAGCGACTACCGGGCCCTCGGAAACGAGTTCGCGGCCGTCGGGATGGTGTCCACCAATGTCACCCTGCCCGGATCCGGGGTCCTGATCGGCGACCGCTGGGTGCTGACCGCCGGGCACGCCGCCCCGGGCTTCGCCGGCAGCGGCAGCTTCCGCGTCGGCGGGACCACCTACGCGGCGTCGCGCTTTATCCCCCACCCCGACTACAATTACTCGTTCAGTGTCCGCCCGCATGACCTCTTGCACCCCCACCTACCCCGGCCCGTGAAGCTCCAGGAAATCAGAGCTGGAAAAGCAATTTCCTTTCTGGGGTCGGGGTTCCAGGCGGCTAAGGAACCGGGGAAGGTGGGGGTGCAAGGGCGTGATGCTCATTTGCCGTGCCAGACGATGTTGCGGAACCTCGCCCCCTTGTTTCCCCAAGCGTAGAGCGCCAACGTGCCCCCATCGAAGGTGGCGTCCGTGGTCTCAAGTTCAAGGTCGCCGTCGACATAGACCTTCATCCGTGGACCGTCGAGCACCACCCGGAGTTCGTACCAGTGAAACGTCCGGTAGTCCTTCTCGTTGCTGTCGAGGACCCGGTAGCTGTCGCCATCCTTACGCACCAGCGCTCGAAAACCGCGCTCCCGATCCATCACGAAGAGGTAGAAGTGTTCCGCGTCCTTCATCCGGAAGGCAACGCCAAAGACGTCGTTATCGTCCGACGAGAGTTCGAGAGTGAGCTCGCCGTTACTGATATCCACGGGTTTCTGACGCACCGAATCGCTACCCGCACCGTGATACGGGCCGCCCGCGTGACCTGCCGTGTCGTCGATCGGCCCGACCGCCGTCAGTCTATCCTCCACCGCTTTCCCGGCGCGGGTCTCGAACGAGTAGTGGAGAATCGGCCGCGGCAAGCTCGCATCGAGTGGCGACAGCCCGGTCGCCAAGGCGACGATCTGCTTCTCGGTCAGCGCGCTTGACCACATCGTCGGGGCGTCGAGCCGGCCACTGAATTGGGTCTCGCCGGTTCGCTCATCGCGGCCAAAGAAATACCGCGGTGCCGTCTGCTTAACGGAGCCGGCGACATCGTCCATCTTCCCCACCTGGACGCCGTCGAGGTAGAGTTCGACCGACTTGCCACGCCGGACTCCGGTCGCCAGGTGCCAGGCGTCGTCGGCGATGACGGGCTTATTTGACACGCTGAGGTCGGTCGTCGCATGGCCGGCAATCCACAGTCGCAGCCGATTGCTGGGGTGGAGCTCCAAATTCACGGCGGGCAGGTTCCCGCAGCAGGCGCCCATGAGAACGCCGCGGCCCGTGTCCGTCGTCCGGAACCAGGTGGAGAGCGTGAAGTCCCCCATCGTCAGGTCGGCAACTGCCTGAGGCATCGGAATACTGAAGGCCTCGTCGCCGTTGGCTTCCTGAAACTCCAGGGAATGTTTCGACCCCTTCAAAGATGCCGGAGCATCGCGGCGATAGCTCAGGCCCTCGGCAACGCCAAACACGCGCAAGGCGCCAGGTCTCTCAATCTCTGCTCCGCCATCGTCTGCGTTGACCGGTCCGATCCCCTGCAAGTCGGCGGACTGGGTCACCACGTCACCTTTCACCTGCCATTGACTGACCGGGGGCTTGGCGCCGGGCGGGTCGACAACACGCCAGTATCGTTGGTCCAGGGGCAGGGCGTTCTGGTGGATCTCAACGGCCCGGCGCTTGGCTAGCTGCGGCGACCGGATCACGGGCTTGTACGCCATCGACGTTTGCACAAGGAAGTTGCATGTGCATCCCGAGCTTGACTCGGGTATGGCGAGCACGCCGCCGACCGGTAACATGTGGATCCAGCAGCCGGCCCGCGACACATCGCTGATCTTGGTCGGCTTGCCGCCGCCGAGGAAATCGTATTGGCCGTGCGTTCCGGCGCGGCCGAAAAGCGCGTTCGCCGATGCCGTCACCGGGCCGCAGCCGTGCCCGCCGCGCTGGAAGTGCCACGCCTGGAGCTTCCTACCGGTAAATAAGTTGTAGGCCCAGGGGTCGGCGTAGATGACACCCTTGGCGATAGCCGGATGGCGTTGCAGCTCGCCGTGCCCGCTATTTATATCGTTGAATAATGTGCTCCGGTCGAGTGACCACAGGTTGCGACCTGTCTTTGCATCGTAAGCCATCAGCAGGTGCATTGAGCGCCGATTCTTGACGAACGATCCGGTGATCAGTACGACGCCCTCTGAGTAGCTCAGAAAGATGATGCGTTGCAGGCCGTCGAGCTCAGGCCGCACTTCCCAGGCCATTTTCCCCGTGCGCAGGTCGAGCGCCATGAGCCGCGCGCCGTCTCCGGCAACAAGGTCCGGGAGCGCGACTTTCCCCGTGGAGTTGCCTGAAGCCTTCGACGAACGGCTCTCGACGAAGAAGACATGCCCTTCTCCGACGGCGATGGCAGAGTTGGGGATGACACCGGAGCGATGACTCCAGAGCAGCCCTCCTCGGTGTCGATCAACGGCGAAGAGGTAGTCGCTGGTGACATGCTCGGGCGGTGACCAGGTGGCGACGGCTACACCCTTTCCTTCGAATCGACGAAATGCGGCGGTCGGCTTCTGGCCCGTGCCAATCAACAGGTCGTCGACGACAACCGTGTACCCCCATTGGTGCTTGTCGCCCTCGATCAACTGCGGGACGTCGAACGGCGTCTTCTGCTTGCCGGTCTCCATGTCAATGCGCAGGCACTGACCCTCGACCGCTAAATAAAGGGTGTCGTCAGAGGCGGCAAAAATGTTTCCGGTGAGATCGGCGCGCAGTCGATTGGCGAGGGGCAGGTCGACCTTCCAGTGGAGGCTGCCGTTGTATAGGTCAACGGCGAAAAGGCGATTGTTGGCGGGAATGAAGAGCCGACCGTTGACGGAGAGAGGCGCGGTCGGATGGTGGTGACGGTTCAGCATCTCCCTCGGTCCGGGGCGGCCAAACCACAAGAGCTCCATGTCTCCCCCGACTTGCTGGTCGCCGCTGTAAGTGGCGTTGCCCGGCCCACCGTACATGTGTGTCCACTCGCCTGTTCCGGAAATCGGTCCGCGCTCGATCTTAATCCAGCCGCCGCCCTTCGAGTCCACGGTCAACAGAGTAGCGTCATCGCGGAAAGTCTTGCGACGCCAGCGCGTCACGACCTCATCCGCCTTGGTCGAGTCCGCCACGTAGATCATCGCCGCGCCGCCCATCGGCCGCAGGAGTCGGAACAGCTCATCGATAGAGTCGTCGTCACGGCCCAGATCGACGGACGGATCGACGACCAGCAGATTGAACAGGTAATCGGTATAGTCGAGACTGCGAAGATCCCCCTGGTGAACACGCACGGATCCGCCATAGACGCCTTGGCGGTCGAGTGTTTGTCGCATCTTGGCGACTTGGTCCGCGTCGGACGCGACCCCGATGACTCGCAGTTCGCTTCCCTCGGCGAGTCGGCGGATCAGTTCGCCGTCATCACCGCCAAGGACGAGCCCATAGCCCTTCTTCAAAGGAGCGTGGGCCAGGATCGTTGCGGCCGACTCCTTGGCGAAGCTCGGACCCTCGGTGCGCTTCGGGGGTTTGGCTTGGCCAACAATGGAAGGCGTAGTTGAGCGGGCGCGCTTCTTGCCAAAGCAGTAGATCGCACCACGGTCCGTACTGACGAAGAGAGCCCCCTCTGCAACCGCCAGATCGTATGCCGTGCCGTCGACGGGCTGCGTCCATGCGATCTCGCCGTCCCGCGTGCGGAAGGCGACCACACGATCCCTCTGGCCGGCGATGAGATGGTCGCCTGCGAGAATCAGCGCGACCGTTTCTTTGCAGTCGCGCTTCCACTCGGGACCCGCGTAGCCGTCGGCGCTGTAGTTTTCACCGCCCGTTCGCACCTTTTTCGCGTCTGTTGCAACCAGACTCCCCTTCTTCACCAGGTAAAAAGTGCCCTGATGGGCGATCAAATGCCGACCCGCGAACGAGGTGAGTCGCACCCGGCTCGCACCGATCAGGAGCTCGAGCTCTCCACTCTCGGTATCGCCCGGCCCGGTCACCAGAAGATCGCCGGTCAACAACCCGAAAGTGCCACCGCGTCGAGCCGCCGCCTTCGTAGCGAACTTTCCGGTGCGGAGCTCAAAAATCGATGGGACACCACGCCCCATCGGAATAATAAGTTGCCCGGCCCCGGCCAAAAGGTATCCCTGCGCTGCAATCTTTTTCTCCGTCTCCCATACGACCGAGCCGTCCGCCACTCTTAGAGCCGTTTGAAATGTTCCTTCACGAGGAAAATGGCCGCTGGCGAAATAGGCGATTCCGTCGCGGACCACGAGGCCGGTTCGTACAGGGACTGACGAGATAAGGGCACCGTCGTTCGCCAGTCTGCGGCGTTCCGCATGTGACGAATATTTCCAGACGAGATCTCCGCTGGCGGCGTCGAGGCAGTAAACCCATCCATCGTCGGATCCGAAAAGCAGACGGCCCTCGGCAACGACCGGCGCGTAACGAACAGGTCCTGCCGTGAAGAACGACCAATGGACCGCCCCCGTTGAGGCGTCGACGCAGGTGACCTTGTCATCTGCGGACGAGCCGAAATAGAGCCGTCCACCGCTGATCACCGTGCGGTAGGCGCGGTCGTCGACGTTGCGTGGTTGGAGGTTGTATTGCTTGCCGAGGTAGTTGTGGCGCGCTGGGGCCGGCCAAGCGGGATTGGGCGCCAGCCTCGACCTGTGCACCCAGGATTCGACGAGGGGAAAATCAAGGCGTTCGCTGGTGGCGCCACTGCGACCGTCGCTAAATCGGTACGTCGGCCAGGAACCGGGCACTTGAGGAGAAATGTTCTCGGATTTCTCGGCGGCTGGCGCCTTGTTTTGCGAAAGAGCATCCTGACCGAATCCCGACCAACCCGCCAATGTCAAGCACATGCAAATGAGGCAAAGTTTGGCCGTGACCGTGCCGTTTCCCTTGAAGTCCTGATCGATTGAGTTTTCCATTAGTGACAGGTATTTGCTTTTTGCTGTCTGGCCGTGAGCATAGTCATTCTGGAGCACAGGCACAAGGAAAGCGCCCCCAGATCCAATGAACGAAACCCGCAAATCAACGCAACCGAATAAATTAGAACTGCGCAAAACTGGATTTGGAACGCCTAGGTTCCGAAACTCGTCAACTAGGGGACCCCAATTTTCGCTTTGCGAAAATTGCCCTGCATAGCTCGAACCTATCGGCGCACGGTCTTCTCAACAAATCAATTCAATGTGTGGTGTTTCTAATTAGTTTTACCAGAAGCCTAGTATTTTTCTAATTGGTACCTGCTACTAGTTTCGTGATCCAAAGGCATCAGTGAGGCACCAACTCTGTCTACCCAGTGGCACCATTGCCACCCGCGCATCGGCTGTGCTAGGAATCGCAGTGCTATGAAGATTCTCGTCCTGCTGTTTGCCGCGCTACTGGTCGCGGGTTGTGGTGAGAAGTCGTCATCCGAAGGTTCGGAGTCGGTCAGTGAGAAGCCAACGGCACCGAGTGAAGAGGTTAAGCCTACAGAAGAAGCGTTTCCTCAATTCCCCTTCAATGCCACATGCCAGGTTCCCCGGACAGCATGACAAACCGCCAGGGTGTTGCGCTCACCGCCTCTCATCCCGCCTCGGCTGGTCGCCTGTCAGGCGCCGCATCGTGTCTTCTTTGATTTTGTCATCCGTGATCCTCTCCGCCCAGGCAAGGGCCGCTTCGCGGTCATCACGTGCAGCGGACACGGCATAATCCTGGATCGCCTCGTCATAGGAAGGTCCAAGCGGCCGGGAAGCCAGCCACTGGCCTGCAGCGTCAAAGTCCTCGCGGATATAGTCCTCAAATCGCTCCCCGATGGCATGCCTCTGCCCGGAGAGTTCAGCCGGCAATTGCGTCAACCAGTCCAGTTCCTCATTGATGGGGCCCGCTGCCCTGCGTGCCGCGCGCTCCAGACCATGCGAGGTAATAAAGGGCTGCGCGACATTATCGGTGATAAACTGAAGCGCCGCCTCGGGGTCGGCACCCGCCATCCGGTCAAGGACAACCCCTGCCGCATAACCCTTGTAGGAAAGCATGTCCTCACTGGCATGGTCAATGCCGTTAATCCATTCCGTCATCCCGCTTAAACCACGCTCCTCAAAGATAACCGATGCCAACTGGTCGGTCTGCACCCCGCGTGCGCGCCCACTCTTGTTCTGCTCTGAGTAGGTAATCGCACCATCAAGGTCACTTTGCAGCATCTCACGCATCACGGAAAAATGCATCCACTCCCGTGCTCCCTCATCCTCGACACCGGCAACATATTCCCTTGCCCCCTCAGGGTCCCTGTTGGCCCATCCGGAAACGGCCGATGTCCCGGCCCGCGAATCCCGGCGGGATGACTCGGAGTCAAACGCATAGGCAATTGCCTCCTCACCTGCAAGCCTGCCCCATGCATACATGAAATCGCGAAAGTGCCTGTTTGTCTCATCGTTCCTTGGACCATTTTCAAAAGCCGCAAGCACCTCCACTACATTACCGGTATTGAGGTTGATCAATAGCTCAGCAACACGCGAATTGCGCCGCAGGGGATCAGGATCGGACAGAGCCGATACCATGCGGCGCCCTGCCGTCCCGGGCCGGGCATCCACCTTGCCGGAAGATTTGCGGCCTGCAGCTGATCCCTTGCCGCTGCTCAGGGAGCGATCCAAAGACCCTGAATGACCGGCACCGGCTTTTGCTCCAGCCTTGGAACCGGATCTCGCCCCATCAGGATCCTCACCCTGCCCGCCAAGGATAAATGCAACCAGGACAGCGACTGCCCAGATCATGTTCAACATGACAAGGTTTCCTTTCTTGATATCCATAACCTGGACATTTTCATCCCCGGCATAGAAAAATCAATCCGCAATCCCATTGATCTGGTCCCCTTCAACTGGGCCATTGTCACGCTGACCACAGTTGGATACGGTGACATCTACCCGATCACGATGGGGGGGCGGGCAGGCCTTCCCTGTTGTAGAGATTGGCGCTTGCCGGATTCATGGCGTAGGCGTAGCGGACCGCTACAGGACGAGGGACTTCATCTGCGCGGACGAGGACGGTGTTGCCGTCAATGGTGGCATCAGCCCAGTGCCAGTTCATCTCCTTATCGGCGACAGCGAAGTGTTTCAGTTGGCCGTCCTTCAATTCCTGAACGGGAGTGAGGCCTTCCTTTCTGCCTACCATCAGTCCACTTCCGACGTGATCAAAAAAGAGGCGGATCGCGCTGTCCTCGATGCACCTGGTTCATCAAATCAATAACAGCCGTTTCAATGTTTTGAATGTTTCACATTTTTTCTCCGGGGTGATGTGGCCTTTCAGCGGTCTGGCGAGTCCGTAGGGTTCCCGTGGCCCGGGGAAGATGGGGGTGCAAAACCGCCATCACAGACAGAAGAACAATTACCCTTCTCATCGTCTTTCTCCTCACTTGGCCCGGAACTTGACGCCCTTGCAGTGGAGGGTCAGCTCGCCGATGCCCGCCCACGTGGGATCTCCGTCGATATTCGAAAGCGCCCGCAGCCGGAAGTAGCGGCCCTTGACCGACGCCTTGAACAGCACGACGTTCTCCCCCTGGTTCTTGGCAAACGTGCCCTTGGCGACGGGCGTGCCCTCGGCAAGGGGTTTCTTCGCCTCGGGCCGGTCGCTCAGGTAGACCTCGTAGTCCTTGATGGCGCTCTTGCCGGCCGGGTGGATCCTTGGTTGGTACGTGAAACCGGTGATCTCACGCGGCTCGCCCAGGTCGACGACAAACTCGTGCGGCAGGGTGGTCACGGCCCCGCGCCATATGGAATGCCAACACGTCCCGGGATCGCCGTCCATCGCCTTGACGGCCTCCAGGCCGGGATGCTCGTTGTCCGCGTCGACCGCGACGCGGACGACCCGCTTCGCCGCTTTCGCCGCCGCGTTCGCCGCTGCTTTCGCCTCCGCGTTCGCCGTCAGCTTCTCCACCGGTTTCGTTGCCGGCGGCTCTGCCGGCGGCGCTGGGGCGACTACGAAGCCGAGGTCGTCCTTGCCGTCCTTCTCGAAGAGCGCGATCACGCGGCCGTCGCCCAGCACGGCGATGTCGCGGTAGACCGTCGGCCCCTCGTAGAACATCCCCTTCCAGGTCCAGGTCTTGCCGTCGTCATAGCTGCCGATGATGGATCCCCCTCCCACCGGATCTCCCTGGCCGGAAAAGAGGATCAGTCCCGGCTTGCCGTCCTTGGGCCACGAATAGCGCACTATGGAGCCCTGGCAGTTCGACCTCGGCAGATCTTCCGCGTCCCAGTACTTCTTCGTGTCGCCGGTGCCACCGTCGGGCAGGATGGACATGACGCGGGCCCCGCTCCGCGCGTTGGTACGACCGTTGAACAACAGCGACCCGTCGAAGAGCTCCACGCCGCTGGACTCCACCGCGAGCTGGCCGTGCCTGCAGATGCCCCCGACCTTCCACGTCTCGCCCCGGTCGTCGCTGTAGGCGACGCCCGGCGAGCAGGTGCCCGTGTTGCTGTAGTTGATCGGCACGATGAAGCGGCCGGCGTGCTTGCCGCGCTCCAGCACGATTCCCCCGCCCGGGCCCGGCAGCGTCGGGTCCGTCCCCGCCGGGCTCTTCGTACGGAGGTCGATGTCCCTCGGCTTGCTCCAAGTCTTGCCGTCGTCGTCGCTGTAGGAGACGAAATGATTGACCGGCATGGTGCCGCCCGGTCCGAACCGGCCCATCATGACCCAGATCCTCCCGCTCTTCGAGTCCACGACCGGTGTGGGGTTGTTCACCGAGAGCGCCTGCGCGTCCCAGATCACGATTTCCGGGCTCCAGGTCTTCCCATCGTCCTCGCTGCGCTTCACCACCGCGTCGATGTCGCCGATGTCGTGCCCGGTTACGCGCCGCGCCTCGCCGAAGGCCAGGATGGTGCCTTTCTTCGAGACCGCCAGTGACGGGAGGCGATACCGGGTCGCTTTGCCGTACCCCGGCTTGGGAAGGTTCCTGGCGGTTCCGTCGAATAGGAGCGTGATGGGACCGGCGGACTTAAACTGCGTTTTCAGATGGTCACTGAACTTCTCCGCGGTCAGCTTGATGCTTTTGATCTTGCAGCTGACAGACAACGCGTCGAACCAGAGGTAGAGGTTCACGTCGGGATCGATCGGCTGCTCGTTCAGCTTCTTGCCTTCGTAGTAGCAGGAGATCTTGTCGCCGATGCGTTTGACGGCCATCGACTGGAGGTTGCCGTCGAACCCGTTCTTCTCGACAGGCGCATGAAAGCCCTTCAGCGGTCGGGCCGTCCTCGCGGAACTCAGAATGACGGGGCTGCCGGTCTTCCAGAAGCAGAGACGGCCGCGATCGGTGATGCTGATATACGGAAAGGCCAAGTGCCGCATCTGCCCGCCGCCGGAGGCGGAGAAAACGACCTTGAACTCGCAGTCGCCCAAGGCCGACTTGGCCGTCATGAAGCGCGCGAGGTTCTGGACCCCCCCCACCGTTGGCGTAACGACATAGAGGCCGTCGACGGTCTCTCCGCCACAACCGACGTGTGTCTCCGTGACCTTCGTGGCTTCCGGGGTCAACGCCTCCTTGTTCAGCACGCCGTCCTTGATGACCCACAGCTCCTCGGCGCCGATTGCGGTCGATAGACCAACAAGTGTAATGGCCCCCAGTAGTGATAGCGCTGTTGTAATGGTTCTAGTCATGGTTCTTCTCTCCTTCGTAAAGTAAGGGGTGTGACTGCTATTCCTAGGAAATTGGTTTTTCACACCTTTTACATTTTTTTCCCGGTGTGATGTGGCCTTTCGATGGTCTGTCGAGGCCGTAGGGTTCCCGTGCTTGTCCCCTGCGCCTGGGGTAGGTAGGTATCAGGAATGAAGAAAGCCCTCCTGCTGTTTGCCGCGCTACTGGTCGCGGGTTGTGGTGAGAAGGAGCAACCCAAGGAGCAGGAAAAATCGGAGTCAAATCCGAAGGAGGAACCGAGTCCCGAAGCGAAGGCAGAGCCCAAACCGGAATCCGCGCCAGAATCGAGGGAACTTCCTCCGCTTCCCGAGACCGTGACCGCGGAATTCATCATGGGACTGTGGGCCAAGCCGCATGATGAAAGAGATTTCATCGAGGAATTGAAGGATGATAAACCGGGCATCTGGAAGTTTGTGCGCAATATCGGTCCCCGCAAGGGAGAGCTGGTTCAACGCCACGAAGCCTCCGTCACATTGAAGTGGGTCGACCGGCGCTTTGTAGCGCAGGAATTTTCCGATGATGCCGGGGTCCAGTATTCGGTGATGACCTATGATTACGAAACGGAGAGCTATCGTTGGTGGTCGTTGCAGCCGGATGGATTTATCACGGAGTCGTCCGGAAAACGCTATTGGCGCAATCTGAGGGAATGGAAATCGGTGAGACTCCCTGAAGAGGACATGCAGTTCCGAATGCGTGAGACGGTCCGGGGGGAGAAATCTATTAAGGTAACCTTTGAGATCAAAAAGGGAGGAGAACTGGTGGCTTACTCTGAAGACGAGGCGACTTGGATTAAGGAGTTGGGGCAACCGGAGGAAGAGGTTAAGCCTACAGAGGAAGCGCCCGTTAGCCCCCATTTAAAGTATGAGGCCGAAGGTGATGCGGTCACCATCACTGGCTGCGATAAAAAGGCATCGGGTGCGTTAATCATACCTGCGACTATCGAAGGTAAGACTGTCACCAGCATCGGGGATGAGGCCTTGAGGAACTGCAGCAGCCTGACGAGCATCACGATTCCAGATAGCGTTACCAGCATCGGGGAGGCCGCCTTCTTCATGTCCTTCAATCTGACGAGCATCACCATTGGTGATGGCGTCACCAGCATCGGGGATTATACCTTCTCTCAATGCCGTAGCCTGACGACGATTGAGGTGAGCGCGGGGAACGTGAATTTCACGGATGTCAATGGGGTTCTGTTCAATGCAGAGAAGACGGTGCTGCTTACTTATCCTGCAGGCAAGACAGGGGACAATTACGACATTCCTAATAGCATCACCACCATCGGGGCTGATGCTTTCTCTGAATGCACCAGCCTGACGAGCATCACGATTTCCAATAACGTCACCGAGATTGAAGAGGGGGCCTTCCGCGACTGCCGGCTAACGAGCATCACGATCCCTGATAGCGTTACCAGCATCGGGAATTTGGCCTTCTCTGGTTGCACCGCCCTGACGAGCATCACGATTGGTGACAGCGTCACCAGTATAGGGGGAGGAGCCTTCTATGAATGCAGCAGCCTGACGAGCATTACCATTCCTGACAGCGTCACCAGCATCGGGAAGGTCGCCTTCTCTCAGTGCTATAAACTGACGAGCATCACCATTGCTGATGGCGTCACCAGCATCGGGGATAAGGCCTTCAAAGACTGCAACAGCCTGACCGCAGTGACATTTCTTGGGGATGCTCCTAAAGCGGGTGAAGAGGCTTTCAAAGACGCAACCCCCACCATCTACCGCAAACCCGAAGCGAAGGGCTGGGGTGAGACTTTTGCAGACAGGCCGGTAAAGCTGATCAGCGAGAAGACCTGATAACTCACCCCGCCCCGATTAGCGTGGCGTCGCCTCTCCCCGCTTGCCCCCTGCGGCTGGGGTAGGTAGGACTTAGGAATGAAGAAAGCCCTACTGCTGTTTGCCGCGCTACTGATCGCGGGCTGTGAGGAGAAGTCGACGATGGAAGATCCGCGCATCCCGGAAGGGGTCGGCGGCCCTCCGCTCAAGTCGGCGACTGAAATCGTAAAGGCTTCTAGCGAAAGCCCTAACCCGCCCGCCGCAGAGTCGCCCGCCGCGGAGTCGCTCGTCGCAGAGTCACCCGTCGCAGAGTCACCCGTCGCAGAGTCACCCGTCGCAGAGTCGCCTATCGCAGAACCCAGCCTGTCGCAGAGTCGCCCTGTGCGCTCTGTTCCGCCTGTTCCGCCTGTTCCGCCTGTTCCGCCTGTTCCGCCTGTTCCGCCTGTTCCGCCTGTTCCGCCTGTTCCGCCTGTTCCGCCTGTTCCGCCTGTTCCGCCTGTTCCGCCTGTTCCGCC
>Ga0315338_1001409_pt1 | contig 30459 bp, 30 predicted proteins | sample ASW8metaG_FD_204518 | JGI IMG/M metagenome (GOLD analysis project Ga0315338, IMG submission 204518) | Ammonia-oxidizing marine archaeal communities from Monterey Bay, California, United States - ASW #8 | ecosystem: Environmental > Aquatic > Marine > Coastal | place: USA: California | collected... | reverse complement strand
CAACCGATTTATCAATTTCACTGTGACACCAGTGTGACAGAAAATATGTGAATTGGTGAATCATTCACTCCATATTCACCGCTTTGAATTAGGTAATCCTATAACCTAGACTTCCAGCATGGACCTCAAAGCCTTCAAAGCATCTACTAAGAAAGATAAGCCACCACAGGGGATACCTCTTGCCCTAGAAGCTATGTGGTATCAAGCCAAAGGAGATTGGGACACTGCTCACCGTCTAGCGAAATCTCAGAAGAACTCCATGGGAAATTGGGTCCATGCTTACTTGCATCGCGTTGAAGGCAACAAAGGCAATGCCGCATATTGGTATCGCTTAGCAGAAAAACCTGTCTGCACTTCTAGGCTGGATGATGAATGGGAAGAGATAGTGGAAGCGTTGGTATAGTCTGCGTGTGGCCTGCCCCCTTAACCGGATCCAAATGTTTAGTTAGAGAAACTGGGCATCTGGGTCCTAGGAAGAAGGGGACAAGCAGATGCCCAAGAAGCGTTTTTCAGTCGAGCAGATCATTAGTCACCTCCGTGAAGCAGAGGTTTTTCTGGCGCAAGGCCAGACGATTGGCCAGGTATGCCAGCATATCGGAATATCGGAACAGAGTTACTATCGTTGGCGTCGGGAGTATGGCGGCGGGAAGGTTGACCAAGCCCGGCGTCTGAAGGAGCTTGAGCGTGAGAATACCCGTCTCCGTCGCGCTGTTGCCGATCTGACGCTGGAGAAGCTGGTTCTCAAGGAAGCCACTGAGGGAAACTGGTAAGCCCCGAGCGCCGCAAACGATGTGTCATCCATGTTCGTCAAAAATTCGGTCTCCCGGAGCGCCGGGCGTTCTGGTATCTGGGACAGCCGCGTTCGACGCAACGGCGTCGGAGGATTGTCCTCGATGATGAGGAAGCTCTGACGGCTAAAGAGCCGGAAAACCCAGTTTTTTGGTTGGCTTGCTTCCCTTGGGCGGCTAAACACTTTCCATGGCAACAACCGAGCTAACCGAAAAATCGAAGATTGAATTCGGGCCCGAATTCGAATTAACCGAACGGCGGCTCTTGGACCCCCGAAAGTTCAAGGACCCCCATGTCACCGCCGAGGGCGTAGAGCGCGCCGTCGTCGCGCTGACGCATCTTCGGACACTGTGGTTCAACACCGGCTCTCTTTGCAATATCACGTGCCAGAACTGCTATATGGATTCGAGCCCGGTCAACGACAGCCTTCAGTACCTGTCGCTGTCCGAGGTCCGGGAATACCTTGACGAAATCGACGCCACGGGTCTGCCGGTCGAGGAAATCGCCTTTACCGGCGGCGAGCCTTTCATAAACCGGGACCTGCCCGGCATGATCGAAGAATCACTCGCCCGGGGCCACCGGGTGCTGGTGCTGACCAATGCCATGAAGCCGATGTGGAACAAGCGCCAAAGGCTTTTGGCGCTTGTCGAGCGCTTTGCGGAGGCCCTGACGCTGCGTGTCTCCATCGACCATTTCACCAAAGTCCGGCACGAAATGATCCGCGGCCCAGATACCTGGGGGCCGATGATCCAAGGCTTGCGCTGGCTGGCCGAAAACGGTTTCAAGCTGACCGTCGCCGGGCGCACCTGTTGGAACGAATCCGACGACGAGGCGCGGCGCGGCTATGCCCGCCTGTTCGCCGCCGAGGTCATCCCCATCGAAGCCTTCGATCTAGGGTCTCTGGTTTTGTTCCCGGAAATGGACGCCGGCGCCGACGTTCCGGAAATTACCATCAACTGCTGGGATATCCTGGGCGTCGGGCCGGAAACCATGATGTGCGCGACATCGCGGATGATTCTCAAGCGCCGCGGCGCCAACAATCCGGTCATCGTCCCGTGTACGCTGCTGCCCTATGATCCGGCTTTCGAATTGGGCCGGAGCCTAACCCAGTCGGCGAAAACGGTTCAGCTCAACCATCCCCATTGCGCCAAGTTCTGCGTTCTCGGCGGCGCGTCGTGCAGCCCCGAATGACGGCCGATCAATCCTCTGGGCTGGCCCCCGGTCAGTCCCCCGATACGTCCCCCGGGCTGGCTCCCGTGCTTGACCTCGGGTCCGTCGAGGGTCCGGTGCTGTGCTTCGGCCGCCCCTATTCCAACGTCCAGGCCACGGACGCCATGCTAGCCCGGGCCCGCGCCTTGGGCTTGGCCCCGCAATAAATCGTCTGCACCGGCGACGTTGTCGCCTACGCCGCCGAATGCGGCTGCGAGTTCAAACGCGACAGCGCCTGCGCCGATTGGTCCGAGGTATGGTTTGCCCATGCCGCCTCGCAACTGGAAGAAGACGCCCTGGACTGGATGCGGGCGCTGCCCCGGCAATTGAGGCTCACCCTCGGCGGCAGGCGGTTCGCCGTCATCCACGGCGGCGGCGAGGACATCGCGGAATATATTTTCCGCCTCGACGCCGGTGGCGGCCAAGACGCGCATCTTCGAACGCCTGTCCCGGAACGACCCCCCCCCGGCGAACCTATCGACGCCGTCATCGGGGGCCATTCCGGGTTGCCGTTTACGCAGACGCTGGGACCCCGGTTATGGCACAACCCGGGGTTGGTATTCGATCCTGGCCGCCGAAGACGGCGGCATCGACATCGCCTTGCATGCGCTCGACTACGACCATGCGGCCGCGGCCGGTGCGCTTCGCACCGTCAATTCGGACCTTCCCTATGCGGAAACGTTTGAAACCGGCCTCTGGCCGAATATGGACGTGATGCCTGAATCTGAGCGCCGCGAAAGAGAACGGCCGCTGGCGCCCGGATCCGTTTTGTGGCCCGAAGAACGCATCGCGGCAGCCGAATAGTTCCTTTTCGAGTCGCCCGGGAAAGGGTATTTCCCGCCCTTTTCCGGCAATTTCCCGTCTTTTTTCGTTGGCATGTCCCGCCGGGAGTGGAAAAATCATCCAAAGGCCCTATTTATTGTTGAGCTAAAATTCAAAACCGAACGGAAACCACATGACGGACCCCAGCGCCTACGCCGAAACCACCAAAGCCATCACCATCACCGTGGAGCCCTTTTATCTGGACGAACAGTCCGAACCGGACGACGGCCATTATGTCTGGGCCTATCACGTGCGGATCGAAAACAACGGCTCAAAGACCGTACAGTTGATAACCCGCCATTGGCGGATCACCGATTCCATGGGCCACGTCCAGGAGGTCCAGGGCAACGGCGTCGTCGGCGAGCAGCCGGTGCTGACGCCGGGCGGATCGTTCGAATACACTTCCGGCACGCCGCTTAGCACGCCTTCGGGGATCATGGTCGGCACCTATCAGATGGAGACCGAAACCGGCGACCGCTTCGACGTCAACATCCCCGCCTTTTCCCTCGACAGCCCCTATCAGGCGGGACAGGTTCACTAAGAACGAACGGAAAAAATCATGGACAAGACCGCAACCGCGGAAAAAACCCTGAAAGTCGTCGACGAGGATAAAGGCAAAGTCCCCGATATGGACGGCCCTATCGAACCCGTCACCGACAAGCCCAACCGCGCCGAGGCCGAAGAGGCGATCCGCATCCTGATCAAATGGGCCGGCGACGACCCGGACCGCGAAGGGCTCACGGACACCCCGTCCCGCGTCGTTCGATCGTATGAGGAATTTTTCGACGGCTATGGCACGTGCCCGAAAACCATCCTCCAGCGCACCTTCAAGGAAACCGACGGTTATGACGAAATCGTGCTGTTACGTAACATCCGCTTCGAATCCCATTGCGAGCATCACATGGCGCCGATCATTGGCAGGGTGCACATCGCGTACCTGCCCCATCACCGGATCGTCGGCATTTCCAAGCTGGCGCGGTTGGTCCAGGTTTTCGCCAAGCGCCTGCAGATCCAGGAAAAGCTGACGGCCCAGATCGCCAATACCATCGATGAGGTGCTGGAACCCAAGGGCGTCGCCGTGGTCGTCGAGGCGGCGCACCAATGCATGACCACCCGCGGCATCAACAAGCCCGGGACTCTCATGGTCACCAGCCGCATGCTCGGCACCTTTCGCGACAACGCCTCGACCCGGCGCGAGTTCCTGGCCATGATCGCCAATTCCCAATCCAGCGAAGCGGCCTTTTCCTGAACCTCCCCAGACTAGAGCGCTCTTGGCGCCTGAAAGGGCTTTTTTTTCAAAGCCACCCTCTTGACCGCGAGTCCTTAACCGGGCTTCAGTGAAAGCAGGGGAACCCATATGGATTTCCGGCCTATTTTTCTGGTCATCGGCCTCTTGCTGGCGACGCTGGCGCTGATGATGCTGATCCCGACGGCGGTGGATTTCCTCGCCGACAACCCCGACTGGGAAGTTTTCGCCATTTCGTCCGGGGTAACGTTGTTCGTCGGCGTCGCCATGGCGTTGACGAGCCGCGCCGGGGCGATGAATCTGTCAATCCGTCAGGCTTTCCTAATGACGACGCTAAGCTGGCTGACGTTGACGTTTTTCGCCTCGCTGCCGTTCGTTTATACCCAATTGGGGCTCAGCTTCACCGACGCCTTTTTCGAGGCGATGTCGGGAATTACCACCACCGGGTCGACGGTGATCACCGGGCTCGACGGCCTGACCACGGGGATCTTGTTGTGGCGGGCGCTGCTGCAATGGCTGGGCGGCATCGGCATCATCGTCATGGCGATCGCCGTGCTGCCGATCCTGAAGGTCGGCGGCATGCAACTGTTTCGCATGGAAAGTTCCGATCAGTCGGAAAAGGCGCTGCCCCGTGCGGCCCAGGTCGCCAGCGCCATTGGCGTTATCTATCTTTTGCTGACGGTGGCCTGCGCCGGCGCCTATTGGCTAGCCGGGATGAACGGGTTCGAATCCTTCGCCCATGCCATGACCACCATCGCCACGGGCGGGTTCTCCACCTCCGACGGCTCGATCGGGCATTTCGACAGCGCCTGGATCGACATCATCGCCACCGTCTTCATGATCATCGGCGCCTTGCCGTTTCTGCTGTACCTGAGGACGTTGCAGGGCAATTTCAGGGCCATGTTCTCGGATTCACAGGTCCAGTGTTTCCTATCGACGGTGGCCTTGGCGGTGCTCATGGCGGCCGGCTGGCTGTGGCTCGAGAACGGACTCGGGCCTATTCTGGCGCTCAGGCTGGCGTCCTTCAACATCGTCTCCATCATCACCGGCACCGGCTATGCGACATCGGATTTCAGCCTGTGGGGAAGCTTCGCGCTGCCGATCTTCTTTTTCATCATGTTCATCGGCGGCTGCGCCGGGTCGACCACCTGCGGCATCAAGATCTTCCGCTTTCAGGTGCTTTACGCCGCCGCCCGTACCCAGGTCCATCACCTTTTGCAGCCGCACGGGGTTTTCATCCCCTATTACAACCGCCGCCCCATATCCGAGGAAGTCATCGTTTCGGTGCTGAGCTTCTTCTTCATGTGGTTCCTGTCGTTTTCGCTGCTGGCGCTGGCGCTGGGCCTGTTGGGGCTCGATTTCCTGACCGCCTTTTCGGCCGCCGCGACCGCCATCGCCAACGTCGGCCCGGCGCTGGGGCCCATCGTCGGGCCTTCGGGCACGTTCCAGGCCCTTTCCGACGAAGCCAAGTGGTTACTTTCGGGCGGTATGCTGCTGGGAAGGCTGGAGTTGTTTACGGTGATTGTGCTGTTCAGCCGCTCGTTCTGGCGCGGCTAATCCGGCCAGAAAGCGCGTATCCCCGCTACCATGGCGGCAAGGCTTTCGCCCTCCAGAACCGGACCTGACGTTAGGTCGGGAACGGCTGGCCAACCGGGATCGGGATAATCAACGCCCTCGAAATTCCTGGTCTCCGAATATCGGGGCAGGACATGGTAATGCACCTCCTTGTCGACCATCATCAGCATCAGGTAGTTGATCTTTTCAAAAGCCGAAAACGCCTTCAGGCCCTGCTCGATATCCCGGACAACCCGTTCGTGTTCACGGAAGGTTTCTCTGCTGACGGCGCCGAAGGACTGCGCGCGTTCCTTGCAAGCCATGACCAAGGCCCCCAGCGTCACCTGCTTGGGCCGGACCAAAACGACCCATTGGTCGTATTCGCGGACAAGGCTATCGGGGTGTCCGAAGGCCCTCATGGTGTCATTTGCTTGGGATGGGGATGACAACTTTACCTGATCCAGGCGCCCAGGTGGCGGCGGATGTTGTTTTCCATTTCGGCGTCGAAGTCCCTAACCAGGGCTTCGGTCAAATCGAACCATATCCGTTGGCGCTTGTTAATTGAGATGTCCTCGCGCAACGTCGAAAAACGCGTCGCGTGGGCCAAGGCGTGGCCCTTTTGGCGGCCGTCGGCGAAAATTTCAAGGGTCGCCTCGACGGCCAGGTCATAACGGTGTGATTGCTTTTTGGTAAACGCGGCCGTGAAGCCGGTTTTTTTCTTCAGCACCGATTCGACGGCGCTGGCCTTATGGATGACCATCCGCGCCGATCCCGACTTGCCCACGGCCTTGAGCCGGTCTGACGCCCATCGGCGAAGCGCCTTCAGGGGCGGCGTCGGAAACAGGTGTTCGACGTTGGGCGGCCTCAGGGGCGGGCGGTACTGGGAAACGACCTCGATGGTAGCGACGTTGAGCTTGATCGGCTTGAGATGGGCGAACGTCAACTCGGGCAGGCTTTGCTCCACCACCGGCGTCTCGCAGGCCGCCAATCCGAGCACCAACACAGGCAGGACGATTAGGGCGAAGGATCCAGGAAATCGGCTCATCGGACGATTCTACCCTAAACACCAGGCCAGGATGCCTTTTTGTGCGTGCAGCCGGTTTTCGGCTTCGTCCCAGACCACCGAATGGGGGCCGTCCATGACTTCGTCGGTGACTTCCTCGCCCCGGTGCGCTGGCAGGCAATGCATGAACAAAGCATCCGGCTTAGCCTTAGCCATCAGGTCCCCATCGACCTGAAAAGGTTGCAGCAATTTTCGCTTAGCGTCGGCGTCCTCGTCGCCCATGGACACCCCCATGGACACCCAGGTATCGGCGACCACAAGATCGGCCCCGGTAATGGCCTCTTCGGCAGTGTCGGCGATGGTGACGTCGGCGCCTTCGCCTTCGGCCCAGTTCTTCACCGCGTCTTCGGGCCTGAGGTCCTTAGGGCACGCGAGCCGCAACGTGAACCGGAACCGCCCGGCGGCGTGAATCCAGCTATTGGCGACGTTGTTACCGTCGCCGGACCAGGCCACCACCCGGCCTTCGATGGGGCCACGGTGTTCCTCGAACGTCATCACGTCGGCCATGATCTGACAGGGATGCGAGAAATCGGTCAGGCCGTTGATCACCGGCACCGTGGCGTGCGCCTCCAAATCGTCGAGCTTTTGGGGATCGTCGGTGCGGATCATGATGACGTCGGCATAACGCGACAGCACGCGGGCGGTATCGGCGATGGTTTCGCCGCGGCCGAGTTGGGATTCGCCCTCGCTCACCGCCACCACGTGGCCACCCAGTTGCTGCATGGCGACCTGAAACGACACCCGGGTCCGGGTCGAGGGCTTTTCGAAAATCATCACCAGCGTCTTGCTAGCGAAAAGATCGTCGGCCTTGCCTTCGGCATGGGCCTTTTTAAGGGTTCCGGCGAGATCGAGGATTTCCCTCAACGTCGCCGTCGACAGCCGGTGAAGGTCGAGAAAATGCCGGGTAAAATTATCGTTCATCGTTTTTGTCCCTATCGGGCTTTCAGCCCGCCGCGCCCCTTGTCTCACCCCTTGCCGCCAGCTCGGCGCAGGCTTTTTCCATGATCGTCAGCGCCTCGTCGACGTGGGAATCCTCGATGATCAGCGGCGGCACCAGCCGCACCACGTTGTTTCCCGCCGCCACCGTCAACAACCCACCCTCGGTAAACTTCCCGACCACGGTGGCATTTTCGGGTACGCATTTGAGCCCCACCATCAGCCCGGCACCGGTGAACTCCTCGAAGACCTTGGGGTTGCCGGCGACCAATTCCTCCAGCCGTGTCCACAGCTTCCGCGCCATGGCATCGACCCGGTCCAAAAACCCGTCAGCCAGGACCACGTCCAGGACCGCGTTGGCGACCGCCATCGCCAACGGGTTGCCGCCGAAGGTGGAGCCATGGCTGCCGGAGGTCAACGCCGCCGCCGGGGCTTCCTTGGCCAGGCACGCGCCGATCGGGAAGCCGCCGGCCAGCGCCTTGGCGGCGGCCAGCACGTCGGGCTCGATCCCGGCCCATTCGTGGGCGAACAGCTTCGCCGTCCGGCCGATGCCGCATTGCACCTCGTCGAAAATCAACAGCACCCCGAACTCGTCGGCGATTTCGCGCAGCCCCTTTAAATAGTCCAGCGACATAGGCCGGATGCCCCCTTCGCCCTGGACCGGTTCGACCAGGATGGCGGCGGTCTCGGGTCCGATGGCGGCACGCATTTCGTTGAGATTGCCGAAGGCGACCTGATCGAAGCCATCGACCACGGGGCCGAAACCGGCCAGGTGCTTTTCCTGGCCGCCGGCGGCGATGGTCGCCAGCGTGCGGCCATGGAAGGCGCCCTCACAGGTGACCACCCGGTAGCGTTCGGGATGGCCTTGGGCATCATGGTATTTGCGCGCCACCTTGATCGACGTTTCCACCGCCTCGGCGCCGGAATTGTTGAAAAATACGCTATCGGCGAAGCTCGCCTCGACCAGCCGCTCGGCCAGGCGCGTCTGTTCCGGAATCTGATAAAGGTTCGAGCAATGCCAGAGCCTTCCTGCCTGCCCGCTCAGCGCTTTGATAAGATGCGGATGGCAATGGCCCAATCCGGTCACCGCGATGCCACCGCCGAAATCGAGGTAGCGCTTGCCGTCAGTAGCATAGAGGTACACCCCCTCGCCCTTGTCGAAAGCAAGGTCGGCCCGGGCATAAGTAGGCATGACGGGCGATATCATCGGAACTGCTCTACGGCATAAACGGCGGCGGTGAAAACGGCTTCCCGCCAGGGAAAGCGGCCCAGTATCTTGATCGGCATGGAGGGTGTCAATGTGTCTTGGGATTAGGCCTTCAACTTGTACCCGGTCGCGAACATCCAGGTCGAAAGCGTCCAAAGCCCGGCGTTGACCGCCGCCATGACCAACAGGCCCAGCGTCAGTGAGCCGTCGGCGTGGCCGATGAAGCCGTAGCGCAACCCGTCGATCATATAGAAGAACGGGTTGAAATGGGCGGCGATCTGGATCGCCTCGGGCAGCCGCTGGATGGAATAGAAGGTGCCGGACAGGAACGACAGCGGCGTGACGACGAAGTTGGTGACCGCCGCGATGTGGTCGAACTTTTCCGACCAGATGCCGCCGATGGTCCCCAGCAGCGACAACATCACCGACGCCATGACGGCGTGATAAACGATGAAACCCGGGTGCTGGACCTCGAGGGTGAGGAAAGGAGTCATGCAAACGCCGACGACGATGCCGACGGCAACGCCCCGGGTAGCGCCGCCCATGGCGAAGCCGAAGGTCAGCTCATGGGCGGTGAACGGCGGCATCAGGGAATCGATGATGTTGCCCTGGATCTTCGAGATCATGATCGACGACGAGGTGTTGGCGAAGGCGTTCTGGGCGATGGCCATGACGATCAGCCCCGGGGCCAGGAATTCCATGAACGCCACCCCGGCGACGACCCGGGTACTGCCGCCCAGCGCCAGCGAGAAGATGGCCAAAAACATCAGCGTCGTCACCACCGGCGCCACCAGGGTCTGGGTATAGACCTTCATGAAGCGCCGGACCTCGCGCATATAGAGTGTCCCCAGCCCGATCCAGTTGACGGCGCCCATGGGTGTTATTTTCGGGGGTTCGTTCATGCTTGGATATATACGCCCGACGCGTGACAATATCCAACCATGACGACGGAGAATTCAAAACAACCCCGTAAACACGCGCCCAGGAAGGCAACGCCGAAATACCTGGAAAACGCGGCGCTCTATTACCTGTCGCGTTATTCCACGTCGACCGAAAACCTTAGGCGCGTGATGATGCGCAAGGTCATGCGCTCGGCCAAGCACCACGGCACCGACGTGGAAGACGGTGCCGCCCTCATCGAGGCCATAATCGGGCGGGTTCTAGGCTCCGGCCTGCTTGATGACTGGGCTTATGCCAGAACCAGGGCCGACAGCCTGCACCGGCGCGGCAATTCGGCGCGCGTGATAAGGAACAAGCTCAAACAAAAGGGTGTCGATGATAACGTCATCGCCGCCGCCCTCGACGCACGTGGCGAAGACACGGAAGACGGCGAAGACCCGGAACTGACCGCCGCAGTGACCCTGGCCAAACGGCGCCGGCTGGGACCGTTCGCCGTCAAGCCCCCGAACGGCGAACAGCGCGAAAAACACCTGGCGGCGCTGGCCCGGGCCGGATTTTCCTATGACGTGGCGCAGCGGGTGATCGACGGAAAGGACATCGACGGCATTTGATTTATACTAAGGATCAATGATAAAGGCCCATGCAACGGGAGGAACGCAACCCATGACCACCATCTATCACAATCCCCGATGCTCGAAATCGCGCCAAACCCTGGCCTTGCTGCGGGAACGCGGCATCGAGCCGGAGATCATCGAATACCTGGTGACGCCGCCGAGCGCCAAAAGGTTGAAGGACTTGCTGGCGATGATGGGAAAATCCCCGCGCGACATCATGCGCAAGAAGGAAACCACCGAGGCGGGGCTCGACGATCCAGCCCTGGACGACGACGCCTTGATCGCCGGCATGGTCGCCAACCCCATCGTCATCGAGCGCCCGATCGTCGTCAACGGCGACAAGGCGGCGCTGGGGCGGCCCCCGGAAAGCGTCGCCGATATTCTTTAGATAACCGGAATAGACGCCGGGGTTGAAGTTCCCTGGGCAAAAATTCACTATATCGGCCGTAGACCCGTAAGATGCCGGCTCAATGGCGTATCCGGGAGCCCGAAGCGCGTAGAATGCGCCGTGAAATCGAGGGCATCGAGAAAGCCGTAGCGGCTAGATGAAAGCGGAGCCCAGGAAACCCTAGAACCGATACCCGTACCGCACACCGATATTTTCCAGGCCCTCGTTGGTATCGCAGGCCTTGGCGTTGGAGATGTGGTCCAAAAGCAGGTCGATGGAGTGGTTCTTGTCGAACCGCCAGCCGACGTTGATGCCCAACCGAAACAACGGGTTGCAGCCGAGCTCCTTGCGGTCCAACGGGGCCGAGTTTTTGTCGGTTTCGCCGTCGTGATAGGCGCCGCCCATACTCCAGCCGACGAAAAACTTCTTCCACACCTCCCATTCCCACACAACCCCGAGCCACACCGAGTTGGTATTGCTCGAGGTGTTGATGTCGGCGCCGATATGGGGATAGGGCGCGCCAATGTATTTAAGGACATCCGGCGAAACGAAGCGCAGTTCGACGTGGGCGGTGATGCCGTCCTCCTTGTTGGAACTGAACGGGCCCTGGTCTTGGGCCAGGACGCCGATCTTGATTTCGGATAGTAACCCATCTGATTTACGCTTTTCGTTTTTGGCCACGGCGACGGGGCCTTTTTTTAGCTTGCGCGCCGGTTTGGGCGGCGTGCCAGGGGACATAACAGGCGGAGCGCCGGGGGACGTATCGGAGGGCGCCAGTTGCGATCGCGGCTTCGGCCGGGTGGAGGGCCGGGGAGCGGGGCGTGGCTCCTGGACGGGAACGCCCGAGGTTCCTGGGTCGAGGCGTAATTGCGGCGCCAAGAGAAGGGCCGGCGTTCCTGGCGGCAGCGCACTGGTGGACGAACCAGTGGCGGCCCCAGGGGACATCGGCGGCGTGGCGACGGTCGCCGGGTTCCAGCGGGTGCCGTACTGGCCGGCCAGGGGGTGCGGCTCGGACAGCAACCGGTCCATGTCGTAGATCGAGTTGATGCTGGCCGCATGGGCGCTCACCGACGCCAAGGCGCCGAGCATGGCAACGACAAAGCCATGGGTCATGGCTCGATTCAAAGGCCTATCCCCCAGGAAAACCTTGTTTTCGCTTCCCCCCTTTCGGGGGAAACGGGGCCGAACCGGCTAGGATGTTCAAGGATTCTAATTATTATTCGGATTCGCCCAAGGGGCCCTTTTAGTTCCCTTGGGGCGTATTGTCCAGTCAACCCATTGATTTTGTTTTTTTCTTAACGGCAGCGGTTTATTGTTTCGCTTGTCTGATCCACTATTTGAGCTTGATTTCCGGCCAGGCGTTGACCCCCAACCCCGGCGTAGGCAACATTGCCGGGTGTGACGGCAGACAGGCGGGTTTCAAAGCCTGGAAAAAGGGTACGAAAAACCCTTTGGGGACCCCGATTTGAAGAAAACGAAAAAAACCTTCAACGACGGCGACGTGATCTTCCGCGAAGGCGGGCCGAGCGACGTGGCGTATGAAATCGTTTTCGGGACCGTCGAAATCGCCAAAATGGGTAACGACGGCAACGTTATCCTGGCCACCCTCGGCGCCGGCGAGATATTCGGCGAGATGGGGGTCCTCGACCAGGGAGAGCGCAACGCCACCGCCAAGGCCATCGGCCCGGTCACCGTCAATGCCATCGACCGCAAGGATTTTCTCGCCGGCGTTGAGGGCAACCCGGACACCGCGCTCGACGTCATCGGCAATCTGGCCGACAAGCTGCGCGGGGCCGACGACAAATTGGTCCACGAGGCCGGAACTCCACCCGGCGACGACACCAAACCGCAATACCTGATGCCCCGGGAATCGGCAGGCGCGGCCCCCGCCCTGACCGCCGGGGCTGGTTTTTGGACGCGGTTGTTGGGGCTGGCGGCACTGTCGGGGACTGAGCGGATCAAGGTCCGGGTGGCACCGTTTTCAGGCGAGGGTGGCGACCAACACGCAAAGCACGTCGTTCGGGCGCTGGAACGCAGAAAGGGAATCAGGGTCAAAGGGCTAAAGAAGCCCCTCAAGGTCCAACTCGGCGACCCGGCCAAGGCCGTTCTCGCCGCCGCCCGCCGGGTGCTGGCGGATTCCCAATCCGACATGTTGATCTGGGGCGACGTGCCGCCACCGGGATTGACCCTGCACCTGAAGTTCATCTCCTTCGCCACCTGGAACGTAGACCCCCCCGGCAGTTTCGTCTTCGGAACGGTGCTTCCCCTGCCGGTGGGTTTCGCCGACCCGTTCGCCGATTTCCTGTATGCCGTTTCCCTGGCGGCGGCGGTGCCCAAGTCCGGGGCCAAGGCGGCGGCCCTGGCCCGCGAGCTGCCGCTGGCCCTCGACGGCGCCGGGGCGGCACTGGACGGCGTGCCCGGCGACATGACCCGCCGCGAGCGGGGGTTGGTCCGCACTTGCTACGCCAATGCCCTGACGACGGTCGCCATCCAGCGCGGCGAGGTGAGCCTCTATCGCCGGGCGGTGGAAACCTACAAGGAATGCCTGGCCGTCCTGACCGAAGAGGAAGCCCCGCTTGAATGGGCCCTGATCCAGAAGAACCTGGGCTCCATCCTGCAGTCCATCGCCGAACGATCCGGCGACAACGAGGTCCTCGGCGAGGCCGCCGACGCCTTCCGCGCCGCCTTGAAGGTGCTGACCCGTAACGACGACCCCATGGATTGGGCGGCGGTGCAGAACCGCCTTGGCGAGGCGCTGTTCCGGCTCGACTTCGAAAGCGGCGATATCGACATGTTGAAACACGCGCTCGGCGCGTATCAGTCGGCGATGCAGGTCTATACCCGCGCCGACACCCCGATGCGCTGGGCCGAGGTGATGAACAATTTCGCCCAGGTCACACAGGTCCTGGGCGAGGAATTGAAAAACGCCGAAGCCTTAGAGAAGGCCGCCGACGCCTGCCACTCGGCCTTGGAGGTGCGCACGAAATCGAAAACCCCGGTGTTGTGGGCGGCGACCCAGAACAACCTGGGCTCGGCCCTGTTCCTGCTCGGAAAGATGACCAAGAATGCCGACCGCCTTCGCGGCGCGGCGGAGGCCTTCGACCTGGCCAGCGGTGTTTACAGGGCCCGGGGGATGAATAAAATGGCTGCCATCACCGAGAAGAACCTCGGCCGCGTAATCGAGTTGCTGGACCAAACGCAGCCCAAGGGCGTTCCCAGGATGCGCTGGGAAAGCGGCGGCCCCGGAGACGATAGCTAGATGATAACTAGGACCGTGGCAGCTAGCAAAGGAAACGATCAAGATGAGCAAAAGCAAGAACTTAGGAACCCGGCATCACCTGGCGTCAGCCGGATGGCCGCCCGGTTTCGTGCGAGGAAAAGCTGGCGATGCTAAACGAAAACCTGGATGAAATCCCCGAATACTGCCAGGAAGCCCTCGAGGACGCGTTGCTGATGGGCTGCGACGAAAGACAGGTCCGCGAGGTTTTCGAATCCATCGTCAAGGCCTTTCAAAACCCCTATGGCGGCATGAAAAACTGACCCCCCGTCCTATACCCCAAGTTGAGGAATCCGATCAAAAAAGTTGTTCAAGGGTGCTGTTGCAGGACCTAACGGGGACCACTATATTCCCGCCGTCGTCCATAAATCGGCCACATTTGGGCCTATATTTTAGCCTCGTTTTTGGCCTCGCTTATCGACCGTGCCGGGGCAATTAGAAAAAGGGAACCTGGGAACGCCATGATGACGGAGAAAATCGCCCTCAAGGGCTTGACCAAGAGGTTCGGGCCGCTTCTCGCCGTCGACGATATTTCCATGTCCATCGCCAGCGGCGAAGTCCTGGGCTTTCTGGGTCCCAACGGGGCCGGCAAATCGACGACCATGCGGATGCTGACCGGGTTCATCGAGCCGACGTTGGGAACGGCGGAAATCTGCGGCTTCGACGTCACCCGCCATCCGGTCGAGGTCAAGCGCCGCATCGGTTACCTGCCCGAAGGCGCGCCCTCCTACGGCGACATGACGGCGGAATCATACCTGGGTTTCATCGCCGAGGTACGTGGCTTCGACGGGCTGGAAAAACGCCGCCGCATCGACGACGTCGTCGACAAGGTCGATCTGGGGGAAGTCCTCCGCCAGCCCATCGAAACCCTGTCGAAGGGGTTCAAGCGCCGCGTCGGGCTGGCCCAGGCGATGATCCACGACCCGGAAATCCTGATCATGGACGAGCCGACCGACGGCCTCGACCCCAACCAGAAACACCAGGTCCGCGACCTAATCCGCGAAATGTCGGCCGACAAGGCGATCATCATCTCCACCCATATCCTCGAAGAGGTGGAGACCGTCTGTTCGCGCGCCGTGATCATCGCCAACGGGAGGTTGTTGGTCGACGGCACGCCCGAGGATTTGTTGGCCCGCTCGCCGTATCACAACGCCGTGGTCCTGACCGTCGACGCGGCCCAGGAAGATGCCGTCAGAAAGGCACTGAAAGGCCTGGAAGCGGTCAAGGGCATCAAGAAAACCAAGGCCGAAAACGATACCGTCCAATTGCGCATCCGGCCTAGGAAATCCAGCCTGATCGCCATCGAGGTGGCCGACGTGATCCGGGCCCGGAAAATTCCCGTCCATGGGATGTTCGTCAATCGGGCCGGGCTCGACGAAGTGTTCCGCAAGATCACCGTTGACGACAAACCCCGGGGGGAAGGCGATGCATAACATCTGGATCATCGCCAAGCGCGAGATCATCGGCTACTTCATTACCCCGCTGGCCTATATCTTCATCGTCATTTTCCTCGCCCTGATCGGCGCCTTCCCTTTTTACATCGGCCGCTTTTTCACCAACGGCCAGGCCAGCCTGGAATCTTTTTTCGCCTATCACCCGTGGCTTTACCTAATTCTGGTCCCCGCCGTCGCCATGCGGCTGTGGGCCGAGGAGCGCAAGACAGGGTCCATCGAAATCCTGATGACGTTGCCCGTTTCGACCACCGAGGCGGTGCTCGGCAAATTCCTGGCGGCGTGGGGATTTATCGGTATCGCGTTGTCGCTGACGTTCCCCATGTGGATCACCGTCAATGTCTTGGGCGACCCCGACAACGGGGTCATCCTGGCCGGTTACCTCGGCAGTTTCCTGATGGCCGGCGCGTTTCTGGCCATCGGATCGTGCATATCGGCGCTGACCAAGAACCAGGTGATCGCCTTCATCGTCGCCGCCACCGTGTGTTTCCTGTTCACCATGAGCGGCCTGGAACTAGTGTTGAACTTCTTCCAGGCCTGGGCGCCAGAACTGCTGGTCCGGACCGTCGCCTCGATGAGCTTCCTCACCCATTTCACCGCCATCATGAAAGGGGTCATCGAGCTCAGGGACCTGGTTTTCTTTGCTTCGCTAATTGCGTTCTGGCTGTTCGTCAACATCGTCGTCATCGACCTCAAGAAGGCGTCGTGAGGGTGCAACCATGAAGTGGCTCGAATCCATTGAAAGGTCCAAACTGGGGGCCGCCGGCTTGGTCCTCGCGGTGGTGTTGTTTTTCTCCTTCAACATCTTTTCCAACGTGACCTTCCAGGACTCGCGCCTGGACCTGACGGAGGGCAAGCTGTTCACCCTGTCCCAAGAGACGCTGAAAGTGCTGGCCGACATCGACGAGCCGATCGTGATCCGGCTTTTCTACACCAAGCTTCTGGGCCAACGCTCGCCGCGTCACGCGACCTATTTCGAGCGCGTGCGCGAATTGCTGGAACGCTACGCCGATCTGTCCCAGGGCAAGGTGACGCTGGAGGTCATCAAACCCGAGCCGTTCTCCGATTCCGAGGATCGGGCCGTCGCCGCCGGGCTACAGGGGATTCCGCTGAACGAATCAGGCGACCTCGGTTATTTCGGACTGGCCGGCGCCAACAGCACCGACGACCGGGCGTCGATCCCGTTTTTCACCACCGAACGGGAAACCTTCCTCGAATACGACCTGACCCGGATCGTCCATACCCTGGCCAACCCGGAACGGACCGTCGTCGGGTTGATGAGCCCGCTGCCCATGGACGGCGGCGCGACCCGGCCGCCATTCAACGCTGGGCCCCGGTGGGCGGTACTGGACCAGATCAGCGAGTTTTTCGAGGTCCGGACCCTGCCCATGGAACTGCGCCAGATTCCGGAAGACATCGACATCCTGATGCTGGCCCACCCCAAGGGAATGAACGACTTCACCCGCTACGCCATCGACCAGTTCGTGCTCGGCGGCGGCCGGGCCCTGATCTTCGTCGACGCTAACGCCGAGGTTGACGTACCCGCCGACGGTCGGATGCGGAGCCTGCCCCGCTCTGAGTTCAACAAAAACCTAAATGCCTGGGGCCTCAATCTCGCCGACAACAAGGTCGCCGGTGACCTGGACACGGCTAGGCGCGTCAACGTCCGGGTCGGAGGCAAGATGAACGTCGTCGATTACGTCGTCTGGCTGGCGCTTGGAAAGAACAATTTCGACGCCCGCGACGCGGTCATCGGCGATATCTTGACCCTCAACGTCGCCTCGGCCGGCATCCTGGAAAAGACCGACGCCCCGGGGGCCGAAATCCAGCCGCTGATCACCACCGGCGCAAGCGCCATGAGCATCGACGCCGAAAAGGTGATGATGCAGCCCGACCCGGTGGCGCTGTTCCGGGACTTCGAGTCCGGGAAAAAGCCGCTGATGCTGGCCGCCCGGGTCAGGGGCAAGGTGAAGACGGCGTTCCCCGACGGCCCGCCCCCCGGCGGCACGCCCAAGAACGAGAACGCCAAGGCCAGCGGCACGCCGCCCAAGCACCTGAACGAATCCTCAGGACCCGTCAACCTGATCGTCGTCGCCGACGTCGACATGCTGCACGAGCGGTTCTGGTCGGAAATCCGCAACCTCATGGGACAGCGGATTTTCGTACCGTTCGCCAACAACGCCGATTTCGTTGTCAATGCGCTGGACAACCTCGGTGGCAGCGACGCCTTGATCGGGCTGCGCGGGCGCACGGAATCGACGCGCCCCTTCCACCTGGTGCAGGAAATCCGCCAGGCAGCGGAACGCAAATACCGGGACAAGGAAAAAAGCCTGCAGGCGAAGCTCGAAGACGTGCACTCGAAGCTGGAAAATCTGCAACGCCGCCGGGGCACCGAAGGCGACATGGTGCTCAACCCCGACGACAAGGCCGCCATCGAAGATTTTCGCATCCAGATGATCGTCGTCCGCAAGGGCCTTCGAGGCGTGCAAAGGGAGTTGCGCCGGGAAATCGATCAACTGGACGCGATGTTGAAATTCTTCAACATCGCCTTCATTCCGCTGTTGTTGGGGGCCGCCACCATTGTCTTCGCCCTGTTCCGCCGGACCCATCGCAAGGTCCGAGTGGTCACCGAATGACCGGCAACTGAAAAAAGGATCAACGCCTGTGTCGCCGAAAGCCTTTGCCGCCCTATTCATCATCACCGCCGTCACCCTGGTCGCGGCCGGGTTCATGACCGCCCAGGACCGTGGCTTCCGAGCCGCCGAAGGGGTAGACGAAAAGGTATTCCCAAGGCTGCTGGACCGGGTCAACGACACCGCCTCCCTCGTCATCGACCACGCCCGGGGCCGGATCACCCTTCGCCGCGGCGCCAACGGATGGACGATGAAGGAAAAACTGGATTACCCGGCCCGCGTAGTGATGCTCAAACGCGCGATCCTCGGTCTGGCGCAACTTAAGCTGGCCGAACCGAAGACTAAGGCGCCGGAAAAATTATCCAAGCTGGAACTCCGTGACCCCGGGAGCGCAGGGGCAAAATCCCGCCTGGTGACGCTTTTCGACAAAGACGGCGCTTTGCTGGCCGAGATCATCGTCGGCAAGCGCCGGCGCACCCTGCCAGGGTCGGTGGCCGGCGGCGTCTATATCCGCCGCCCCGGCGAAAACCAGACCTGGCTGGCCTCGGGCGGCGCCGAGATTGCCGACGAATGGCTGAACTGGCTGGAACGCAAGATTGTCGACGTCGACACCGCCCGAGTGAAGCGCGTCGTCATCCGCCATCCTGACGGCCAGACGCTGTCGGTCTCGAAGGCGACGGCGGAAACCAAGGATTTCGCCATCGACAACATGCCCGGGGGTAAGAAGCTGATCATAGAGTCGGGGCCGAACACCGTCGGCGCGTCGCTGAGCTCTCTGCAGCTCGACGATATTGAGAAGGCATCACCCCCCCTCGACCCCAAAGCGACGGTGAGCACCGAGGTCACCACCTTCGACGGACTTTCCGTCAAGGTGCTGTCGGCGAAACGGGACGGGAATTTCTGGCTCCGGCTCGAAGCCTCCGGAGAAGGCGAGGCGGCCAAGGAGGCGGACGAAATCATCGCCCGGACGGGCGGCTGGACGTACAAGATTTCCCCTTACGCGGCATCCAACATCGCCAAGCGCCTGGAAAACTTGGTCGAGGACGCGAAGCCCAAGTCCTGAGGCCCAAGCAGGCCCTAATTTGTCCGCCCCCACCACCCATTCTTGTCCGCCCCCGATGAAGGTGGGATACTCGGCCCTCTTTCGCCCCATGTTTTTTCCTCGCCGGGACCTATAGACCTTGAACGCGCAAAAGCTCCGCTTCCTGTTCCTGAACGTCGGCCATTTCGCCGACCATCTGTTCATGCTTATCTTCGCCAAGGCCGCGTTCAGCGCCGGCCTCGCCTTCGGGTTAGCGAAGGACGGGGCCTACGCCGAGATGATCCCCTATGGTGTGCCGTCGCTGATCCTGTTCGGAGCCGGCGCGCCCCTCGCCGCGCACCTGGCCGATAAATGGAACCGTAACGCCATGATCGCCGTTTTCTTCATCGGTATCGGCCTGGCCTCCATTGCCACCAGCTTCGCCACCTCGCCGTTGCAGATCGGCATCGGCCTAGCCGCCCTCGGGGTTTTCGCCTCCATCTATCACCCGGTCGGCATCGCCATGGTCGTCCAGGGCGGTGGCAACGTCGGCTGGCGGCTCGGGGCCAACGGGGTGTGGGGCAACTTAGGCGTGGCGGCGGCCCCCCTGATCACCGGCTTCGTCCTCGCCGATTACGACTGGCGGCTGGCCTTCGCCATGCCGGGAATTGTGTCGATCCTGATCGGCCTAAGTTATATCGGTTTCGTGCGCTCGGGCCGGGTCCGGCCACCGCAAGCGACGGCCCGGGAAAAGGCCCAGGTCGGCTTCGCCCCCGGCTGGAAACGGGCACTTTTGGCGTTGGCGATGGTGGTGGCGGCGGGCGGCTTCGTTTTCGGCTCCATGACCTTCGTTATCCCGCGCATGTTCGAGGTCTCCATGCCTGGCGTCAGCGTCGATATCGCCGTGACCGGCACCTTGGCGGCCCTGGTATATGCCGTTGCGGCCTGGGCGCAACTTGCTGTCGGCCGCATCATCGATCGGCGCCGGATCAAGCCGGTGCTGTTGTTCGTTGCCGCCGGCCAACCGGTGATGATCGGCCTGATGGCGACGCAGAGCGATTATGGTCTTCTAGCCGCGTCCTTGCTGGCCATGGCCTTCGTCTTCGGTCAGATCCCGATCACCGACGCGGTGTTGACGCGTTATGTGCCGGACGAATGGCGAGCGAAGGCGCTGTCGATCAAGTTCATGCTTAATCTGGTGATCGGCGCGCTGGCGCTGCTGGTGGCCCAGGCCATCCTCGCCGCCGGCGGCGGCTTCGAGACGGTGATGGTGGTCTTGGCGGCGGCGGCAGTGTTCATCGTCATCGCCGCCCTCATGCTCCCGGCTAGCACCGGCGCGGAAATGGCACCTGACCCGGCGGCGGTGGAATAGGGACCGGGACGGGGAACCGGAATTTTAGGCTTTTTGAAGGAAATGGCGCGCCCGGGAGGACTCGAACCCCCAACCTCCTGATCCGTAGTCAGACGCTCTATCCAATTGAGCTACGGGCGCGAAAACCCTGGCGAATCGGGCAACGGACCTGGTGCAAAAGCCCGCCTCGAAGGGGGGCGACACTACTCCACGGCCCGGCGCAAGGCAAGAACCCCCCAACCCCCCGATGAGGTCGAATTATTCCTTGAAAAATAGTAACTTGTCGTAGGATTCGCCATTGAGTAAGATCGCCAATAATCATAAACGGGGAAGGGGGACTTCCATTATGCCCCGAATTAGTTATTGTAAATCCATGGGCTATTCCCTTAAGAATCAAATAAGAATCAAAGGCGAAACGTGTGATGACCTCTAGTGGTGTTCAATATCTACTGGCGGCAGCGGTGGTGGTGTTGTTGCCCGCCTGCGCTTTCACCGAAGATACCCTTTGGCCAACGCTCACGGGCGAAAGTCCCAAGGGCACCAACAAGCAAGCCGCCGCTGCCCCGCAAGACGCCGCTGCCCCGCAAGACGCGGCGGCTTCGGGCCAGGTCGGCGGGCAGTCGGTCATCGTCGTCCAGACCCCGCCGCCCCTCGGCAGCACCAATTTCCAGCCTACCGGCGTCACCCCTGGCCAATCCACGGGCACCTTCGTCGGCCAGAAGGTCGGCGAACTGCGTAGCGAGTTGAAGCGCCTGCAGGGGTCGGTCTCCCAGCACAACGGCCAGCTCCAGGAGCTGCGCGGCAAGATCGTCGCCAATTCGCAGCGCTACCACGGCACCATCGCCGCGGTGAACGCGCGCCTTCAGGTCGGCACCACGCCGGGCAACCCGATCCTGGTGCAGCAGTTCAACAGCGCTCAGGGCGACCTCGACCGGATCGCCACCGACATCACCGAAATGAACGCCTTGGCCGCCCGGGTCAGCAACAATTCGACCATGTCGTCGTTCCTGTTGGAATCAGCCAAGGCCTCGTTCGCCGTATCCGGCGCCGTCGACGAGGACCACCGGCAACTGGCGATCCTCGAGGACGAGGTCAGCCGCACCGATGTCCTGGTCGCCCGGCTCTTGAAAGAGGTGTCCGAGGACGTGCGCCGCCAGACCAACTATGTGGCCACCGAACGGGCGAACCTGAACACCGTCTCGGCCGCCATCCGCACCGGCGAGATTTTCGGCGGCAGCCTGGTCCACAAGGCGCTGGCTTTGGCCTCCGCCGGCCAGAATGACATCCTAGCCGCGCGGCCAGCCGACACGACGGGCAAGCGTCCGCTGGTGGTGATCCGCTTCGACCGCGCCAAGGTGCCCTATCAACAGGCCCTTTACCACGCCGTCAGCCGCGTCATTGAACGCCGCCCCGACGCGGTCTTCGACCTCGTCGCCGTGGCCCCGACCTCGGGCGGTACCGCCCGTGTCGCCTTGAACGCCAACAAGGCGCGGCGCCACGCCGAGGATGTGCTGCGCGCGCTGATCGAAATGGGCCTGCCGCCGGCGCGGGTCGCGGTGTCGGCGAAAACCATGGCGAGCGCCAAGACCAACGAGGTCCACGTCTATCTGCGCTGATTTCGATTATTTAATTTCAGTTTCTTCAACCAGCGTCCTCCCGGCTTCCCCTTTGGGGCGTCGGTTTCGTTTCGGCCCCCCTGACGACTTACCGCCTCGACGCTGGCATTGAACCGGCCGGGGCGGCGTTTCATACTCAAGACATGATCCGCATCGCCGCCATCCTTGCCGTCTTGGCCTCGCTCATCCTGGTATCGCCTGCCGCCGCCCAGGCGCGCCTCGACCTGGTGCGGCTGCCGGCGGGGTTCAAGATCGAACTGTACGTCCGGGTGCCGGGCGCACGCTCCATGGCGGTGGCCGATTCCCTCGGCGTCATTTTCGTCGGCACGCGGAGCAACAGCGTCTACGCCGTCATCGACGGCGACCGCGACGGCCGGGCTGAACGGGTCGACCGCGTGCTCGAGGGCCTGAAGGTCGCCAACGGCATCGACTGGAAGGACGGTTGGCTCTACGTCGCCGAGCAGCACCGGGTGGTGCGCTTCGCCGCCCCAGACCTCAAGACCCTGGCCCGGGCGGAGCCGGAAATCCTGTTCGAGGGCCTGCCCGACAACCCGTGGCACGGCTTGCGCTATGCCCGTTTTGGGCCCGACGGCAAGTTCTATATCGCCGTCGGTTCGCCTTGCAACGTCTGCCGGGTCAAGGGCCTGGAAGGCACCATCATTCGCATGGTTCGGCAAGGGGGAAAGCCGGAAATCTTCGCCTCAGGCGTACGCAATTCCGTCGGCTTCGACTTCCAGCTCGGGACCGGCGAGCTTTACTTCACCGACAACGGCGCCGACATGATGGGCGACGACAGCCCGCCCGATGAGCTCAACCACGCGCCCCGCAAGGGGTTGTGGTTCGGGTTTCCCTATTACGGCGGCGGCGACGACCGGACGCCCGACTTCCAGGGCCGCGAAGTCCCCCGCCCCGCCATTTTCCCGGTCGTCGATTTCAACGCCCACGTGGCGTCCTTGGGCATCAGCTTCTATCGCGGCGCCATGTTCCCGCCTGCCTATAAGGGCGATGCCTTCGTCGCCGAACACGGATCCTGGAATCGCACCATTCCCGACGGCTACCGGGTCATGCGCGTCCGCTTCGACAAGAGAACGAAGAAGGCCCTGGGCAAGGAAATTTTCGCCGACGGCTGGCTGCAAGAGGGCGAATCCTGGGGACGGCCGGTGGACGTCAAGGAACTCGGCGACGGGTCGCTTTTAATTTCCGACGACCGGCTCGGCGCCCTTTACCGGATCACCTATTCGGGGCCATAGGCCCTGACGCGGGTCAAACCGCCGCCGACATTTGTCGCCAACCAATCACCCTCACAGGAAGTCCTTTATATAGTTCGACACCTCCGGTGTCCGTAGGTAGCCGTATGACTTGTGGTGGTTTCGATCGCCTTCGGCGTTTTTTGGATAGTCATTTAGGACGAGGTCGTCCTCGACGCGAATTTTGCTTTTGATTTCGCCGTAGTCGTCCCTTAGATGGACGTCGAACGCCACCGGGTCCTTGCGGTCGACATAGTTGACCCAACGTTCGGTGACCACGCTCGGTGTCCGCACAGAATTTTTTTTCAGGAAATCGACCGCCACACCGCCGAAATTCAAACCCCCCACAATTACATCGTCGAGGAAGCGGTCTTTATACTGCTTTAGCGCGCCGTTCTTTGCTTCTTTATAGGGCTCGTCGTTGTAGAGCTTGTCGAAGTTAAACGCCTTATCTTCGTGCTGGGGATTCTTGTAGAGAAAATCGGCCCAATAGACCATTTCGAAATCGAACACCGGGTTATCGATACTTCAGTTCTTTTTCAACCCCTCAAGGATGGACTTCTTCCACCAATCCTCCAAAGTCTTCTTGTTCGGCTTGTTGGCCAAGCCGTGAATGCCGATGATGATATCTGGTATGACTACCTTCCCTGTATGGTATGCCTTTTTAAACGCCCTATAGTAGCGTTAACGACGGTCGGTTTTTTATGCCTAAAAAAGGTATTCGCGTTCTAGACCGCGACGTTGTCGATCAGCCGCGCCTTGCCCAGCCAGGCTGCGGCCAGCACCCGGGCCGAGCGGGAGGCACCGGCGGCCGGGGCCAGGGTTTCGGCGTCACGAACGGTGAAGTAGTCGATCTTGTCGAACCCGACCCTCTTAAGCTGGTCCAGGCCCCAGGCCGCCTGCTCCTCGGTATCGACGCCGCGGCCGACGTTTTCGGCAACCTGTGACAGGATGCCGAACAGGGCCGGCGCGATCCGGCGCTCGTCGCTTGTCAGATTGGCGTTCCGGGACGCCAATGCCAGGCCGTCGTCGTCGCGCACCGTCGGCGCCGCCTCGATGACGACCGGGATGTCCAGGTCCCGGGTCAAGCGCCTGATGACCAACAGTTGCTGGTAGTCCTTTTCTCCGAACACGGCGAAGTCAGGCAGCGCCTGCACCAATAGCTTGGTCACCACCGTGGCGACACCGGTAAAGAAGCCGGGCCGGAATTCACCCTCGAGGATATCGCCCAGTCCCTCGACAGTGACCTTGGTGACGTGGCCGGGGGGATAGATCTCTTCCGCATCGGGTCGGAACAACAGGTCGCAGCCCTCGTTTTCCAGCTTTTCGGCGTCATCGTCGGTGTCGCGGGGATATTCGGCAAAATCCTCGCCTTCGCCGAACTGGGCCGGGTTGACGAACAGGGTCGCGCAGGTGCGCCCAGCCTTAGACTTGGCAACGCGGACCAGCGACAGGTGGCCTTCGTGCACCGCCCCCATGGTCGGCACCAGGGCGACGGTTTCGCCACCGGCGCGCCATTCGTCCAGGCGGCGGCGCAAATCGGCAATGGTTTTGACGGTTTCGATCATCGACCCCCGAATCCTAACAAGGATCAGTCTTTTTTGTCCTTGGCAACGCCGTAGCAGTGCTCGAGCCCGGGGAAGTGCCGGTCGTTGACTTCCTCGGCATAGGCTTTCGCCGCGCGCTCGATCTCGCCCCCCAGTTCGGCGAAGCGTTTGACAAATTTCGGCGTGAAGTCGGAAAACAGGCCGAGCGCGTCGTCGGTGACCAGGATCTGCCCGTCGCAGGCCGGCGAGGCGCCGATGCCGATGGTCGGGATGGAAATGATTTCGGTGATTTCCCTGGCCAGGGCCTCGATGGTTCCCTCGATAACCATGGCGAAGGCACCGGCCCCGACCACGGCTTCGGCGTCGGCCATGACCCGCTTCCATCCTTCGTCGTCCCTGCCCTGGATCTTGAAGCTGCCCCGGTTCTCGGCTTTCTGGGGCAAAAGCCCGATATGGCCGAGGACCGGAATGCCCTTCTCGACCAGATGTTTGATGGTTGCGCCCATGTCCGCGCCGCCTTCCAGCTTCACCCCTTGAACCCCGGTTTCCTCCATCACCCGGGAAGCCGAGGCATAAGCCTGCCCGGGGTTATCCTCATAGGTCCCGTGCGGCAGGTCGACGATGACGCAAGCGTGGCTGGAGCCGCGCATCACCGCCACGCCGTGGTTGATCATCGCGTCCAGGGTGATGCCGCGAGTGGTCTCCATGCCGTAGATGACCATGGCCAGGGAATCGCCAACCAGAAGCAGGTCCACATGAGGGTCCAGCCACTGCGCCATCGGCTTCGAATAGGCGGTCAGGCAGACAATCGGCCGGCCGCCCTTCTGGCCCTGGATATCAGAAACGGAATTCCGCCGGCTTTCGGCTTGTTCGTTGGCCACGGGGTCCCTCCGGAGAATCGTCGCGAGGATAACAGATCACGGGCCGAGATCACGTCCATTTTCCATTATCCGGCGATCGGAAAACCTCTTCTTTATGGGGCTGTTTTTGATTCGGGCGTACTCTATACTTGGCCCCCCTTCAACAAAAACCGCAACCAGATCGATTTCGTGACAGACACTGACATCCAGCGCCTTTTGGACAACTGTCTGACCGAGGCGACGTTCCCGGAATTGCCCAACCCCCAGAGCGGCAAGGTCCGGGAATCCTATGACCTGCCCGACGGCCGGCGGGTGATGATCGCCACCGACCGCCAATCGGCCTTCGATTTCGTGCTCGCGGCGGTGCCGTTAAAGGGCCAGGTGCTGAACCAGACGGCGATGTATTGGTTTGAGAAAACCAAGGACATCTGCCCCAACCACGTCATTGAGGCGCCGGACCCTAACGTCGTCATCGCCCGGCGGCTCGACATGCTGCCGGTCGAGATGGTGGTCCGCGATTACATCACCGGGTCCACTGAGACCAGCATCTGGCCGATGTACGAACGAGGCGAACGGATGCTGTACGGTCACCCGTTCCCGGAAGGGCTGATGAAAAATCAAAAATTATCGGAAACCATCATCACCCCGACCACCAAGGCCGTCCAGGGCAAGCACGACGCGCCGATCACGGCCCGGGAAATCGTCGAACAAGGCCTCCTCGGCCAGGAGCAGTGGGACGAGGTAGCGCGCCTATCGCTGGCGGTGTTCGCCCGCGGCCGCGAAATCGCCGCCGACAACGGGCTGATCCTAGTCGATACCAAGTACGAGTTCGGACTCGACGTCGACGGCCGCATCACGCTCGCCGATGAAATCCTGACCCCCGATTCGTCCCGCTACTGGATCGCCGACACCTACGCCGAGCGCATGAACGAGGGCCAGGAACCCGAGAGTCTGGACAAGGAGTTCCTCAGGCTTTGGATCGCCGGGCACTGCGACCCCTACAACGAGCCGATCCCCGAGATTCCACCCGAGACCCTGATCGAGTTTTCCGGCAAGTACGTCCATCTGTACGAACAGGTGACGAGCCGGACGTTCGAGAAACCGGACTTAGGAATCCCGATCAAGGACCGCATCCGCGACAGCCTAGCCAAGACCCTGCCGGAATTCTTCGGCTCATGATGGCAACCCGGTCAGCCCTTTTTTCCCGCCGCCGCTTGCCCTGGGCCAGCGCTGCCGCCGTCTTGTCGTTGCTTGTCCTCGCCGCCTGCCAGCACGACGGGTCCGGGGGCCTGACGCTGAGCGAATTACTCGAAGGAACGCCGCAGCCGGTCCGCGCTTCTAAGCACATGATCGTCGCCGGCCATCCCCTGGCCGCCGAAGCGGGGCTGGACATGCTGCGCGCCGGGGGCGGCGCCATCGACGCCGCCATTGCCGCCGAGATGGTGCTGAGCCTGGTCGAACCGCAATCGTCGGGTATCGGCGGCGGCGCCTTCCTGATCCATTACGCCGCCGAGTCCGGCGCCATCGACGCCTATGACGGCCGGGAGACGGCGCCCAAGTCGGCTAACCCTTATATGTTCCTTGACGGCACCGGCAAGCCGCGCGACCACCGCGACGCCGCCATCGGCGGCATGGCCGTCGGCGTGCCGGGGCTGCTGCGGATGCTCGAAATGGCCCACAAGGAGCACGGCCGCTTGCCCTGGCGGGACCTGTTCAAGCCGGCCATCGATCTCGCCGGCAAGGGTTTCCCCATCTCGAAACGCCTGGCGCGGTTGATCGCCGGGGCGAAAGGCCTCAGCGAGAGCCCCGTCGCCGGCGTCTATTTCTTCAACAACGACGGCACGCCGAAGGCCGAGGGCGAGTTGCTGAGGAACCCCGACCTCGCCGACACCCTGGAGCGCGTGGCCCGGGAAGGCGCCGGAGCCTTCCACGGCGGCGACATCGCCAAGGCCATCGTCAAGGCCGTCGGCGGCGCGCCCCGCAACCCGTCGGGCATGAAAGTCAGCGACATCGAAGCCTACAAGGCCAAGAAGCGCCCGCCGGTCTGCCTGCCCTATCGGGCATGGCTGGTCTGCGGCATCGGGCCGCCGTCGTCGGGAGGCATCACGACGTTGCAGATATTGGGCATGGTGCAGAATTTCGACCTCGCCGCCCTCGGTCCCGTTTCACTCGAAGCCGTCCACCTGATCGCCGAGGCCGGTGCCCTGGCGTTCGCCGACCGCGACGCCTATATCGCCGACCCGGACTTCGTTGCGGTCCCGGCGGCCGCCCTGCTAGACCCGGAATACCTGCGCCTCCGGGCCACCGGCATCACCCCCGGCACGGCCTGGGGCAGGCGCCAGCCCGGCATGCCTGGCAAAAGCGCTTGGCTGCCGATGGCCATTGGCGAGACGCATGAGGGGTTCTCGACGACGCATCTCAGCGTCATCGACGGCCAAGGCAACGCCGTGGCGCTTACCGCGTCAAACGCCTGGACCTTCGGCTCGCACCTGATGGTCCGCGGCTTCATCCTCAACAACCAGTTGACCGACTTCGCGTTTAGGCCCAACACCAGGGGCGGCGCGCTCATCGCCAACAGCGCCATGCCCGGCAAGCGGCCGCGCTCCTCCATGGCGCCGACGCTGGTCTTCGACGGCCGGGGCCGGGTGGTCATGGCCATCGGTTCACCCGGCGGCACGTCGATCATCGGCTACGTCACCAAGGCCTTGATCGCCGCCCTGGACTGGAAGCTGAACATACAAAGCGCCGTCGATTCGGCGAATTTCCTCAGCCGCAATGACGGCTTGAGGATCGAGGCAGGAACGCGGCTGGAAAAAATGGTTCCGGCGCTGAAAAAGATCGGCCACCAGGTCAAGTTGTTCAACCGCGACAGCGGCCTCAACGGCATTTTTGTCAACGAAGGCGGCCTCGAAGGCGGCGCCGACAAGCGCCGCGAGGGCGTGGCCCTGGGGGACTAGGGTCAGGACCCATTAATTTTCTGTTCAGCATTTTCGCCGATGATGATGCTCCTGTTCAAGGAGGACGTCACATGAGCGATCAATTCTGGCTGACGCCGACGCAACTGAACCGCATTAAGCCACACTTCCCTCTTTCTCATGGCACCCCCCGCGTTGACGACTTGCGGGTTGTTTCGGGGATCATGCACGTCATTCGCAATAGACCTTGCGGTATCGGGCCACGGACGGCCTCCAGATTAGGAATTCCGCCAGCATGACGAAGAACACCGTCAGCAACAGCAGCTTAAACGACAAACTGTGCAGGAATCGCGGACGGTGCGGCCTTGTCCCGGTTTCCGACATCGTCTTCAGCCTACCTCAAACGAGGTGTTTTTCCCAAGCCGGGGGGAGGGGGCCGCCCTCCTCAGCCGAAACGGCCCATGAACCTGACGAACTTGCGCGTCCGTTCGCTGAACAGCGACGGCGTGTAGAAACTGCCCGCGGTGCGCTTGGAAACCTCGCCCAAGGTCGGATAGGGAACGACCATCTGGGCGATGGCGCCGATCTTTATCTTGCGGCTCATGGCCAGCACCCAGGTATGGATCAGCTCGCCGGCATGGGCCCCGGCAATGCCGCAGCCGAGGATGTGGCCGGTCGGCCGGACCACGGTCTTGATCAGGCCCCCGGTGGTGGCTTCGGCCAGGGCGCGGTCGTTTTCGTGGAAAGGCCAGCGCAGGATTCGAAACTCAAAGCCGGCCTTTTGCGCCTGTTTCTCGGTCAGGCCGACCTGGGCCAGCTCGGGGTCCGTATAGGTGACCCAGGGAACGGCCCGGTGATCGGCCTTGGCCGGCCACCGGAACAGCGCGTTCTTGAGCACGACCCCAGCATGGTAACCGGCGACATGGGTGAATTGCAGGCCGCCGATGACGTCGCCGATGGCGAACACCCGCTTGTTGGAGGTGCGCAGGCGGGCATCGACCTCGATGCCCTTGTCCGAATAGGCGATGCCGGCTTTTTCCAGGTCCAGCCCCTGGACGTTGGCGCGCCGCCCGGTGGCGACGAAGATGCGGGAGCCTTCGATGGTCCTCTCGGCGCCGCCGTTTTCCTGGTCCTCAACGGTAACCGCGACTCCGGAGGAGGTTTTGCGGACGCTTTTGACGCCGGCGCCTTCCTGGATGTCGACGCCTTCGGCAGCCAGCCCGCAGCGCACCACGTCGACAAGCTCCGGGTCGTCCTGGGGCATGATGGAAAACATTTCCAGCACCGTCACCCGGGATCCTAGGTTGCGGTGCGCCTGCGCCAACTCAACGCCAATGGGCCCGCCGCCGATGACGATCAGGTGTTCGGGCAGCCCGTCGGCGTAAAAGATCGTCTCGTTGGTTTCATAGCCCGCCTCATTGAGGCCCGGGATCGGCGGCACAAAGGGCGACGACCCGGTGGCGACGACGAACCGCCGGGCGGTGATCGTGGTGCCGCCGGCGTCTATTTCCTTAGGCCCCGTGAACCGGGCTTGTTCCTCAATGACCTTGACGCCCATTCCTTCGTAGCGGGCCACGGAATCGTTGGGTTCGATGGCGGCGATGACGCCGTGGACATGGCCGAAAACGCCTTTCGCGTCGATGGACGGGTCCGCCTCGCTGACGCCGAAATCTGCCGACCGGCGGTGCGCTTCGGCCGCGTGCCCAGCCGCCAGCAGGGCCTTGGACGGCACGCACCCGTAGTTGAGGCAATCGCCGCCCATCTTGGCTTTTTCGACCAGCGCCACGCGGGCCCCCATCTGCGACGCGCCGGC
>Ga0315338_1001408_pt1 | contig 30489 bp, 28 predicted proteins | sample ASW8metaG_FD_204518 | JGI IMG/M metagenome (GOLD analysis project Ga0315338, IMG submission 204518) | Ammonia-oxidizing marine archaeal communities from Monterey Bay, California, United States - ASW #8 | ecosystem: Environmental > Aquatic > Marine > Coastal | place: USA: California | collected... | reverse complement strand
TGGGGTGGCATCGAAGGGAACGCGGCATTCGAGCAGCGTGTTCACGACCAGAGCGGGCTGTCGGTGTCAACTGGCGCACGATCGTGCCGGGACGCGCTGACGGCGTTCGGCGCTGAACGCATCGGCGTGTTCAGCCCGTACCAGCCGGTCGCAGACCGGCAGGTGTCGGCCTTCTTCGCAGAAGCCGGGTTCGAGGTCGCGGCAGTCACCGGTCTTCGATGCGACTCTGCGACGTCCATCGCTGAGGTCCACGAGCCGGAGATCAACCGCATCGTCGAGCAGGTCGACGGCCCCGATGTCGATGCGATCGTCCAGGTCGGCACCAACCTGTCGTTCGTCCGCCAAGCCGCTTCGCTCGAAGCCGAGCTCGGCAAACCAGTTCTCGCCATCAATGTCGCCACCCTGTGGCATGCCCTGCGCACCACGGGTATCGACGATCGCATCGACGGGTTCGGGAGGATCCTTGCCGAACACTGACTCCGCCCGCGCCACTGGCGAACTTCTGATCGACGATATGACCGCGGCAGAACGCGAGCGCGCGCTGCGCGTCGACGCCGTTCTTCCAGCGCTCGCCGCCTCAGCCGTCGAGGCAGATCGTCTTGGCCAGTTTCCCATCGAGCACGTGGCAACGATCTCTCAGGCTGGCCTGCTCGGCTTGCTCGTCCCGGAGCAATACGGGGGCCTCGGAGGCGGTTTGCGCGACTTGTCGGCCGCAACGTTCGCGATGGCGACGGCATGTGCCTCAACGTCACTGGCTTACTTCTTTCAGTGCAGCGGGGCGTCCCGCGGTCTGCTGCCCCTCGACGCCATCGAGGCGGGCCTGTTTCCTGACGACGACGTCGACTCGGTGAGGCACTTCGGCGAACTCGTGCTGCGCCGCATGGGTGACAACGGCCGCTGGGTAGCCAACTTTGCGTCCGAGTCAGTGCGAACAAAAGGCGCGGCCATCACCATCGCCACCGAGGCAACTCGGACAGATGGCGGCTGGATTCTCAACGGGGTCAAGTCGTTCGGATGCGCAACCGGTGTGGCAGACGACTACCTCGTCACGGCCAAGCTCGACACCGGCGATTCCGCAGATCACCTCGCGATCTTCCTGATACCTCGCGACACCCAAGGTGTCGGCGAACGGACCAAGTGGGATGCGGTTGGCATGCGAGCAACTGCCACCCACGGCATTGTTCTCGAGGACGTCTTCGTGCCGACTGAGAACGCGCTCACCGCCCACGCCTCGTTCGTGAAAATGACCCAGGTGAGCCGAGGCAGCTTCGTCGGTAACCAGGTCGCCCTGTCTTCGGTGTACATCGGCGCAGCCCAGGCTGTGTACAACTTCGCCATCGATTACCTCAGCACGACGACGTATCACGAGTCGACAGAAGTCATCGGAACGAGCCCGCTCCACAAGCAGCTCGTCGGCAAGATGCGCGCTCATCTCGACACCGCGTACCTCTGGGCCCGTCGCCAGATCGAACTCGAGACGGCTGTCCCTCACATCCTCCCGAAGGACGATGTCGTTGCGACATGGCGAATCGCCAAGGGGGAGATCGCCGACAACTGTTTCCAGGTCGCAGTGCAAGCGCTCAAGGCGTGCGGAACATCGAACACCGGCATGGACGGCATCATCTCTCGCGGTCTTCGCGATCTGTCGATGGGCCTTGTTCAGGGTTTCCCTGCAGAACGGGGTCGGCTCGAAGCAGCCGAGTACCTGATCGCAGGCCGCGAAGGCGCACAGTTCGGAACAACGAAGTGAACCGAATGATCTCGCGCCCGTGGTTCGTGCCAGGGCTGGCCACACTCGGCTATCTGGCCGGCTTCAACGATGAGGCGCTCCATCTGATCGGCCAGTGGTGGCTCGACCTCAGTCGCTGGGTGCAGACTGCTGTGGTCGTCGTGCTTCTTGGGCTCATCGTCTACCTCGTTGCCGATCGGCTGAAGGAACGCAGCAGCGCCCACGCCACGGCTGTCCGTGCCGCAGGACCAACCCGACCGACCATGTCAACCATCGCCGATGAGGTGTCCCGATGACCGCCCACTCCCGCAGATTGCCGATGGCTGTGCTGATCGTGGCCGTTGCTCTGTTCGCCGCAGCATGCTCGCAAGCTTCCGACAGCACGACCGCGACGACCTCAACCACCGCTGCATCATCGTCAAGCGGCGCACTAGGACTTGTGCCAGCAGGCGCAGACACCCCAGGGGTCACCGACGACACCATCACGCTTGCCTTCGTCGTCGTCGACATCTCGAAGGTCGCCGCTGCGTTTGGCTGGGACGTGCCCGACGAAGGCGACAGGGTCGCCCAGATCGAGGCGCTCGTCAGCGATGCCAACGAGCGTGGCGGGATTGCCGGACGGATGATCGACGCCAAGATCCACGTGTTTGACGCAATAACCGACGGGCCCGTCGCCGAAGAACGTCTCTGTAACGCCATCACCCAGGACGACAAGGCCTTTGCCGTCGTGCTGTTCGGCCAGTTCCAGGAGAACGCCAGACCGTGTTACGCCAACGCCAAGACCATGATGTTCGATGCGACGCTGTTCCCGATCGACGAGACCGGGTACGAAAAACTCGCTCCCTACCTGTGGTCGCCCTTCCTTCCGTCCTATGACGACATCGTGTCCGGCTTGGCCGCCGACCTCATCGACAGTGGTTGGTTCGAGGATGCGACCGTCGGGGTCATCGCCATCGACTCCGACTTGAGCCAGCGCGTCTACGACGAACAGTTCCTCCCACGACTCACAGCAGCCGGAGTCGATGTGGTGTCATACAACACCGTCGACCCGACCGACGGGACGGCGTTCAACAACGATCAACTCCAGGCCATCGTGAACTTCAAGGAGGCCGGAGTCGACAAGGTCGTCGGAATCGGCGGTTCGCGTCTGGTGTCGTGGTTCATCGACACGTCGATCACTCAGAACTTCGCCCCTTCGTACGCGATCACGAGCCACGACGCGCCTGAGTTCAACGTCTTCAACTACCCGCAGATGCTCCCCGGGTCGAGTGGCATTTCGGTACTCCCTGGATTCGACGTCAACGACGACCAGTACGCATTCCCGGCGAACGGCGCAGAGTCGGAGTGTCTTGACGTCTTCACTGCCGCAGGCTTGCCGTTCGAGAACCGGGCGAACGTGAGGAGCGGACTGCTCTTCTGTGACTCGATCCGTCTGCTGACAGCCGTCGGCTCCGACCTCGATGAGCTCTCTGCGCAAGGCGTCAGCGAAGCGATTTGGCGTTTGGGCGGCGGCTTCGAGTCGGCTGCCGCGTACGGCGTGACGTTCACCGAAGGCAGCTACACCGGGGCAAGCGCCTATCACTCGTTCGCCTTCGATGAGGGCTGCCAGTGCATGGCCACGTTCGGCGACACTGCTGTGTTTGGCGAGTGACCAACTCGTCGGAACCCAGCAGCTGACGGCGATGTCGTGACCCGGCTCGGAACGTTCGCCCTCGGGCTCCACGCATCAACGGTGGCCATGGTCGCCACGATCCTCGTCGTTCGCCGCTCTGACATCGCGGCCGACCTCGGCGTTGTTGGCGGCCTCGTTGCCGAATCGGCGATCTTCGCCGCAGTCGCTCTCGTTTCCGCGGTCGTGGTCGGCCGCCTTCGCGATGTGGTGCCCGCCGGTCTCATCATCCTCCTCGGAGCGATCGTGTCGACCGTCGGGCTCTCGCTCATGGCGTGGACCATCGACATCACGTGGTTCACCGCCGGAGGAATCCTGGTTGCGGCCGGCGCAGCCCCGGCATTGGTGCTCACGCGAATCCTCGTGACGACGCGCGGGGTCCGTTCCGCTGCCAGAGCTCGCGCCGATCGGCTCTGGGCCTTCATCTCGATCGGAGCTGCGACCCCTCTTGCTTCTGACGTGTTGTTCGACATCGCTCCGAGCACCGCGCTCTGGACAACCATGGCCATCTCTTGCATCGCAGCTGTCTCGCTCGTTCCACTGGCGCTGCTCCACGACGAAGACGAACATCACGACGACTCGATCCGTGCGCTCGACACGCCTTGGGTCATCCGCAGCCGGCTGCTGGCCGTCTCAGCAGGAGGTGCGATCTTCGGCGGTGGTGAAGCGACCCGTCACCTACTCGAGGGCGAGTGGCAACGAAGCCCAACGCAGACCGCAGCTGTGCTCGCGGCAGGCCCGGTGGCCACGGCCGCTGCAACAACCCTCGGGCGCTGGTACCGCCGCCTCGACGACCTCACAGGAAGTCAACGCGCCGATGCCGTTGGTCTTCAAGTGTTCGTTGCAGGCACGGCAGTCGCGATCGGCGGGCTGTCGTTCACGTACATCGGACTCGTGGTGTCTCTGACCATCGCGGGAGCCGCCCTTGGCCTCGCTGTCGGCGGGATCGATGCCGCAACGAACTCTGTTGTTCACCCCAGCCTGCGACGCACGGTCGCCGTTCGCCAGCTCATGGACATTGCCATCGGTGGTGCGACTGTCTCGGTGGTGAATGCCCACGTCATCGGATCGTGGTCGGATCAGTGGAAGATCGCCATCACCGGTGTGCCGCTGGCGTGTGCGGGATGGGCAATCAGAAGGTTCGCCGATCCTGCCAGCCCAGCGAACGCCGACGTCATGGCTGCGACGGCAACATCTGTGCCTCGAAGAGTGCTTGGCCTCGACAACTCAGAGGTTCCTTCGCTGAAGGTCGAGGCTCTCGATGTGGCCTATGGCCCTGTGCAAGTGCTGTTCGGCGTCAACCTCACGGTCGAAGAGGGCCAAATCGTGGCACTGCTCGGCACGAACGGCGCTGGAAAGACAACGCTGCTGCGGGCAATCTCCGGTCTCGAGCCGACGATCGGCGGCAGAGTCATCTACTCAGGGCTCGACATCACCAGCACGAGGCCAACGTGGCGGGTCGGCATGGGTCTCCACCAGATCGTGGGAGGTGGTGCGATCGCCGGAGACCTCACCGTTGCTGAGAACTTGCGACTGTTCACCCACCTCGTTCCAGCAAACGAGCGCTCGGCTGCACTGTTTGAGGCGTACGAACTCTTTCCCAAGCTCGGTGAGCGACGCGATCAAGTGAGCTCGACGTTGTCTGGCGGCGAGAAGCAGATGCTGGCCCTGTCGAAAGCGCTCATGCATCGGCCCCGGCTGCTGCTGATCGACGAGTTCTCGCTTGGCTTGGCGCCGACAGTCATCGCGGAGCTGCTTCCTGTTGTTCGTCAGATCGCCGATCGCGGCGCTGCTGTGTTGCTCGTCGAACAATCGGTGAACATCGCGCTGTCGATCGCAGACCACGCCTTCGTCATGGAGAAGGGCACGATCGGACACCACGGACCAGCTGCAGAGCTCAGGGACCAGCCCGACCTGCTCAGGGCTGCGTATCTCGAGGGGCTTCACACGATCGTGGCCGACAGCTGATGGGCAGCTTCGACGTCTCGTCGCCACTGGTGCTTCTGGGCCTGATCTTCGGCACCGGCTATTCGCTGCTCGGCATCGGGCTCGTGCTTGCGTATCGATCAAGCGGGTTCATCAACTTCGCCCACGGAGCAACGGGACTCTTCGCAGCTTCGATGATGTCCGTCGTCGTCAGGGACTATGCCGTGCCGTACTGGCTGGGCTTTCTCGGCGCGCTCGTGGCCGCGGCGTGCATTGGGGCCGCGCTCGAGGTTGTCGTTGTTCGGAAGCTGAGCGGTTCGCCGAAGGTGTTGGCCATGGTCGCCACCCTCGGTACTGGCCAGGCGCTGCTGTTGCTCGCGCTCTCGTTCTCTGGCGGTGGACTTGGCGGAGGCAACTTTCCCCAGCCGCCGTGGTTTCCCGACTTCGACCTCGACGCATACGTCTCGCCGTCGGCGACGGCGCTGCTCGTGCTCTCGCCGATTGTCGTGGCCGCGCTCTACTTCTTCCTTCAGCGGTCGAGGTACGGACTCGCGATAAGAGGCGCTGCGGCAAACCCAGACGCCGCGACGCTCGCGGGAGCAGACCCTCACTACATGGCGATGCTGTCATGGGCTCTCGCTGGAGCGATCGCCGCGTTTGCCGCGATGCTCATCATCCCGAACCAGAGCACTGTCACGCCCGACACACTCGGCCCAGACTTCATCATCAGAGGCCTCGCGGTCGCGGCACTCGCACGGTTCTCGAACCTTCCGGTCGCACTCGCTGCCGGTCTCGGAATCGGCGTCGCCGAGCAGATCATCGCGACCAACCCCGACAGCTCTGGCTACTTCGAAGTGCTCCTCTTCGTCTTGATCCTCGTCGGGGTGGCGGCCACCTTCTCTTCGCCACGCGCCGATGCCGAACCATGGACGACCGTCTCGGCGGCCGAGCGGCTTCCCGATGAATATCTCGACGTCTGGCTCATCCGACACCTCGGCTGGGTCGTGGCTGGTGTTGCCCTGATCGCCGCGATGTTGATACCGATCTGGGCCAGCAACGAGTCGGCGTTCATCTTCTCGACGGTGCTCGCCTTCGCGATCATCGCGATGTCGGTCAGCTTTCTCACCGGCCTCGGCGGGCAACTCTCACTTGGCCAGGTTGGGTTTGCGGCCATCGGAGCAGTTGCTGCCGTCGAGATCTCGTCGCGATTCGACTCCCTCATTGGAGCCATCATCGTTTCGGCGCTCGTGGGCGCGGCGGTCTCAGCAGCCGTCGGTCTCCCTGCGCTTCGAGTCAGGGGGCTGCTGCTGGCGGTTGCAACGCTCGCATTCGCCCTCGTCACCTCGTCGTGGTTGCTGCGTCAAGACTGGGCATTCGGGTCCGGAGTCTCCACGCGTCCGATCACGCTGCTCGGGTCCGAAGTCGATACGTCGCGGGGCTACTACTACGTGGCCCTCGGATCGTTCGTCACTGTGGCCGCGATCGCAACGACCGTTCGACGGTCATCAATCGGCCGCCACCTCATCGCGGTTCGCGACAACGACAACGCGGCGCGGGTGTTCCAGATCGCCAGCCGGCGCGTATTGCTCGGCACGTACGCGTTCGCCGGAGCCATCGCCGGTGTCGGTGGCGCGGTCTTGGCGTTCAACAACACCTTCGTGAGTCGGGCGGTGTTCACCCCATCGGCCAGCATCGACGTCGTGGCCATCGCCGTCGTCGGAGGGCTCGCAGAACTCACAGGCCCTCTACTCGGAGCCGCGTACCTCGTTGGCATTCCGGAGTTCTTCAATCTCGAACTGTCGGCCCTTGCGGGGCTCAACGCCGCCTGGCTGATTCTCATTCTCGAACAACCACGAGGACTCGTTGGCCTCTTCGCGTCGACGAGACGGCACATCATCGATGCCATCGCCAGGGTGCACGGAGTCGTTGTCGCCGATCCCGACGCCGACGCCCAGGTAGAAGGAGCGCTCGCGTCAGCGCTCGCTACGCGCCGGCCGACGTCGTCGCGTGTTCAGGCCAACCGCGAGCCGATTCTCGATGTGAACTCACTCACTCGGAGTTTCGGCGACCTGAAAGCGGTCGACGATGTGTCGTTCTCGGTTGCCAGCGGTGAGACGCTCGGACTCATCGGGCCGAACGGCGCAGGCAAGACGACGCTGTTCGAGCTCGTCGGAGGTTTCGTCAAACCCGATGCAGGCCAGGTTGTCTATGAGGGCACCGACATCACGTCGCGCTCCCCCGAAGCGCGTAGTCGGCTCGGCCTGGTGCGATCGTTCCAGAACGCCACGCTGTTCCCGACCATGACCCCACGCCAGGTCACGATGATGGCCGAACAAGCGGCCGCCAACAGGCGGCTGGTACTCGCCGGTGGTTCCGCAGAGCGCAGCATCGACAAGTCGGCCACCGAGACGCTCGCTGCCTTCGGCCTCGCCGAACTCGCCGACGAGCCGATCTCGCAGCTCTCGACGGGAACACGCCGATTGGTCGAACTCGCCGCGAACGTCGCATTGCGACCGCGCCTGCTGCTGCTCGACGAACCGTCCGCCGGCATCGCCCAAGCCGAGACAGAGGCACTCGGTGCTGCCATCGCGTCGATTCGAGACAGCTTCGACATCACCATCGTCGTGATCGAACACGACATGCCGCTGCTCACGTCGATATGCGATCGCATGATCGCACTCGAGGTCGGCGCGATCATCGCCGAAGGCACACCCGATGAGATCCAGCGGCACGACGCCGTCGTCAGGAGTTACTTGGGCACCAACGGTGACGCGATTGGCCGCTCAGGCCCCCTCGACGCCCGCGAATAGGTCACGCTTGTTGAACGCTGCGGTCATGAACCGTCGGCTCGCCTTGCGCCGGGTGAGCCAAGCGATGCGGGCGCCGGACGTGTCGGTCGACAGCACTTGATCGGCGAGCCAGGGAGTCACCGTGTGGACCTCGTCGCCGAGGATGTTGAAGATCTTCTTGGCCTTCTCCCATTGGGCTGACGTGAGGTCGTAGTCGCCGACGAGAAGGTCGGTCACCACGATTCCCGGCGAGAGCGTGCAGATCTGCACTGGCGTGTCCGCAGTGTCCTTGCGCAAGGCCTTCTGCATGTACCGAACCGCTCGCTTCGTTGCGCCATAAGCAGCCATTCCTGCTTGCGTCGCACCGTCGGAGCCAAAGCCCTCGGTGTTCCACACCTGACCGTGCCCCTGGTCGAGCATGTTGGTGATGGCGACCTTCGATGCAAGAAGCGCACCTGTCAGGTTGGTGTGGACGATCGCCTCAATGGCCTCATCGCTCTGCTCCCACAGCGGCTTTCGCTCGATGGACATGCCCGCGTTGTTGATCCAGATGTCGACGCCACCGAACCGGTCGGCCGCGACGTTCCAGACCTCTTGGAGCTGCGACGAATCGGTGACGTGGCACGGCGACCCAGCGATTCGGTCTTCCCCGTAGTAGCCGCCGAGCTCGGCGATCGCTGCCGCCACCGAGGCCTCGGTGCGACCGGTGATCGTCACCGAGCACTCGCGTTTCAGAAACTCGCGAGCCAGTCCATTGCCAATGCCTCGTGTTCCGCCGGTGATCACGACTCGCTTGCTCATGCCTGTGCTCCAACCACGCCGTCAGCGCCTGCTGAGATTCTGCACGCCACCGCGATCGACGAATGCATCGAGCGAGCGACCACTCACGAACGTACAGATGATGTCGGCGAGGAGATCGCGCGCCGCGGCATCGTGGCCACGGAGATCCGGCTCAAGGAACGCTCGCCCTGTTGTCTCGTCGATTGGGTCGCACATCGTGAAGTGGTTGCCGTCTGTCAGCTCGACGAGGTACGAGTCGCCCTCGTTCCGGTTGATGGCCTCTTCGAAGGTTCTTCGCACAGGGTCGTGTTCGCCGTCGTCGGTGCGATACCTGTCACGGCTGGCCGCGATGACCGCATCGGACCCACCGGCCACGAGCAACACGGGAACAGCCGATGGCACAGCAACGACCGCGGCTTCGCCGTGGCCGAGGGCCCTCGCCGTCATGGTGTGTGCTCCATAGACCGCCACCGACCTGAGGCCTGGAATCCACTCGGGATTGGTGTTGTGGAGCGCGACCGTTCCCCCAGCGGAATGGCCGACGAGCGACACGGCTGCGAGATCGCACACGTCAGATCCAACGTTGGCGATGGCAGCGAGCAGCGGGTTGACTGCCGAGGCTGAAGGCCGTGTGCCGATGACGTCAGGTGCCAGCGCAGCCATGTCGAGCCCAGGCGTGATGCCGACACCTGCTGGGCCCAGCCCACCGATGGTCGAGTAGGTCACCGCACAGCAGCCGGCCTCGACGAGCCGAACTGCGAGCCATCGGTATCCGTCGGGGGCGACGTTGATGCCTGGCATGATCAACACCGTCGGACGTGGAGGCCCATCGATGGGCGGCACATCACCGGTGAGTCGGGCCTCCTCGATCCGTGAATCGTCGGCGGCGTAGAACAGCGTGCCAACGCCTGCCTCTGATTCCGGAGCGTCGAACCCGAAGTGCCTGCCTCTGACGATCACGTAGGAACGGTGTAGTCGATGGTGGTGGCCGCAGACATCAAGTCGAGCACGACAGCCCTCACCTCGAGATGCACGGGGTCAGACTCATAGGCCCGGTACGCGTCGACATCGGTCCACGTGGTCGTGAGCGCGACGTCGGCGGAGTACGACCCATCGAGCTCGTTGGCGTCGACCCGCAGATCGACCATGCCGTCGACCCTGCCGCGCATCGATTCCATTACCTCGCGGCATTGCTGCAGCGTTTCAGGGTCGGCGAGCGTGACCAGAACAGTGTGTACGTGCATGGCAAGCATGTTCCAGAACCCTGTCGTGTCTCAAACACGTGTTCCGCTTGGGGGAACAGGGTTTCTCTCGGCGGACCAGCAATCTACGATGGCCCCGTGAACAGCGTCAACCGCGACTATGGCCCTGCCAGCCCCCGCCCATACCAGTGCTTCATGGGCCGATGGGAAGGGTTGTGCAAGAGCTTCACGCCCGACGGCGACTTCCTCGACGCTTCAGCTGTGCACATGGACGTGTACTGGCTCGACGACCAGACGTGGCACCTTCACGAGCACTTCGAGAACCTGTACGAGGTTGGCGAGACCACCTACGACACGCCGATCTCAGTCGACGGAAAACGCTGCTGGGCGAACAGCGACATGATCAACCTGCACGGCACGGAGCTCACCGCGTTCAACTACGTGTTCACCATCGACTCCGCCGTCAGCGGGACCATCGTCTACAACAACCACTACTTCATCGACCCTGACACCAGACGCATCATCACCCACAAGGTGCGCGACGGGGCCACACACCTGTTCCAGATCCAGGACTTCGTGAGGATTCAGCGACCATGATCGTCCAGAGCGCCTCGGCCGATGGCACCCACTTCGTCATCGCCATGCAGCAACACACCACCTTCGCAGGCCAGCTCGCGGCCCACTTCGGGAACGGACAGTTCGCAGCGATCGAGCCAACAGAGCCGATGCAGTTCATCGTCGACAACCACGACGCAGGTTGGATCGCCCTCGATGCCGAAGCGCCGCAGAGTCCAGACACAGGTCTCCCGTTCAACCTCACTGCCACTCCCCTTCCACAGATCATCAGCACCAGCGCTGGCTCGCCGGCACTGAACGAGGCGCACCACGCGTTCTCAGGAATCATCTCCTCGATGCACACCTATGGCTTGTACACGGGTCGCTATGGGCTGTCTGACAAGGTCTTCCTCGACGCGATTCCAGCCGATCTTCGGCCAAGCGTCGACGAGATGCTCGCGGCTGAGGGTGAGCGCCAGCAGCGTCTCAAGGGTGCACTGGCGAGCTCGGATCCCGACCACGGCTCGAACGACTTCTTGTTCCACGCCTACAAGCAGCTTCAGTTCTTCGACACCTTGTCGCTCTATTTCCACATGGCACCTGAGGGCGAACGAGGATCGGCCGAGTTCCTCAACGTCCCCCGCGCTGTTGGAGACGACGTCTCGATCGAGGTCACTGAGCTCGGCGAGGGTCGCTATGACGTGATGCCATTTCCGTTCGATGTCAACGAGCTGAAAGTCAGCACCGAAGGCCGCTATCTTGCGCCACAGACGCAGGGGACCTCGCTACCTGAGGTCCTGGCTGCTACCCCAGTCAGCGAACAGGTCGTCACGCTCACCGGAGCTTCATGAGCCGGACCGGAACACCTGGCTCCGAAGCCAAAGGCAGCTTCTCGAAAGGAGTTGGCCAATGGATCGGTGCCGCTGAGGTCTTCAACGGCGAGGGCCAGTTCTGCGGTCACGGACGGGACGAGCGCACAGTCGTTGCCGACGACGGCGCTGGGACTGTGGGCGTCGACGTCAGCTTCAGCGGACCGTTCGAGCTCGCAGGCAACTACACCATCGTCGACGGCGGCGACCATCGACGCTACGAAGGGCCCCTCAACCACGGGTACGCCGAAGTCCTCGGCGACGGTCTCGTGGCAGCCAACAACTACTGGCCAGACCTCGGGCTCTCTCAGCGCTTCTTCCTCATGGTGCTGCCCGACAACGCAACCCAGCTCTCGCTGGCGCTCATCACTCGAGGCGACAGAGCTCGGTGGACGGTCGTCGGTGAGTATCGGCGTCAGGTCGATGGCGAGGCTCCAACTCCGCCAGCTCAGGTTCCGATCGATCCTGACTCCGTTCGGGACGACGCGACTGCTGGCCGCGGCCAGGTCATGTTCCATCGGGCGGGTCGATGGGTCGGAGCACTGACGCACCTGGACGCTGGCCTCAAGGGGCCAACCACCGGCGAATACAGCGAGATCGTCGAGGTCGGTGAAGCTCGCATCCATCGTTCGATAACCGGAAGCCATTTCGTCACCGACCATGCCTTCATGTCGCACACTGACGGCTGGTCAGAGTGGTGTCCGAGCGGCGAGGTTGTCGGAAGCACGTCGCTTTGGGGTGGGAGGGCCCGGTCGGGCCAGCTCATCCACCAACGGTCAGGACTTCGAGTGTGGACGCGCAACGTCACCACGCTCGATCGCACGATGCGGGCAGTGGTCGACGTCTGGTTTCGGGGCGAGCAACGAGTTGGTGCGACGTTCGGCGTGCTGACCTTCGAGCCGACATGAGCAACTCTGCACCACGCGACAACTTCGATGGCGCGTGGATGGTCAAGGAATACGTTCACGAGCCCGGAGGCGAGCTGCTCGGAACGGTGTCGCAGCGACGCATCGTCGAGCCAGCTGACGCCGGACGTCTACGTGTGACCCAGCATTGCTCGGTCTCTGCCGAACTCTCCGATCATCCGATGAGCCAATTCGAGGGCGAATGGGTCTTCGAGCTCGCGATCGATGGCCCGAACCGTCACTACCTCGGCCCGGCTGTCGTCGGCATCGGAACCCAGTGGGCACCGGGAGCCATGACGGGAGCTGGCCAGTGGCCAGGGTTCGGGCACGACTTCGAGTCCTACGCCGTGCTCGTCGCCCCAGACCGGCAGCTCACGGGCGGATTCTTCTCGACCGCTGGCCGCTCGTTCGTCGACATCGTCGGCATCGCCGTGCCAGAGGTGCTCGGCATCGAACCGAAGCTGGATCTGACTGCCGACGCCCCCGACCTCGATCGTGAAACGTGGCCAGTCCAGCGAACGGTTGGGCCGATGCGAATCGGTGCGGCACGACCGGCGTCACACCAGCGGCGGCGCTGCTGGACCATGCATGACTCACTTGGAGGCTCGACAATCTCGATCGTCGAATCTGTCGATGACGATGGCACCTCGACCACCATCGCTACCGAACAGCGCTGAATCAGCCAGCCGATCTCACGTCGATCACCACTCCGCCAGGAGACATCATCCTGTGCGTCGATGCGCCGGCGACGGTGAACCCGACCGCCTGAATTCCCGCCAGGTCGCCGCCGGCGAACTCGGCGCCATCGTGGCCGACGAACTTCAACAACTCGAAGCGGATCGGGTCGTTGGCGTCATTGGCGAGCATCACCATCTCGAGGTCGATGGTGTCGTCAGGCAGGCACATGAACGTGGCGACGTCAGGAGATCCGAAGGCCAAGTCCACCCCCCTGGCTGCGCCGTGGCGTTCCCACCACGCGGCTTCGGCATCGCGATCTGCAACAGCCCAGACCACGCTGTGGATCTGAGAATGGAGTTCGTCAGTGTTGTCGTCGAGCAAGCTTGTTCGCCGGCTCGGACTCTCGATGAGCACAACAGGGATGTCGTCTGGACCCCAGATCGTGACCTGGCGCATCGAGAACGGACCGATGTCGATGGTCGCCGTGGGTCCAGGCTCGCCGCCCTCAGCCACTGCTCGCTCCACGCTCGTTTCCATCGAAGTCGTGTAGATGTCGAGGCCACGAGGCCCAAGGTCATATCCCGTGAGTCGAGATCCGGGCGCAGCATCGCGCAACACCAATTCGGTTGGGTGGCCGAGGCCGCGGCCCATCGTGGCCGAGACGGCGTCGGCGGCTTGGACACTGAAGTCGAACGCCTCGAAGAAGCTGACCATGGCGGCGCGATCAGTGGTGCCAATCACCACATGACTCGCCGAGCCGAGAATGGCCGACGGGTTTGGCGCCGATTGGTCAGTCATCTGCCGCCCAGGTCAGCGGGCCGAAGACGAAGTCGGTGAGCTGATCGCCCCACGAGATCTTCCACGCAACAGCCATGGTGTGATCGCGGTCAATGAAGAACTCGCGGCCCTTCACCTTCCACGGTTCCTTGCAGTGATGCTGGGTTGTGTACAGCGCCCGGCCATACCCGATCGCGTTGCCATACAAGTCGGGACCCTCATAGGTGTGCCGGTTCGAGTTGCGCGTGCGCGTGTAGGTGAACGTGCGATCGATGGCTCCACCGATCGTCCAGGTGTGCGTTGCCCGAACAAGATCGATCGGTTCGTGGCGAATCGATACCTCGACCTCACCCTTGCGTTCCTGATCGGGCCCATACACCTCGCAGACACCCGTCCAGGTTCCGGCGTTGCGGTCCGGCAAGACGTGGGGCAGCGTCGCCATCTCGCGTTCGGCCTCGAGAAACGCGTCGATGCGGGCCTTGGTCTCTGGGTTCGTGTCGTAATCGTGAGCGTTCTGATACACGCCGTTGAAGACCGAGAAGAGTGTCGGGCCTTCGTAGAGCAGCGACGAGTACACCTGCGTGATCCCGTCGGGGAGGATCTGATTGAGCGTGTTGAGATCGGCTCGCCACGCCGGCGAGTAGTAGTGGGAGTCGACAATGGAGCCGTACGGATGGCCTCCACCGAAGAAGTCGGGTCCGAGATAGATGCGGTTTGCACCCTGGTCGTCGACGCCGAAGGCGAAGTTGTTGATCTCGAACCGGTTGCGCAGAGGTCCGGTGTTCATGAAGTTGCAGTGCATGTAATAGGTGGTGATGCCGTCCTCGAACACCGAGGATCGGTTGACCTTGTTGAAGCCGGTGTGGCCTCCGTCGGCGTCGAACACCGAAGGGATGCCGTACCACTCGCCGGTGATTCGCTGCTGCCACTCGCTGACTTCTTCGCTCACATCAGGTCCCCTCGTCGATGAGACTGGCTTGGATGTCGGCGCTGACGGCAGCGCCGAGGAGACGGTCGACTTGGGCCCACACCGGGTCGACGTCAGGGTTGAAGATCGAGCCGCGGTTCGCTCGGTCTCGAGCGTCGAGCTGGGCTTCGGTGACGCCGTCGGTGACGCTGGATGGAACGCCATCGGCGACCAACGAGAGCCAGTGATCGCGGTACGCGTCAACGGTTTCGTCGATTGACCCGAACGCGTCGGCGTCGGCGCGGTGCGCCAGCATCCAGGCCGACATCAGCTGCCACTGCCGAGGCGAGAGATGCGCCGGAGTGAGTCCGTCGAGCTCCAACGCGGCGTCGTGCGCCTCGGTGAGCGGCACGAAACAGTGATCGATATACGCGAGGTTCGCGCCTGGGTCGACCCTCGGAATGAGGTCGAGATGGAACGCATAGTGCGGTCCGGCGTGCACCGAGTCGAGCGTGAAGTGCGGGACGGCGCTGTGACGGCCGGTGAAGGCGAACATCATGTGGCTGTCGAGCCCGAAAGCTTCGACGGTCATCGACACGTACACGACGCGAGCGTCAGATCCCTCCAGAACTCGATGGACACCAACGACCGATCCGTCCATCGCCGACGTGAGAGGGCTCTCGAGCGAAGGTTCGAGGTCGAGGGTCTGAGCGACGTGGTCGATCGTGCGGGTGCAGAGATTGCCGGGAAGACTCACGTGTCGATGTCCTCGACTGTCGGAAAGACCCACGCGTTGGCGAGGTCGGGGTCGGCTGCTCTCGCCGGCGAAGCGATCACCGCAGCCGAACGTCGAGATTGCACGTCGGTTGGCGTCGGAAGGCCCCAGCCCTTGTCCAGTTGGGCTTGGCGCCAACGCCGATAGGCCAGCTGAATGGCGTCGGACTTCACGTGCAGCTCTGCTGACAAGTCGAACGGGAGCAGCTCTGGTCGCTGCGATTCGACCGTCGGCTGATCTTCATTGAAGATCTTCACGGTGCGCCGGATCGAGTCCTTGTCGGCCCATCCGCCGGTGAAGAACGTGCGGAGCATGATGAACTTCGACGTCGTGTGCGATTCGTCCCGCGGAACAGCTGCGGTGAAGATACGGATCTCACCAAGAGGCAACCTGACGACGAGCATCGAAACGTTCGGCGGATAGAAGCCCGTCGTCGTGGTCACCGGCTTGCGTTCCTTGTTCCTGCCGATGACCGCCCAGATGCCAGACGGAGCAGGTGGATGCAGATCGACCGACGCAGTGACTGCGGCCAGATGGCTACCAACGGTGAGTTCTTCGATCTCGAAGTCGGCGATCTCTGGTTCGTCTGGGTTGCCGAATGAACCGGCGTGGACGAATGGGGTGTGCGAGATGTCGACCGCGTTCTCGAGCACCCGGTCGTAATTGGCGACCCAATCGAATTCGCCTTGCACGGCGCGGTAGCCATCGGCCTTGGCATCGAGCGCGAGGTCGAGACCTTCGAGTTCTGGCATCGGAGGGCGCTCGTCTTCGGCGAGATCACCGAGAAACACCCACACGAACCCGTATCGCTCGGTACAAGGATACGAGTCGACACGCGCCTTCTTTGGAATCGCGAGCCCTTCCCGATTGGCAGGAATCGAGACGCAGACGCCGGAACTGTCGTACGACCAACCGTGGTAGGGGCACTGAACGCAGTTGTTGACGACCTTGCCGCCGGCGAGCGACCCGCCGCGGTGCACGCACAGATCGGACTGGGCGTTGACGGTGCCGTCCTTCGAACGCCACAACACGAGATCGTGGCCGTGAACGGCGGCGGCGACCGGTTCGTCGGCGACAATTGATCCGAACTCGATCGCATACCAGTGGTTCTTGATCAACATGGTGCGGTCAGGTTGGCCGGGGGAGCTGACGATCGCCACCCCAGAGGGCAGCGACGAGTCGGTTGGTGAGCTCTTCGCCGAAGAAATTGACCGCCATGACGTTGGCCGGATCGCGCTCGGCGATGTTCCTCCGGCGAGCAAGATCGTCGGCGGCGAGCTGAGCGCGCCGTTCGGCAGGCACCGGTTGCGCCTCGTCGACGAATGCCAGCCATTGGTCGACCCGCTTGTGGGCGAGCTCCGAGATCTGGGTGAGGCGATCCTCGTCGAAGGTGCTTTCGGGTGTGGTGAAGCAGATTGCTGTCTCCGACAACGCCTGGCGCACGTAGAGCGCCTTCGATGTGAAAGGGGCGAGACCTTCGTCGGCGCGGAGCTCGAGGAACTCGTCATTCATGGGGGCGAAGTACTTGTCGAGCGAGTCAGTGTCGAGCATGAGGTCAGAGCGGGCGTTGAAGTCGATGTAGAACCACAGGTCGGGCAGTGTTCCCCACGCAATACCGAGGTGCGGCACGTCGACGTGTGGACCGAGCCACGTGGTCAGGTGCATGTTGGTGAACCCGAGCGTCGGGTTACCGATCCATGAATGGACGAGCCAGTCGATCTCAGGACCGGAGTAGGCGGCCAACCGGCCAGCGGGATACTCGTTCTCGCCGCGGTACGACTCGAGGTCGAGCGTGCTCGCGTCGCGCGTGAGCTCGAACCGGGCCTGCATCTTGGCCATGAGTTCTTCGGTGATCGACCACAGACGCTCAAACGTTGCCGAAGAGTCGGTTGGAGCTCGCTCGGCGAAGATCTCCTCGACGCCCTGAAGTGTTTCTTTCATCGTCTCCTCATGGCAATCGAGCGATGTGCTCACGACCCGTGTTCCGAAGAGCGGAACGACGTTTCGTTCTGGGAGGCAGGTTAGCATCGGCGTTCGAACACGGGTCAGCCGAGCAGGGAAGATGACGAGAACCAGTCTCTACGTGCCAGGCGATCGGCCGGAGCGATTCGACAAAGCACTCGCATCCGGTGCCGACGCCATCATCCTCGACCTCGAGGACGGCGTTTCAGCCGACAACAAGAAGCTCGCGTTGACAAATGTGTGCAGCTGGCTGGGCGCCAACGGCACGGCATCTGCTCTCGTCAGGATCAACAGCGGCATCCTCGGCGCAGCCGACGTACAAGAGCTACGCACTGTTGGTCTCCCCAGGCTCGTCGTTCCGAAGGCGACGCCGGAGACCTGCGGAATCGAAGGCGGCGACATCGTTGCGCTGATCGAAACCGCAGAGGGCGTGGCTCGAATCGATGAGATCGCACAGATCACTCAGGTGAGGCGTATTGCCATCGGCGAGGCCGATCTCGCTGAAGACCTCGGGATGTGGCCATCGCCCGATGGCCGCGAGTTCGCGCCGATCCGCAGCCATATCGTCGTCACGTCCGCGCACCGAGGACTCGAAGCCCCTGCCGGACCGGTGCCGACCGACATCGACGACCTCGAAGCACTCGAAGCGACCTCGGAGGCCCTCCGAAGGATGGGATTCGGCGGCCGCTCGGTGATCCATCCGAAACAAGTCGAAATCGTCAACCGCGTATTCGAACCTTCAGCTTCGGAAATCGAGTGGGCCAAGGGCGTCATCGCGGCCAACCGAGCATCGGATGGCCAGATCGCGGTCTACGACGGTGGTTTCGTCGACGCTCCGATCGTTGCCCGCGCCCGTCGAATCCTCGCTCGAGTCGGCAAACCGAAATCGTGACGCACATGGTCATCAGCCAGACATGGCTCAACGCCGGCGAAGCCGCATTCGACGCGTACCGAGCACTCGTGAACGACTACGACGACTTCCTCCATCGCCAGCCGGGGTTCGTGTCGCGAAAGCTCGTGCGGTCGATCGACGATCCGAAACACATTGTTCACCTCCGCGAGTTCGACTCGGTCGAGTCGTACGAGGCAATGACGCAGATCCCCGAGTACCGCGATCAGATCGAGGCGCTCTCACAGTTCGTCGACCCGGCGGCTTACCCGCCAGGGGCAGTCGGCCGCGAATACTGCCAGGTCATAGTCGACACAATCGCATGACGAACTTCGTCCTCGTGCACGGCGCGTTTCGTGGCCCTTGGGCGTGGGATCGGGTACGCGGTCTGCTCGAAACGCACGGCCACAACGTGGTCGCCTCCGATCTCACCGACCCGGCCGCGACGCTGACGAGCTACATCGAGACGATCGTCGCCGACGTTGGGCAAAATGAAGGCGATGTCGTGCTCGTCGGACACAGTCAGGGCGGCATCTTCACCCGCGCTGCGACCAACATCGTGGCTTCGCAGATCGAGCGCCTCGTCTTCCTCGACGCTCCTGATCCTCACGACGGTGAGAAGGGTTTCGACTTCAGGCCAGCCGGCTCGCCGGCGCCGGAGTTCGCAGCCGATCACGTCATCGACCCCTTCCCCGTGCGCGCCGATGAACATCTGAGCGAGGTCGATGCCAATTGGATCAACGCCCGGCTCGTGCCACAGCCGGTTGCTCCTTCGATGGAGCCAGTCCGGCTCGACAATCCCGATGCACGCGCTGTCGCGACGACGTATGCCTTCTTCACAGAGACACCTCCGGTGTTTCCGTGCACCATCACCCGCCAACGCCTCGACGAGGCTGAGTTGGGCTATTCGCTCATCGAAGGGCCGCACGATGCCATCGTCTCGACCCCTAACGCAGTGGCTGAACTGCTGATGAGTGTCAGTTGACCAGAGGCGCCGACGCCATCCACGACCGACCTCCAACGAGGTCTGTGTCCTTCGAGATCTCTCTGGCCAATGCCCGACCCGGGTGAAGTGAACCCAGCACTGGCCCATCGCCGGAGGCCCCCACTCGATCGGGGGTGTTGATCGTTCCGTCGTAGGTTGACGAGCGCTGTGGCGACCAGAGCGAATCGAGCGGCGGGTTCAGAATCATCGACGCGGCCTCGTGTTGTGACGCAGAGCATGCGACGAGGCACAACCGGTTCTCGGCGGCGCGTTCGCGTATGGCCAGCTCGCTTTCCCAGGGTTTCGTGGGCTCGTAGGCGACAAGGGCGATGTGGGCTCCCTGGATGGCAGCCAACCGGAACGCCTCTGGGAAGAGATGGTCATCGCCGACATAGAGGGCGATCCTGCCGAACGGACTGTCCCACAATGCAAGCTCGTCAGCGAGCACAGCATCAGCCGTCGCAGAGGTCGGGTGAAGTTGTCGCTGCTCGTGCACAACGCCTTCGCTCGACCACACCGAGCCAATGCGGACTCCGGCGTCGACAGCCGTCGACATGACATAGCTACCCGGTGGCATGACCTCAGGAGGCGCAACCTCTTCGGGAAGCACGACGAGCTGGGCTCCATTTCGAATCGCGGCAACTGCCGCGTCGGTCGACGGCGCGGCAGCCACTGCAATCGCTTCTGGCACATCGCCGCTGGGAACCTCCGACCGCGGCTGGCCAAGTGGTGCGTACAGCTCGGGCCGACGACCAGCGAGGGCGCCATGGTTGACCAGGCCGAGGTCGACATCGGCCCACACCATCGCCTCGCCAGTTCGTGCGGCCTTGGTCAAAATCGTGCCATCCGGCCCGACGATCTGACTCTCGCCGGCGCCATCGAGCGCCGTCCGTGGAATACCGAGCGCTTCGCTGAAGGCATCGACTTGCTCTGCAGGAAGAAGCGGGCCGACCTTGTTTGCCGCGACGATGAACACACCGTTCTCAACGGCACGCACCGGAATGTGCAGGGCGGCCTCGTCGAGCGCGAACGAGTTGAGGCTGTTCGTGAGCAGCCGCGCACCACGCACTGCATAGCTGCGTGGCGTCTCGAAGGTCACGCCGTCCATGCAGGCGTATAGCCCGATCGGGCCGAAGCGAGTGTCGGCCAACTCATTGACGCACTCGCCACCGACGAGGTGGGCGCGTTCGTTGCCCATCAAGGTCTGTTTGGGCGCAGCCAGGACGACGGAACCCTCGTCGTCGATCAGCACGCTGGTCACGGTCACTTCGCCGTCGTCCCGCTGGGTCGTGACGGTGACCGCAACATGAAGCCGTCCTTCACGTGCCCTGCGGGAAATCGCTCCAATCCATTCGCCATCGAGCGACACGGCAACGGATCGACAGTGATCCTTGTCGCGGTAGACCGAGATGTGGTTCGCGAACTCGGGAAGCACCAGAAGGTCGACCTCAGCAGCAATCGCCTCATCGATCAGGCGAAGACAGCTGACGAGGTTCTCCTCGAGATCCTGCGTCGCAGCGAACTGTCCCGCTGCGACACGAAGTCGATCGATCACCGATCGGCACCAACTCGGGCGCCGAGCTGCGCCGACAGCCTTCGCGTGGCCGCGACGAGTTCGTTCGCCACCATCGGCACCTCGTCGCGGAACCGGTCGACGGGCCCGCAGACACTGATGACCGCTATCGGCGTGTTCGTGTGATCGAGGATCGGAGCTGCCACCGACCCAGCACCAGCCTGACGCTCGCCGAGTGACACCGCGTAGCCGCGGTCGAGGATCTCGGCCAGCTCGTGTCGCAATGCGGACTCATCCACCACCGTCTTCTCGGTCAAGGCATCGAGCGGATACGCAGCGAGATACCGATCGATCTCATCGGGCGCGAGCCACGCGAGAAACGCCTTCGAAGAGGCACCGGCGTGCAGCGGGAACGAAGCGGCAACCTGCACCGTCATCTTCACCTCACGCTGCGGCGTGACCTGATCGACGTACACCCTGCGATCGCCGTGCATGACCGACAGCGTCGCGGTCTCTTTGGTGGCTGCCGACAGGCCGCGCATGGCTTCGAGCGACAGCGCTCTGACGTCGAGTTGGTCGAGATAGGCCGCTGCCAATTGCAGCACGGCAGGGCCAAGTGCGTAGCGGCGTGTCTTCGGGTCGCTTACGACGAGGCCGTGCTCGGCAAGCGAGGTCACGATCCGGTGAACAACCGCCTTCGAGATACCGAGACTCTTCGAGATCTCGGTGATGCCGACGGTTCCGTCGGCCTCGGCAAAGCAGAACAGCACATCGGCGGCGCGTTCGATCGTCGCGACGCTGCGTGAGTTGGGACTGTCGGTCACTCGCGCTCCCGTATCGAGTAGCAATCGTGGCAACGCAGCCCACGTGGCGAACGCTGTTCCGCCTAGCGAAACACGCTGCTGGCGGTTTGGCAAACGGCAGGTCACGGGTGATTGCGGCATCGGTGCCAACACGACAGACTGCACACCATGTTCCACTCACGGAAACGCTGTTCCGCTCAGCCGACCACGAGGATCCGAACGCGCCCGTGAACACACATCACGACAGCGCCTCACCCGACGCCAGATCGGGGCCCCTGACGGACCTCAAGGTGCTCGACATCTCGACCGTTCTGGCAGGCCCATTCGCCGCACAGGTGCTCGGCGACTACGGCGCTGATGTCATCAAGATCGAGCACCCGACCAAGGGCGACAACCTCCGTGGCCACGGCGCCCAAGTACAAGGCGAAGGCTTGTGGTGGAAGATCATCAATCGAAACAAGCGACACCTCGCGTTGTATCTCGGCCATCCAGAAGGCGCCGCGATCTTCACGCAGCTGGCTTCCGAGGCTGACGTCGTCATCGAGAACTTCAGACCAGGAACCCTCGAACGCTGGGGCCTCGGCTATGACGTGCTCTCTGCGGACAATCCTGGCCTGGTGTTGTGTCGGGTGACGGGCTTTGGACAGACGGGCCCGTACTCGGGGCGGCCGGCGTTCGGCACCCTCGTCGAGGCAATGAGCGGGTTTGCCCACATGACCGGGGAAGCCGATGGTCCCCCGACGCTTCCGCCATTCGGACTCGCCGACAGCGTCGCTGCCCTCGCAGCGGTGAACGGCATCATGATGGCCATCCACGAACGCTCGAACAGCGGGAAGGGTCAAGTCGTCGATCTGGCGATTCTCGAACCACTCGCCGCAGCCCTGGGCCCACACATCGTCACCTACGACCAAACCGGATCGATCGCCAGGCGCAACGGCAACCGATCGTCGAACAACGCGCCACGCAACACCTACAAGACCAACGATGGTCGATGGGTTGCCGTCTCGTCGAGCGCCGATTCGATTGCAAGGCGTGCCATGGAACTCGTCGGACACGCCGAAGTGTGCGACGAGCCGTGGTTCGCGACGGGGGCTGGTCGGGCAGAGCACGCCGATCTCATTGACGGCTACGTCGCGGCATGGATCGGGGCACGCCCACTCGATGAAGTGATCGCAGAATTCGCGGCCGCCGAAGTGGCGCTGGCTCCCGTCTACGACGTGGAGCAGTACATGGCCGACGAGCAGGTCGAAGCTCGCGGGGCTGTCGCCACGGTTGAGGACCCAACCCTGGGAAACGTCAGGATGCAGAACGTGCTCTTCAAGCTGTCCGACACGCCAGGCGGCATCCGCCACACCGGCAGGGCGATCGGCACAGACACCGACTCGATCCTCGACGACCTCGGCCTCGACGCCTCACAGGTCGAGGGTCTCCGCGCGGCGGGAGTCATCGCATGACAGCGCGGCAGCTACTCGACGCACTCGCTGACGCAACCGTGATCGATCTCGGTCGGCCGATGCGCAACGGAATGGCGCAGTCGCCAAACCACCCGACGTTTCGGCACTGCCTCGATCGCCGTCACGGCGACAAAGTCCGCGATGACGGAGGGTCGGCTGCAGCTGACCTGCTGACGACGGGATGTCACGTCGGCACGCATGTCGACGCCCTGGCCCATGTCAGCCACGATGGCCGACTTCACGGTGGGGTTGATGCATTCGAGGCACAGTCGGGCGGCGTGTTCCACTCGCTCGGCATTCACGAACTCCCGCCGTTCGTCGGTCGCGGCGTCATGCTCGACATCCCGACGCTGCTCGGGGTCGCCGTGTGCGAACCCGGGTACGAGATCACGGTCTCCGACCTCGAAGCGGCCGAAGCTGCTCAGTCCACCCCTGTCGGTGCGGGAGACGCAGTGCTGATCCGCAGTGGCTGGGGCGCGCAATTCGACGACGCAGACCGGTACCGCGGAACATCGTCGGGTGTTCCAGGAGTCGGGGAGGCGGGCGCAACGTGGCTCGCCGATCGTGGCGTCGCGCTGGCTGGTGCAGACACCATTGCCTTCGAATGCCTGCCAGCTGGCGGCGGTCACGCGTTGCTTCCGGCACACCGCGTTCTGCTGGTCGAGGCCGGCATCAACATCATCGAAGCACTCGATCTCGAAGCAGCCTCAGCGGCCGGAATGCACGAGTTCATGTTCGTACTCGGCCACCTGTCGATCTACGGGGCCACGGGCGCTCCAGCACGGCCGCTCGCCATCGCATGAGCGCACCAGTCGCTACACCAACCGTGATCGAGGCGCTCGCATCGATGGCAGCAGGCCCGTTGCCAAGCGACGTGGTCGCGGCGGTTCCTTCCAGGGTGATGGACATCGTCGGCATCGCGGCCAGGGCCACAACGCTCGACACAAGCACTGCGGTCATCGGCTTCTCGATCGACCAGCAGACGGCCAAGCGGGCCACAGCGATCGGCGCCGAACCGGCGATGTCGGCCGCAGAGGCTGCGTTCGTCAACGGTGTGCTCGCTCACTCGCTCGACTACGACGACACGCATCTTCCTTCGATCCTGCACCCGAGCGCCTCGGTGGTTCCGGCGGCGCTGGCGACGGCCGAGCACGTCGGCGCCGATGGGGCGTCGACGGCCTCAGCGATCGCCATTGGTCTCGAGGTCGCGGTCCGGCTCGGCATGGGTGGATACGACATTGCTGGTCGCCAGTCGGTGTACTTCGAGCGTGGCCAACACGCCACTTCGATCTGTGGCGCCATCGGGTCAGCGGCCGCCTCGGCACGTCTACTGAGCGGCGGGTCCGAGGCAGCCATCGGTCATGCCATGGGCATCGCCGCCAGCATGGCCAGCGGCATCATCGAGGCCAACCGGGCCGGCGGCACGGTCAAGCGTCTCCATTGCGGGTGGGCCGCACGTTCTGGGGTCACCGCCGCGCAGCTGGCGATGGCTGGTCTCACCGGCCCTCCCACAGCGATCGAAGGGCGCTTCGGGTTGTTCACCGCATTTCTCGGTGAGAACGGAAACGTCGAAGCAACCGTCGATCGCATCGGCGAGCACTGGGAGAGCCAGCGCATCTTCATCAAGCCATACCCGGCCAACCACTTCACCCACACCGGGATCGATGCCGCCATCGCACTTCGCGAAACGGGCGTGCGGGCCGACGATGTCGCGTCCGCGACGCTCATGGTCGCGGCGCCGACCGTTCGAACCATCGGCGACCCGATCGCGACCAAGCAGTGCCCAGAGACCGGGTACCAAGCGCAGTTCAGCGGGCCGTACACGGTGGCCGCTGCCCTGATCGGCGGTGGAGGCCTCGGGCTCGGGCTCGCCGACTTCACAGACGCCATGGCAACCGCTCCAGACCGTCGCGAGCTGATGGCCAAGGTCGACGTGGTTGGCGACGAAACACTCAACGACATCTATCCGTTCCAGTTTCCGTGCCGGCTTCACATCACGACGACCGACGGCTCCCAGCATCGTCAAGACGTGCTGACGAATCGTGGAGGACCAGAACGGCCGCTGTCAGTCGACGAGCTCGCGAGGAAGTTCTCCGACAACGTCGAAGGGCTGGTACCTCCAAGCGCCATCGAGCAACTCACCGATGGGCTCGCCTCATTCGGGACCGCACGTTCGGTCACCGACGTGCTGGCGCCACTCGCCGATATCACCACGAGGATCGGATTGCCATCGTGACGCTCGATCCGGTCACACTCGCCGTGCTCCAAGGTCGGCTCGAGCAGATCGTCGACGAGATGGACGCCACTCTCTTCCGCTCTGCGTTCAACCCGATCATCGCCGAAGCCCACGACGCGTCGCACGGCATCTACGACGCCACAACGGGCGCAACTGTTGCCCAGGGCAGCGCAGGCCTTCCCGTGTTTGTCGGCTCGATGGCCGGAGCGGTCGCACTGACAATCGACACGGCGAACGAGTCAGGAGGCCCGAACGATGGCGACATCTGGGTCTTCAACGATCCATACCGCGGGGGCACCCACCTCAACGACATGAAGTTGGTGCAGCCCTACTTCGTCGAAGGCGAACTGTTCTGCTGGCTCGCTTCCGTCGGCCACTACACCGACGTCGGCGGCGCGGTTCCTGGGAACTACAACCCTGCCGCCGTCGAGAGCGCGCAGGAAGGGGTGCTGATCCCCCCGATGAAGTTGCGCGATCGAGGCGTACTTCGCGACGACGTCGTCAACCTCATCAGGTCGATCTCACGCGTACCGGTGAACGCGTACGGCGACCTGCAGGGACAGCTGAACTCGCTCGATCTCGGCACTGCACGGTTCGCGACTCTCATCGACGACTTCGGGGCCGAAACGATCGCCACCGGCTTCTCCGAGCTGACGTCTCGGGCGGCGACGTTGATGCGAAGCCGCATTGCCGCTCTCCCCGATGGCACCTACTCACTCATTGACCACCTCGACAACGACGGCAACTCCGACGCACTGATACAAGTTGCGCTCGACCTCACCATCGCCGACGACGAGATGATCCTCGACTTCTCGAGGACCTCAGCGGCCGTTGCCGGCCCGGTGAACATCTCCCGGTCGACGGCCATCGCGGCGTGCTACGTCGCGCTGAAGCACATCTTCGTCGACGTGCCAGCGAACGCTGGTTGCCTGGAACCGATCGACATCAGGATCCCCGACGGTTCGCTACTGGACGCGACGTGGCCGCGACCTGTCGCCGGATACACCGAGACGATCCTGCGAGTCATGGACGTCATGTTCGGCACCCTCGCCGAAGCCGATCCGGCCATCAGCAACGGATCGTCGTACGGCACCATCAACGCGTTGTCGATCGCCGGTGCAGCTGACCCCGACAACCGCTGGGTCATGTTCACGTTCTACGGGGGTGGGCTTGGCGGCTCGCCGGTCAGCGACGGCCTGAACCACGGCAACGCTCCCCTCTCAACGGCCACGATCCCTCCGATCGAGGTGCTCGAAGCTGGCTACCCCGTCCGGTACAACCAATGGGCTCTTCGCCCCGACTCTGGCGGCGAAGGCGAGCATCGTGGTGGGCTCGGCGCCGAGTACGAGATCGAACTCCTCGACGAAGCAGCAGACGTGTTCGTGTTCGGTGATCGGGCCCGAGTAGGTCCGCCTGGGATTGTCGGAGGCGGCGCCGCGGCGACGAACAACATCCGCTTCGTCGTCGATGGCGAAGAGATCGTGCCCGACCTCGGATCGAAGGCCATGGGTGTCGTGCTGAGGCGCGGCGACCGCATCGTGATGTCGACGCCAGGTGGCGGAGGCTACGGCGACCCGGCCGACAGAGCCGATGCCGACGTAGAACGAGACCTTCGTCTTGGCTACGTCACCAGGGACGACCAGTGAGCGACCACATCGGCACGGTCATCGGCATCGACGTCGGCGGGACCTTCACCGACATCGTCATGGTCGACGAGGCAACAGGTGAGGTCGAGGTCGCGAAAGTGCCTTCAACCCGCGGCGAAGAGGCGAGCGGATTCCTCAGAGGCATCTCCGCCGTCATCGACGACGTGAGTTCGGTGTCGGCCATCGTCCACGGGACAACGGTCGGTACCAACGCAATGCTCGAACGCAAAGGTGCGGTGACCGGCATCATCACCACCGCCGGGTTCCGAGACGTCCTCGAGATGCGCCGGCGCGATCGGCCGAACACGTGGGGACTCTGGGGCGAGTTCGTTCCGATCATCGATCGCGACCGGCGCCTCGAGGTTCCAGAACGCACAGGGGCAGACGGGTCGATCGTCGAAGCCGTCGACGTCGACGCCGTCAGGCGACAGGCAGCGGCGCTGCTCGATACAGGGGCAACGGCATGTTGCGTGTCGTTCATCAACGCTCACGCCAACGCCGAGAACGAGCGTGCTGCCGTTGCTGCAGTGCGATCGATGTGGCCGAACGCGCACGTCACCAGCGCGGTCGAGCTGCTCTCGGAGATCAGAGAATTCGAGCGCATGTCGACGGCTGCACTCAACGCATACCTCCAGCCCGTCATCGGCGACTACCTCGAAGATCTCGAAGTCGCACTCGGCGAACGTGGCTTCGACGGAAGCTTCCTCATCGTTCAGTCGAATGGTGGGGTGATGACATCGACAGCGGCAAGGGCCCTTCCGGTTCGCACCGCGTTGAGCGGGCCTGCCGCCGGGGTCATCGCCGCAGCTCATCTCGCAGGAACGGCGGGCCATTACAACGTGATCACGTGCGACATGGGTGGAACCAGCTTCGATGTTGCTGTCATCGCCGATGGAGCCACCGTGACCAGTGCGCAGACGTCAGTCGACTTCGGCCTGGTCGTGCGCACGCCCATGATCGAGATCTCGACCATCGGGGCCGGAGGTGGGTCGATCGCATCGGTCGACGAGGGTGGAATTCTCCGAATCGGTCCCGAATCGGCGGGTTCGGTCCCTGGTCCAGCGTGCTACGGCCGCGGAAACGACCGACCCACCGTCACCGACGCTCATCTCGCCCTCGGTCGTCTGAACGGCGAAGTGCCGATCGGCGGACTCGACCGGCTCGACCGCGACTCAGCCGCTACCGCAATCGATCGACATGTCGGCGTGCCCCTCGGTCTGGCCACCGAGGAAGCGGCGGCCGCGATACTCCGCGTCGCGACAAGCAGGATGGCCGGAGCGATCAGGCTCGTTTCGATCCAGCGCGGCCACGACCCTTCCGAGTTCATCGCCATGCCGTTCGGCGGCGCAGGCGCACTTCACGTGTGCGGACTCCTCGCCGACGTCGGCCTGTCCGGAGCACTCATCCCCAAGTACCCCGGCGTCATCAGCGCCTTCGGAGCCACCATCGCCGACACGCGCCACGATGTCGTTCAGACGGTCGGTGAGCCAGTTGCATCTCTGTCTGGCGACGACCTCACGGCCAAGCTCGCGTTGGCCGAAGCCGAACTCCGTGCGTTCATCGCGGAGGCCGATCTCGTGTTCGACGGCATCAATGTGCGCCACGAACTCGACATGTCCTACGTCGGCCAGACCCACACCGTCGTTGTGCCGCTCGACGGGGCGGACCGACTCGACTCGGCATCAGTCCAGGAAGCGTTCGACATCGCCTATGGCGCCACCTACGGCCGAATCCTCGACTCGGTCGCGGTCAGAGTGATGTCGGCCAGATCAATCATCGTCGGTCGTCGTCCCAAGCTCGACCTGACTGGCCGAGGACACCACGTTGAAAGCGCCGACACAGCGGAGCCAATCGATCGACAGGTGTACTTCGACGGCAGCTGGACGTCGACCCCGGTTCGCGAACGGCTTGCACTTCCGACCGGTTGGACATCAGACGGCCCAGTGGTGCTCGAACAACCAGACGCAACCATCGTCATCGAGCCCGGCTTCCGCGCATCGATCGACGAGCACGGCAATGTCATGGTGACCCCCACGTGAGCGGCCACAGCCGCCGGGCGCTCCTGCTCGTCGATCTCCAGAACGACTTCATCCATCCGCGCGGCGCCTACGCCAGGGGCGGTGCAGCTGCCGAGGCCATCGCCGAGCTGCCATCTCGACTCCGCCCACTCGTCGAAGCCGCACGGACGGCGAGGGTGCCGATCGTCGCGACGACGTTCACCATCGTTCAGACTCCCGACGGCCCGTTGATCGCAGAGCACCTCGCGAAGCTTCGGCCATTCCTCGCCTCCGGCGACTTCGCTCCCGGCTCATGGGGCCAGGAACTCGTCACCCCGCTGGCGCCTGCCGACGTGACCGTGGAGAAGGTCGCCTACTCCGCCTTCCACCAGAGCCGCCTCGAGTTCGTGCTTGGTCGGCTTGGCGTCACCGAGTTGATGGTCGCGGGGATCGTCACCAACGGAGGAGTGGCCTCAACGGTGAGAGCCGCTCACGTTCTCGACTACACGACGGTGGTCGTCGCTGATGGTTGTGCGGCATTCTCCGATGAAGCGCACGATGCGACAATCGCCTCGCTCGCGACTGTCAGCGAGATCACAACCATCGAGGACGCTTGTGCCTCACTGTGACGCGACCGGGAACCCGCCTGCTTTGGCCACGAGGCTCGGCACCTCATGACCGAGCACTTCTTCCAGCCACGTACTGGTGGCAATCAGGGCTTCGAGATCGAGGCCGGTGTCGTAACCCATCTCGTGAAGCATGTAGACCACGTCTTCGGTCGGCACATTGCCGGTCGCACGAGGCGCGAATGGGCAACCCCCGACGCCGCCGAGGCTCGAATCGAACACCCTGACACCAGCGCCGACCGCGGCGCCGATGTTGGCGAGGGCAGTGTTGCGCGTGTTGTGGAAGTGGCCTCTGAGGGTTGCCCCCGGCGCGGCGTCGGCGACCAACCCGAACAGCTCGACCACCTGCGGAGGAACGCCGACACCGATGGTGTCAGCCACAACAATCTCGTCAGGCTCTGTGTCGGCGATGGTCCGAGCGATCTCGGCCACCTTCGCGGGAACCACCCGACCCTCGAACGGGCATCCGCAGGCAGCCGAGATGGTGATGGCGGTCGCTGCTCCCGCGGCGCGGGCAGTGTCGGAGATCGTTCGCCAGCGGGCAATGGCCTCCTCGACGGTCGCGCCCTGGTTCCGCTGCGAGAACGTTTCGGTGGCCACGATGACGCCGTTGATCTCGTCTGCGCCAGCGTCAATGGCCCGCTCGACGCCACGCTGGTTCAACGCCAGGGCGCTGTATCGCACGCCAGCCACGCGCTCGATGCCGGCCATGACTCCTTCGCCGTCAGCCATCTTCGGCACTGCCTTCGGGCTGACGAAACTCGCAGCCTCGATACGGGTGTGGCCCGCTGCGGCGAGTCGAGCAATCAACTCGATC